>ODAJ012118613.1_pt1 | contig 14507 bp, 11 predicted proteins | sample 1539241 | NCBI WGS metagenome assembly ODAJ01 (sample SAMN02144231, study PRJEB22623) | gut metagenome | biome: sheep rumen | host: Ovis aries | place: New Zealand
GCGGGAAGGGTGTGGAGCAGATAAACAGCTTCCTTTCCTCAAGCCTCAGTCCTACAAGGTCACAGGGAAAGTACGGTTCCTGCTGGGCCTTTTCGGCAATGGCTCTTGCCGAAAGCTATATGATACGGACGGACGATGCAAGGACACCCGCAAATACGGATTACAGCGAGCGTCTTCTGATCCATAATTCCTACAGTGAGGGGACCAATCCCATATATGGCGACAGCGCCGGGGATTACCTGGAATATGAAGGCAAAAGCGAGAACGAGCTTTTGATGCTGGGCGGAAATGAGATCTTTGCGGCCCAGACCCTCTTTAAATGGAAGGGAGCCGCGGACGAGGGCATGGCAAGATACAGCCATATCGGAAGGACCTCGCCTGACTGGAAAAGCGTCGAATATACATCCTCCGCGAGAATAGAGAACTGTTACCTGCTTAATATCAGGGAGGATCAGGATACGGTCAAGCGCTTTATAAAGGCCTGCGGGGCAGCGGCGGTTTCCTATAATTCACCCAGTGGGAATTCAGGCATAACTAATGATGCTGTATACAATCCCGCGAATAACGCATATTACTGCAAGGACGAGAAGGAACCCAACCACGGAGTCTGCATAGTCGGCTGGGATGATGATTATTCACGGAACAATTTCGGAAAGAACAAGCCCTCCGGAGACGGTGCGTGGCTGTGCAGGAACAGCTGGCAGGAGGACGGGAAGCTGCTTTACGGATCGAGCAGCTATGATTCCTATTTCTGGCTTTCCTATGAGGACAAGACCCTGTCGCAGGAGGCATATGTATTCAAAATGCAGTCTGCCTCGGAGTTTCTGGATCATAACTACTATTACGACGCCAATCTCCATGATTTTGCAAGCAGCGATGCGGGAGAGGACGGGCTGATCGAGACGGCAAACGTATTTCCTGTCCCTGAGGGCGCCAATACTCAGGAGCTTAAGGCGGTAGCCTTTCAGACCATGACCGACATGACCGGGGATGACAGGAGCTTTGAGGTTAGGATATATAACGGGCTAAAGGAGGCTAAGGACCCGGAGAGCGGGAAGCTGGCCGCGGCGCTTAAGGGCGAGCTTGCGACGGGGGGTATCTACACGCTGAGGCTTGCGTCACCCGTGACTGTGGAGCCCGGAACCTCTTTTTCGATAGTTGTCAGGGTCAACGGAGGTAAAAAGACTGTAGATTACGAGATCCCCGGAAACGGTATTTCGGTGGGTCTTAGCGAGGGACAGAGCTTTTACCGCAACGGCAGCGGGAGCTTTACGGATAAGGTATCGGAATACGGCGGCAACTATGTTATTTCGGCTCAGACCGAGGATCTGGGAGAGATCTTTGCCGACCGCCTGCTTATAAGCGACTCCTCATATACGGTAAGCGTGGGTGAATCGGCCATGCTTTCCGCGGCAGTGCTTCCTCCCGAGGCGGACGACACCTCGGTAGTATGGGAAAGCTCTGATCCTGCGGTAGCAGAGGTCAGGGATGGGGAGATAACCGGAAGGAGCCCGGGAAACGCGGTGATCACCGCAAGGAACAGGGGCAGCGGCCTGAGCGCCTCCTGCAGGCTTACGGTCACGGAAAAGACTGAAGCTCTCAGGGAGGAAAGGACCAGGGCCTTTACCCTTTCAGGAAGCGGCGACGGTACTTCGGCCTATATTTCGGTAAGCTATGACCGGGCCGCAGAATACACCGGAAAGGAGATAATGCCGGATAAGGAGCTTTCGGCGACAGCCTCGGTAAAGCTTAACGGGCTTACGGAGCCCTGTATCACTGCGGATTTTGTTTCCTATAATAACGAGGATGCCTTTGAGGAAGGTATTACCGGTCACGACAGCAGCGAGAGTCCTTATTTTACGGTCGTGTTCTCGGTTGACGAGGAGCTTGCGGGCAAGCTTAAGAAGACACAGAGTGAGATAGCCCTTCTTAAGCAGCAGACGGCAGAGATAAATGCCGTGGCCGGAGGCGATAAATTTACTTATGATATCACTCCGATAGAGCTTAACAAAAAGAACACCAAGGTAAGGATATCCGCTGACGAAAAAGGAGCACTCATGACCGACGAGGACGGAGACCTTGAAGGCCTTAAGTATATAAAGGTAAGATATGGCGGCGGCTGGCATAAGGTCCCAAAGAGGGATTATGAGATAGAGAGCGTGGATACGGTGAACAATATGTTTACGATAAGAGGTACGGGATACCTGTCGGGGACACTCACGGTGCGCGTTGACTGAGCCGTGCTGCTTTCGCCGGGATCCTTTGTCCGTCTTTCATTGACGCGTATGGGTCTGATATTTTTGCAGGAAACGGATCAAGGTGGGGACACCTGATCCGCTTCCTGTATTTGTTTGGGGAAAGGTTTATCTGATCAGTCTTTCCTTAGCTATGTAAGTGATATATTCCTTTGCGATATCGATATCAGAGACTTGGTACAGCATGCGGCAGCCCACGGCGTCCTCTGCCTCGTTAAAGACGGGATGTCCGTTATCATAGATAAGATCCACACCGATAAGATCGGAGGGAAGAGCCCTGATGACCCTTTCGGCAAGCTCCCGCTCCTCGTCGGTGAGGGTATGGAGGAAGGCCTTGGCCCCCAGGGAGAAATTTGCGCGGATATCTGAGGAGCTCTGAACCCTTAAGACGGAGGCAAGGATACGGTTCCCGAGAACATAGACCCGGAGATCTTTGCCGCGGTCAGAGGCGGGGCGCTCAAAAAGGAGCTTTGTTATGCGCTCATCCTGATGCTCCCTGTTATGGGAGTTTACCGCGGAAAGGTATTCCTTAAGCTCCTGCTCATCCTTAAGCAGCCTGACAAAGCTTCCGCCGTGACCGTCAGAGGGCTTGGCGACCACCGGGAAGGAGAGTGCAGCTGTAATGTCAGTACTGTGCGAATACGGCTGCATATCCGTAAGCAGCAGGGTGCAATATTCGGTGTATGGGATCGGAGAGCCCTTATAGAAGCGGGAAAGGTGCTGTTTTGTAAGCTCCTTGTCGTTACAGAGCTCTGAAACCCGGGCGGAATTAAAGACCGGGATATTATGGCCTTCAAAGAAGCGGGCCGCGGAAGCGTTTCTGGAACGGTTTATAACAAAGCGGGGATCTCCCAAACTGCTGAGAAGCTCCCCGTTATATATAAGCTCCTCCGTAAAGGCAACGGAGAGCTCAAGTCCCGATGCCCTGCCATGCTCTGCAAGCATTTGCGCAAATCGTATGTTCTTTTCATAATCCCTTTTGTTGTACAGAATGATCCCGTTTATCATTCTCCGCCCTTTGCCGAGATGATCCAGGGTGCCGGCTGATTCTCGAAGACGTTTTTGGAGGTGAGCCTGGATACCGCTATCTGAATGATATTGACATCATGGATATTGAAGCGGGCAAGAATGTCTCTCATGGAGGCGGCAACCTTGAAGTCAAGGGTATAGATGACAAACTCCATGTCCGGATTGATGCCGGTCAGATATTCAAGCTCCTGTTCAAGAGTGGCTGAGGCCACGAGCATGGTGGTGTCCGGAACCGGAAGAGCATCCATGGTATCGGGGCCGACGTGGTCTACGATAGTTATATTGTGGAGGCCGAACTGATTCACATTCTCCTCCATGGTCTCACGGTCGCTTTCCCTGTATTCTACGGCGATGACAGTTCCCTCACCGTTTATCATGGCTGCTTCGACCGCTATGGATTCACCGGAGATGACACAGAGGTTCTTCCTCTCGTCGATCTGCATCTTGGAAAGCAGTACGGAACGGATCTCGGAGCCTACATATTTAACCGAGCCGGAGGCGAACTTCTTATTATCCATTCCGAATTTTATGGTGCTTCTGGCATTGGGATTGAGGACGATCATCCCCGCTGAAGCGTTTATCCCGCGGTCTATCATATCACAGACCTTGTCTCTTTTGACAGGCCCTGTCGGCTCTGAGCCTTCGTTATATATCACCTCGCAGTCACCAAGCCCGGTATTCCACATTTTGTAGAAGATATCCTTGTTCCCGGCCTCGGTAAAAACAAGGACCAGACGGTGGGATTCGACCGTGGGGATCAGGTTTTTGTTCTTCCTTGTTATATCCAGGATCTTAATGTGCTCCAGGTCTATGTCTGAATTTTCTGAAAAATACCGGAGCCAGGATAAAATATGAGTATTTGTAAAAAGCTTATCTTCCATGCTGACCTCCTTCCTATTTACAGAGCTTTAATAACTCCTCCCATTTTTTGTCAACGTATTCCTGAGCAACCTCTATGGTCCATTCGTTCCCGCTCTTAAAGCAGTGGGAGAACCGTCCCTGCTTCCTCATGAATTCCTCAACGGGCAGCTTTTTCCTGGGCTCGTAGGTAAGCCTGTATTCACCGTTTACGACCTCATACAGCGGCCAGACACAGGTCTCTACGGCAGCTTTGCATATATCTATGAGCTCGTCGGCGGGATACTGCCAGCCCCTGGGGCAGGGTGTGAGCACATTTACGAAGGTCGGGCCCTTTGTATATATCGCCCGGTGAGCCTTTTCATGAAAATCCTTGAGATTGCCGATGAGGGTGGTCTGGGCAACGTAGGGAGAGCCATGGGCTACGACTATCCCCGTGAGATCCTTCTGAGCCTGTTTTTTCCCGACGGATTCAAGCCCCGCCGGAGTGGTGGTGGCGGAGGCAAACCGCGGAGTCGCAGAGGAGCGCTGGGTACCGGTGTTCATATAGGCATTGTTGTCATAGCAGAAGTAGGTGAAATCATGCCCCCTCTCCAGAGCTCCGGAAAGGGACTGAAAGCCTATGTCGTAGGTCCCGCCGTCTCCGCCTATGGCAAGGATCTTGAAGTTTTCCCTGTCGGAGAGCCTTCCCTTCCTCTTCATGACCCGGTATGCGGCCTCGACCCCGGAGGCCGTAGCGGAAGCGTTCTCAAAGGCCGTATGTATATAGGAATCGTCCCAGGAGGTGAAGGGATACTGGAAGGAGGAGACCTCAAGGCAGCCTGTGGCGTTGCAGATGACCGCCTTATCCTCAGGGTTCAGTGCCCGCATCATGCCCCTGCATACTATACCTGCGGCGCAGCCCGCGCACAGCCTGTGCCCCGGATAGAACCGCTCCTTCTTATTCATTTCTTCTTTCAGATTATAAGCCATTTTCTCATTTCCTATTCTGCGCCGAACGAATCATTACCTATACTGCGCTGCGTTCCCCCAGCCAGCTGTAGACAGGGCCGGTTTCCCCGGTCTTCCTGATCTCATCAAGGCGGAGAAATACCCTTTTAGCCTGAGCAACGGTAAAGTCACGGCCTCCCAGGCCGTACACTATGTCTATCATTTTAGGACGTGTATCGAGATTGAAGCAGGCCCCGGCGGTTTCGGAAAACAGCGGACCGCCGCAGGAGGAAAAGCCCTCGCTCTTATCCATGACGGCAACCGCTTTGCAGGCGCTTAATGCCTTACAGAGCTCCTCACCGGGGAAGGGCCTGAAAACCCTGAGTTTTATAAGCCCGGCCTTGATCCCTTCATTCCTGAGCTCATCCACACAGGCCTTTGCGGTGCCTGCCGAGGAGCCCATTATGACCATGGCAAGCTCGGCATCCTCCATCCGGTACTCCTCGAAAAAGCCATAGCTTCTTCCGAAGGTCCTTTTAAAATCCTCAGCAACGTCAAGGATGACCTGCTTTGCGTTCTTCATGGCCTGGGCCTGGGCCACCCTTGCCTCCATGTAATAGGCCGAAACCCCGTAAGGCCCCACTGCCAGGGGATTTTCGGTCTTTAAAAGATAGTGTTCGGGGTTATACTCTCCGACGAAGGCCTTTACGGCGGCATCCTCCTCAAGCTCGATGTTTTCTATCGCATGGGACGTGATGAAGCCGTCCTCGCATACCATGAGCGGAAGCCTGACGGAGGGGTGCTCCGCGATCCTGTGTGCCATCAGGTAATTGTCATAGACCTCCTGATTGTTTTCGGCATACAGCTGGATAAAGCCGGAGTCACGCTCAGCCATGGAATCGGAATAATCGTGGTTTATGTTTATGGGCCCCGTAAGGGCACGGTTTGCCACCGCAAGCACCACAGGCAGCCTCAGTGAAGCTGCCACATAGAGCACCTCATTCATATAGGAAAGCCCGGCGGAGGAGGTGGCTGTTACTGCACGAACCCCCGCGGCCTCGGCACCGAGACAGGCTGAAAGAGAGGAATGCTCGCTTTCCACACAGATAAATTCGGTATTGACCCTTCCGTCGGCCACGTACTGGGCAAAGTACTGGGGTATCTCGGTGGAAGGAGTTATAGGGAACATGGCAAACACGTCAGGATCTATCTGACGCATTGCGGTTGCTATCGCCTCGTTGCCGGAAAGCCGTTCTCTTATGCTCATCGGGCACCTCCTTCTGCTTCCTCTGCGGCACCCTCCCACCTTATGGCGTCAAAGGGGCAGGTCTTTATGCAGATCCCGCAGCCCTTACAGTGATCGTAATCGAAGTCTCCGCGCCTTCCGTCGGATACCGGGATACAGGAATCGGGGCAGAAGGGCGCACATAAAAGGCACTGCTTGCACTTATCCTCGATCCATTCGGGAGTTTTTGACCGCCATTCACCGGTCATTGTAAGGCGGCTGGTTCCGGGCTCGTAGATCTCGCAGCCCGTGGTCAGCTCCTGCCAGACCGTATGTTCATTGATTTCAGATGCTTTTTTATACATTATATATTCCTTTTCTGCGCCGATCTGCTTGCAGGCTTATTCGACATTTGCGAAGCAAATATCGAATTTGTTCATGCGCTTTCCCTTACCCTGTCCATGGCCATGGCAAGGCATTTGAGATTTCCTTCGATAACCTGTGGCTTTTTGGCAAACTTGTGGCGGTAGGAGCCCTCCATATCCTTAAGGAACTGCTCCTTATCAACACAGCCGCTTACAGCGACAACTGCCGCAAGCATAGGGGTATTCGGGAAATAGGCACCGAGGCATTCCATGGAGACCGATTTTGCGTCTATGGTACAGATGCGGCCTTTGTAGCCGTTGAGAAGAGGCTTTATCTCCCCGGGGCTTTTGGTCGTGTTTATGATGACCGCTCCGCTTTCCTTGAGCCCGCCCGTAACATCAACGCTTTCTAACAGTGTTTCATCCACGACGGCCACGTAATCGGGCTCGTAGATATTTGAGTGGACGGGACAGCGCTCAGCGGAGATCCGGTTATAGGCAGTGATCGGGGCACCGGAACGCTCCGGCCCGTATTCCGGGAAGGACTGGACATATTTACCGGCCATAAAAGCGGCGTCCGCAAGCAGACCGCTGGCGGTTTTGGCGCCCTGTCCGCCACGCCCGTGCCATCTTATCTCTATCATATCTGAAGTATTCATTTCTGTATTCTCCTGTACGGTGAGGAAATCAGTATAATCTTAAACACCGCGGAGAGTATTATAACAAAAAGAGGTGATGCTGGCAACAGGTTACAATTCAGCGCACAGCCGTTACTATCACAGCCCAAAAGGCTGTGAATAGTAACACGGCAACAGTTCATCATAAAACGCGCTTTTTATCGCAGCCTTGAAATGCAGGTTCTGATAAGATATACTAGAAGGGATTATGATTTACAGTAAGCACAATAAACAATAATTCGTTATCCGGGTTATTTCAGGCAATACCAGAGGTTTATTAATGAAAAGATTCAAAACCGGGATCATATCGGTTCTGCTCGTCTTTTCCCTTATCGCATGCAGGGAAGAGGGCGATAACCTTAGAGATATAAGGGCCATGTATGACAGCAGCATGGGATATGGGGATGCAGAAGGGCTTTCCGGCAGCAATAACCAGACTCCCCCGGCTGAGAGTGAGAGTGTTTCCGATAATTCTATAGAAGAAAATACCGAGGTCGTTCCCGAGCCTGTCGATACGGTTTCGGAAAATACCGTGCCGGAGCCTGCGGTCCCCGAGCCCGAACCTGAAAGCAGCGAAATACCTGAAGTCCCGGTAAACGAGGGCGATACCGCAGCCGCAGAAGAGAAGGTGCCTGACAGCGGCGATGTGACAGGAAATACCGATCAGCCGCCACAGAGTTCAGATACGGGAAACGCCTCAGGGAGCGTAACCCCGACCCCGACACCGGTACCCACAGTGACGACTGCACCGACTCCCACGGCAGAGCCCACCCCTACGGCAGAACCTACCCCTACAGCTGAGCCGTCAGAGGGTGAGAAGAAATACAGGGTAGGAGAGACCTGGTCGATCCCCGGGGCATGGAGCCTTACCATCAATGCGGTGCTTCCTACCGATATAAGGGATCCGGAGGCCGATGAAAACCCTGCGGCAGTCTATCTGGTGGACTATACCTATAGAAATGAGGGCCTTAAGGAGCTGGATGGAACAGACAGGGAATTAAGCTTCTGGCTGGATGACGAGGTTACTGACCATGCGGGCGTGGAGGGGTACAGCTACGATCTGGAGGTCAATTACGAGCCGGAGGACATACTGCCCGGAAACTCCTGCAATGCGCAGGTCTACATAGGGCTGGATAACGCCGGGTCATTTGAGATAATCGTGGGTGAATATGACAATGAGGACGAATATCAGGAGGTAACATTCCAGATAGACGTATAAGAGATCACTCTTCCTCCTCTTCTTCAGGATATTCGGTAGGTTCCGGCACGGGCTCTTCGTGCTCTTCCTCCGGTTCCTCCTCGTATACATGAGCCTCCTCCGGCACGGGCTCAGGTGCGGGCTCCTGTACCTCCTGTACCGGCTCGGGTGCAGGCTGATAAAGATCAGCCGGGATGGTTTCGGGAGTGGTGGTTTCCGCCTGAGGAGAGGCCGTTTCTGCCGGGAGCTCAGGGGTCTGCTGCAGGCTTTCCGCTAAAGCCGCGTTTTCGACCATCATGTTCATAAGCTCTTCCAGCTTTTGCTGGTCTATTCCGGAGCCGTCGTCCATTGTGACCTTGATCCGTGAGGGATCAGGCTTGACATAGTGAACGACGTATTCGCCCTCGTCAGATATCCCGGGTACGGGATGCTTGCAGATATAATCGAGGATAGCCCTGCACCCGCTGTTTGAATAGTGGAGGCCGTCGCCTCCGTCATATTCGGGCTTTACCTGTCCGTTGGGCCCGGTAAGGATCTCGGAGGTATTCAGATAGAATAAATTCTTTTCCTCCGCGGTTTCTTCAAGGAAGGCATTATATTTCTCTATCCACGAATTCTGGACGGTCCTTCTGTAGGCTCCGTTATCATTGACCGGACCTATGGACATAAGAACTATGCTGGAATCGGGAGCCTGTGCCGCCACGGTGTCGATAAGGTCTGTGTAGGTGCTCTTATAATGCTCCTCACTGGGATCATTTATCCCGTTGACCCCGAGGGCGATATAGATCACGGGGGACTGGTGCGATTCAAGGTAAGACTTAAGAGTATACTGCTTTCCCGCGTTATTTATGAATTTGTTGGTCTTGAAGGCGGTATGGGAGATGCCTATCTCGGCAAGAGCCGCATCATCATTTATCAGCCCGTAGTTTACCATGGCTACTGTCCTTGAATCTCCAAGGAAAACACAGTTGTTCAGATATCCCTTTCCGGTATCTTCCTTAAGTGCAAGCACAACAGAGCCTTCGTCAGCCAAAACCTCTGTTTCGGCCGGCGCAGGCTCTGTTATCGATGATATATCAGCGGCCACGGGGGCGTTCTCCCCGTCCTCACCGTCATTCAGCACGATATTGAAGGCAGGGGAGGAGACCTCCTTCGGGCCATCTCCCAAAGGGCTTATCCTCTGAACACAGATCATTCCAATGGCAAATACGAAGGCGGTCGTAAACACGGTAAACGCGATCAGCCTTTTACTGCTGTGCTTCCCGCGTCTCTTTAAGCCTCCGAACCTGCCCTTAAAGGCATTTCTGATAGACGATAACACCTTCATAGCAACGTTTAACCTACCACTACACAGTTCTTTCCGGACCGCTTTGCCTGGTAGAGAGCGGCATCGGCTCTGACTGCCAGCGGGTCGGGCTCCTCTCCGTGCATCGCCTGTGCCACCCCGAAGCTGGCTGTTTCCATGCCGAATTCGGCAAATTCAAGGGAAGCGATATCCCTTCTGAGCTTATCCGCAAATTCGGCGGCCTTCTGCTGCTCCATTCCCGGCAGCATCACCATGAATTCCTCACCGCCCCAGCGTCCGGAGGCGGCATCGATCTTAAGCTTTTCCACCGACTCCCTGATAAGGGAGGAAACCCTCCGCAGGACATCATCACCGACTGAATGTCCGTAGGTATCGTTTATACGCTTAAAATCGTCAAGGTCTATCATGATAAGGGAGGTAGCCCTGTCAAGCTCAGGCCTGGTCATATTCTCGCTGATCCGTTCCGAGATCCTTCGCTGGATCTCTCCGCGGTTATACATATTCGTAAGCCTGTCGGTGACCGCAAGGATGGACAGCGTCCGGTTTGCCTCCACAAGCTCTGCCTTTGCGGTATTTATATAGTTGGCCAGGCGGTTTACCAGAGACATGGTGGTGTCCGACTGCCTGAGATCGTCTGTCCTGTCGATAATCTCCTTCTCCGTGGGACCTCCCTCTCTCATACCGGCTATGACAAGGGAAAGATTATGATGCTCGATATCTCTGCCCCTGTCCTTCATCCGGACAAACTCGCCCGCGGTACAGAAGCCGTAGGTAGGGGCGATGGCGTGGAAGGGTATCGTCTCCTTGCTGGCGTCCTCGTTATTACCCCAGAAGGTCTTTCTTCCGAAGCAGTCAAATACGGCGATCACCTCCGGGAAAAAGGAGGTTATCTGCTTTGAACAGGTCCTTACATTGTCAAGGATAGTTTCGGGATCGCCATAGGTAAGGTGGAGCGTCCTTCCCTCGGGGATATCGGTGCTCATTGTAAGCGCTCCGTTTTCATCACAGGAAAGGGCATGTCTGAGCACTACCTTATCGTCCCTGCTCACCGCGAAGGGAAATTCAAGAGCGTTGTAAAAAAGATTGTCATCATTGGGGATACGCAGATAGTGTTCATAGGTTTTGAAGGCCGGCTCCCCGTCAAGCTCGTAGAGCACCCTTCCCTCGGACCTTGTGACCTTAAGCGGTGCCCCTAAGGGCTTCCAGCCCATGATATAGGTATTTGCGATATGGAAATCGGGACCCCCGAACATCAGCAGAATAACGGAATTTTTGCTGAAGCTTCCGTGCTTTGTAAAATTGAAGGCATCATGGGTATTATCCCCGAAGGCACCGCCTCCGAATACCGGAACATGCTCGGGGAGATATTCCTTAAGCAGGTCGCATACCCTGCGGACAGGGATGCTGTCAATGGTCATGAGGACTTCGATCGCCTTGACACCGGAAAAATCTGCCGACATGGAAGAAAGCTCGTCCTTCATGGCAGTGGTATCCAGATCCTCGATCCGAAGCTGTCTGATACGAAAGAAGCTGTCCTTGGCCTCAAGCACGGTAGCTGTTACCGTGAGAGGATTGTCCGTCACACAGCCCTCATAGATAGAGCCTGATGCCGCGGAGCCGACATAATCCGCCTCAGGCATGGTCTGTTCAATACATTTGCAGACAGTATGTACATCTGCCTCATCTGCTCCGTCTGAAAAAATATGAAACACAACGTGATCCCGGGAAACTTCCCCCAGAGTCTTCTGCCAATCGGAAATAACATCTGAAAACTGAAGCTTGTCCTGATAAACCGTCTGAAATTGTTTCAATATTTTTATCCTCCTGATCATTCAAACAGTAAAGAATGCTATACAAATGTCCTTTATACCATTAAAATTGCGTCCACCAGGATCTTTACAAGAAACAGTCCCGTCACTATCCAGGTGGCTTTGGAAAGCTCCTTTGCCTTTCCCGTTGCGAGCTTAAGGACCGAATATGATATTATACCGAACATTATGCCGTCAGAGATACTTGAGGCGCATACCATTATGATCACGGTGAGGAAAGCGGGGATGCCCTCGGAAAAATCAGTGAAATCGATTTCAATAACAGGTGTTATCATCATCACGCCGACGATGATGAGCGCGGGTGCGGTAGCGGCACTGGGGATAGAGCCGAAAAGAGGCTCAAGGAACAGCGACAGGGCAAAGAGAACTGCCACGGTCACGCTGGCAAGCCCGGTCCTTGCGCCCTGAGCGACACCTGCGGCGCTTTCCACAAAGGTGGTTATGGTGGAGGTGCCGAAAACGGCACCGACTGTAGTTCCGACGGAATCGGCTATCAGGGCCTCCTTAGTGTGAGGAATGCTTCCGTCAGCCTGTATTATGCCGCTTTTTTCCGCGCAGGCTACGAAGGTACCTACGGTATCAAACATATCAATAAAAAGGAAGGTGAATACCACTACTATGAAATCGAGCACTGCCTTACCGCTTTGAAATACCTCCCCGAAGGCGAAATTAAAGAAATAGGGAGCGGGGGGGACGAAGGATCCGCCCGCATAGGTAGTTACACCGAAGGGGATGCCGATAAGAGTGGTAGCGAGGATTCCGAAGAGGATGGCTCCCTTTACCTGCTTAACGAGCAATACAGAGGTAATAACAAGTCCGATGACTGATACACCGGCAGCCCCCCTAAACCATTCGGGGCTGAGGGTGGTAAGATTTCCGGCGTCGGAAACGATGATGCCCGCGTTTTTAAGCCCGACGTAGGCAATGAAGAGCCCGATGCCGGCCCCTATCGCCTTCCTTATGGAAACGGGTATGCTGTTTATTATGGCCTCCCTGATGTTGCAGAAGGTCATCAGGATGAAGAGAATGCCTTCAACAAAGATAGCCGAAAGAGCCCACTGCCAGGAATACCCCATTGCCCCGCAGACGGTATAGGCAAAGAGAGCGTTGAGGCCCATGCCCGCGGACAGCGCAAAGGGGAGCTTTGCCACAAGCCCCATGATAAGAGTTGCTATGACGGAAGCGATGGCCGTTGCGGCAAACACCCTTCCGAAATCCATGCCCGCGTCCGAGAGGATCATGGGATTAACGACAAGAATATAAGCCATTGTCATAAAGGTCGTGATCCCGCCTATGATCTCTGTACGGACATCGGTTCCGTTTTCCCTGAGCCTGAAAAACTGTTCCATAACTGATGGTTCCTCCCGTGTAGTATGTTGTTGCGTTCACTCCTTATACATTTCAGTGAGTGGCTGCTTTTTGTTACCAAGCATAAATAGAAATAGCCCGTATTATATAGTATAATAATCAGGGTCCTTACTGTCAATGTTGTGAAAGAGTTTTGGCTGAACCGGGCTGAACCGGGCAGCTTTGCCGGAGACGGCTGTTGCCATTAAAGAAAGGTATTTGGCTTATGAAAAAAGGTCTTCTTATAACTAACGCTTTTTTAACCGGCTCCGGAGGGGGATATGGCCTGCCGGGCGATATCACGGGGGGAAAATCCCGGACAGCTTCCGCGGATTATAGTGCCAAGTTCAATGATTTATACGAATGGCTGGTAAAGGCGGCAGAAATTTATGGAATCTGCCTTATGCCGCACAGCAATGCCGAATTCCTTCCCGTCTATGGTCCCGAAGGCGTAAAGGTGCTCTGCGGCAGTAAAAACAGCATACAGCCGGACTTTGTCCTTTTCTGGGACAAGGATGTCCGCCTTGCCCGTGCATTTGAGGCTATGGGGATACCGGTGTTTAACTCGGCCTGTGCGATAGAGCTCTGTGACGACAAATCCCTTACCCTTGAAAGGCTTTCCGGCATAAGCTATTATCCGGAGGGGAAGGAAGGCTGTGGAGAGCCCTGTCCTTTAAGGATCCCTGTTACGATCATGGCTCCGATGACCTTTAAGGGGAGGGGCTATAAGGAGCTTTATTTTATCGATACGGCTGAAAAGCTTCTTTCCTATCCAATGGTGATAAAGGAGTGCTTCGGCTCCTTCGGGGCACAGGTATACCTGGCCCGGAACAGGGCAGAGGCTGAAGGGATAGTTTCGGGGTTAGAGTATCCGTTTTTCTTTCAGGAGTTCATAGGTGACAGGAGCTTTTGCGGGGATGATGCCTTAAAGGGGACAGGCCCGGGACGGGATATAAGGCTTCAGGTGGTGGGAGACAGGGTGGCAGCCTCGATGCTTCGCTCAAATAATAACGACTTCAGGGCAAATATCACAAACGGAGGCTCCATGGAGGCGTATAAACCCACACAAGCGGAGACAGAGCTTGCGGTTACGGTATGTAAGAGGCTGGGGCTTGATTTTGCGGGGGTGGATATACTCTTTGGCACAGAGGGCCCGGTGTTATGTGAGGTAAATTCCAATGCCCATTTCAAAAACCTGTATGAATGCACCGGAATAAACATAGCCGAACATATAATGAGATATATTAAAGACACGATTTTTCCCTCATAGCATAGAGGTTTAGAAAGCTTTGAAGGGAAAACATCGTGTCAGTCGAGCTAAGTCAACACAGCATTACAAATGAAGGCAACGTTGAGGGGACTTAGCGAGACCCCTGAGAACGCTTAGAGCCGGAGAATCTGCAAAACAAATAAAATAGCAACCTGATCCGAAGCATGTACGGGCAATGCCCCGAGCTTCCCGGAAGTTATTTACCGGCATCAACCATA
>ODAJ012166239.1_pt1 | contig 14502 bp, 13 predicted proteins | sample 1539241 | NCBI WGS metagenome assembly ODAJ01 (sample SAMN02144231, study PRJEB22623) | gut metagenome | biome: sheep rumen | host: Ovis aries | place: New Zealand
CGTGACGGATCCGTCCACCCGGGTGCTGGCGGCGGAGGGGGAGACGCCCACCGTGACCCTGAAGGAGACCGGACGGGGCAGGGCGTTCTATCTCGGCGGGTTTACCTACAGCCCGGAGGCCGCGAGAATGCTCCTGGAGCTGCTGCTGTACGCGACGGGGAAGGACGGGGCGGCCGCCGGCCTGAGCGACCGGGCGGAGGTGGAATGCGCCTGGTTCCCGGCCTCCGATACCCTGCTGCTCATGAACAGCGCGGACACCGCGGTGCGGACCCGGGTCGCCTGTCCGAAGGGCAGCTGCGAGGCGGAGCTGGCTCCGTTTGAGACGCGGATCCTGGACATGCGGGGATGACCTCCCATGCGGTTTATGGTCGAAATTGCACCGTTTCAGCGCAAAAATAACTTGTTTTGCACAGCACAAACTGATATAAAAGAAGTAGGTAAGCAACAAAATCGAAGAAGGTGAACCGATGCAGGCAAATAAACTCAGTCGGGAAAGAAGAAGCGCCATGCGCCGATCCTACCTGAAGAGCAACTGGCAGATGTATCTGATGGTGCTGGTGCCGGTTGCCTTTGTGATCATCTTCAAGTACGCCGCCTATCCCGGGCTGCGGATTGCCTTTATGAACTACAAGCCGGCCAAGGGCTACGCGGGCAGCGAGTGGGTCGGGCTGCAGACCTTCGAAAAAATCTTCCGGGACAAGGATTTTCTCCGCGCGCTGAAGAATTCGCTGGTCTTCAACTTTCTGGATCTGCTGGTCGGGTTCCCGGTGCCGATCATTCTGGCGCTGCTGCTCAACGAGCTCCGGTTCCAGCGCTACAAGAAGATTTCGCAGACGGTGCTCTATCTGCCCCATTTCCTGAGCTGGGTCATCATCGCCAGCGTCGCCCTGAACCTGTTCAAGCCGGAAACCGGCCTGGTCAACATTCTTCTGAGAGACGGAGGGCTGATCGACAAGGGGGTTCCCTTCCTGACGGAGAAATGGCACTGGGCCGTGACCTATCTGCTCATCGGCGTATGGCAGAACATGGGCTGGGGCTCCATCATCTACCTGGCGGCCATTACGGGCATCAGCCCCGATCTTTACGAGGCCGCCACCATCGACGGCGCCGGCCGCTGGCGCAAGATCTGGAACGTGACCCTGCCCTGCATCCGCGGCACGATGGTCACCCTGCTGATCATGAACCTGGGCCGGGTGATGGGCTCCAACTTCGAGCGCCTGGATTCCTTCGGCAACGTGCAGGTGAAGGAATTCCAGTATCAGCTGGCCATCTACATCTATGAGAAGGGCCTGGCGGGCGGCAACTTCAGCCGGGCCACCGCCGTGGGCCTGTTCCAGTCCCTGGTGGGGCTGATCCTCGTGCTGACCTCGGACCGGGTGTCCAAGGCGCTGGGCGAGGACGGACTGCTGTAAGGAAGGAGGAGAGAACGCATGACGCAAACCGGTGAAGTCAAGAAGGGATCCCTGTTCCACGGCGTGAAGCGGGTGCGGGTGAGCGACTTCGTGATCGCCTTCATCATTCTGCTGCTGTCGCTGACGTGCATCGTTCCCTTCCTGCATATCGCGGCCAAGAGCATCTCCTCCAACGCGGCGGTGATGTCCAAGTCCGTGTATCTGCTGCCGAAGGGCCTGAACGTGGATGCCTACGCCTCCATCTTCCGGGACGGGCAGCTGACCTATTCCATGCTGTATACGATCTGGATGACGCTGCTTTTCACGGTGATCGGCATGATCATCACGATACTGGCGGCGTATCCGCTGGCCCGCAGGGAGCTGAAGGGCCGCTCCGTGATCGCCTTCATCCTGATGTTCACGATGTACTTCAGCGCGGGCCTGATTCCGGAGTATCTGCTCTACAAGGATCTGAAGCTGATCAACACCATGTGGGTGCTGGTGCTGCCGCTGTCCTTCTCGCCCTATAACATGCTGATCATGCGGTCCTTCATCCGCTCCACGATTCCGGACAGCCTGTACGAGGCGGCCAACCTGGACGGCGCGAGCCACTTCCAGATTCTGACCCGGATCGTGCTCCCGCTGTCCAAGCCAATTCTGGCGACGCTGGCGCTGTTCTATGCCGTGGGCCGCTGGAACGCCTACGCGGACGCCAAGTACTACATCACCACCAAGGCCCTGCAGCCGCTGCAGTATCTGCTGAGCAACATGGTGCTCAATTCCGGCCAGGACGCGGTCAGCCTCTCCGAGGCGGCGGCGGTGGAATCCACGCCGGAGGTGCTGCAGGCGGCCGTGGTCATGTTCGCGACGCTGCCCATCATGATGATCTACCCCTTCGTCCAGAAATATTTCGTGCAGGGGACCATGATCGGCGCGGTCAAGGGCTGAGTCTTATCCGGTTTTCAAGGGCGGCAAGCCCTGAAATAAAAATTGAAGGAGGGTATTCACACATGAAGAAACTCATCTCCCTGCTGCTGGCACTCTGCCTGGTGCTGAGCCTGGCGTCCGTGGCTTCCGCGGATGTTCCGACGGACTGGGAACCCTTCGCGGAGCGGGTCAAGATCACCGTTCCCGTGTATGACCGTTCCAAGGTCGGCTATCCCGCCGTGGACGACAACTACTGGACCCAGTGGATTCAGAAGGAATTCGGCGATAAGTACAACATTGACGTGCAGTATGTCGCCATTCCCCGCGGAGACGTGATGACCAAGTACTCCATGCTGATCGCGGCCGAAGAGACCCCCACGATCCTGATGGAATACGACTATCCGAAGGTTGCGCAGTGGGCCAATGACGGCGCCATGACCGAGATCAACCTGGAGGAGTTTGCCAAGGTGGCCCCGACCTTCTATCAGGCCATGGTGGACAACAACCAGCTGGGCTACACCGATATCAACGGCAAGACCTACTTCGTGCTGACCGAGCGGCCCTACTATGACACCACCTTCACCTATGCCACCTTCGTCCGCATGGACTGGCTGCGCCAGGTGGGCTATGACCATGTGCCGCAGAGCTACGAGGAGACCAAGGACGCGATGAACAAGATCATCGAGGCCGGCATCACCAAGCAGCCTCTGGGCCTGGGCGTTCCGACCAGCGCCTACATCACCAACTTCGGCTTCCGTGATTTCCCGGTGGACGAGGCGGAATGGGCCATGCATTCCTCCCTGGGCACCCCCGGCTTCTCCTGGTATCCGACCGAGCGGATGCTCAAGCGGACCAACGCGGAATATCACATGGGCTGGTACTCCTCTGAGTTCGATCTGGAAAAGGACAGCCGCGGCGCCTCCACCGATCAGACCCAGACCGACTTCATCAATGGCGTGACCTACTCCTACGGCGGATATATCGCCAACAACATGCCCTGGCTGGATGCGTTCTATCAGAACAATCCCGATGCCGAGCTGGCCATCGCGAGCGTCTATGCCGGCGTGGAAGAGGGCGTGAACACCGGCGCGATCCGCGCGGACAACCCCTTCGGCATGATCGTGGGCTTCTCCAGCCTGGCCACCGAGGACCAGCTGAAGGCTGCCTGGATGCTGATGGAGTGGATGATTCAGCCTGAAAACCTGTTCACCCTGGAAAACGGCATCGAGGGCGAGACCTATAAGCTCAACGACATGGGTCTGCCGGAAATGCTCGAGTACGAAGGCGAGCATATGCTGAACCACAACAACAACATCGACATGACCTGCCTGGTGCATGCCTCCAAGAAGGTCGGCACGATCGAACAGACCATCACCCAGATGAGCCCGGTCGGCCTGCCCCAGGACTTCACCCAGATGCTGATCGACAACTACTATGAGCTGCGCAAGTTGGCCGACAAGGGCCTGGCGTACTCTGACCCGGTCTTCGCGGTGGCGATCGAGAGCGAGAGCGAATACAGCGCCACGCTGCTGAGCCTGTATCAGGAATACTATGCCAAGCTGGTGAAGTGCGATCCGGCGGAGTTCGACGCGCTGTATGCCCAGTTCAGCCAGGAATTCCTGGATGCCGGCTATCAGGAAATCATCGACGAGCGGCTGGCGGCCTATGAAGCGGGCAACACCACCAAGCTGCCGGTGGCGCCCTGATCCCTGCTGACTGACTGAATTCGGGGGACGGAGCCGCAGGGCTTCGTCCCCCTCCTGAAGGAGGAAACGACCGTGACCTATCAGCCGGATGAACATCGATATGACAAAATGGTCTATCGCCGCTGCGGCAACAGCGGCATCATGCTGCCCCTGCTGTCGCTGGGGCTGTGGCATAACTTCGGAGACCGCACGCCCTTCGAGACCCAGCAGGCCATGCTTCGGACGGCCTTTGATCACGGCATCACGCATTTTGACCTGGCCAACAACTACGGCCCGCCCTACGGCGCGGCGGAGGAGAATTTCGGCCGGCACATGGAGAAGGACTGGCGCCCGCACCGGGACGAGCTGTTCCTTTCCACGAAGGCGGGATATGATATGTGGGCGGGTCCCTACGGCAACTGGGGCAGCCGGAAGTATCTGATTTCCAGCCTGGATCAGAGCCTGAAGCGCATGCGGGTGGACTATGTGGATCTGTTCTACCACCACCGCCCGGATCCCAGCACCCCCATCGAGGAAACCATGGGCGCGCTGGACCAGATCGTGCGCAGCGGCAAGGCGCTGTATGTGGGCGTTTCCAACTACGGACCGGAGCAGACGGAGGCCGCGGTGCGGGAGCTGAAGCGGCTGGGCACGCCCTGCCTGATTCATCAGCCCCGGTATTCCATGCTGGACCGCTGGATCGAGAACGGGCTGACCGATGTGCTGAAAAGGGAACAGGTGGGCTGCATCGTGTTCCAGCCGCTGGCGGGAGGCCTGCTGACCGGCAAGTATCTGGACGGCATTCCGGCGGACTCCAGAATGAAGACGGACGGCCGCTATCTCAAGCCGGAAAGCCTGAACGAAGCGCAGACGAAAAAAATCCGCGCCCTCAAGGAGATCGCGGATGACAGGGGACAGAAGCTGCATCATCTGGCCCTGCAGTGGGTGCTGCGGGATGAGGTGGTGACCTCCGCGCTCATCGGCGCCAGCCGCGCCGAGCAGGTGCTGGACAATCTGGCCATCCTGGACGCGCCGGCGCTGACGGAGGCGGAAATCGCCCGCATTGAGGAGGTTCTCGGCTGAGCGCGGCTCAGCGCTCCTCCGGGACGGACTCCGCCTCGGTCCAGCCGGTGAAGGTCAGGAGGGAGGGACGGGGACTGTCTCCGGCGGTCTTGCGCCACTCGGTGGGCGGGCAGCCCATGGCCTGGGCAAAGTGCCGGTTATAGCTGGACAGGGAATTGTACCCCACCTGGCCGGCCACCTCCGTGATGGACAGGCCGGAGGAGCGGAGCAGGGCGCAGCTGTTCAGAATCCGGGTCTGATGCAGGAAGGCGAGGGGAGAGGTTCCGATCTCCTCCTTGAAGAGACGCCGGAAGTGCGTCGGACTGAGATGGCACAGGTCGGACAGCTGCTGCTGCGGGAACTCCTGCATGTAATTCCGGTGAATGAAATCCAGCGCGGGGGACAGGACGGAGATCTGCGCGTCCCGGGCGGCCTCGGCCTCCTCGTGGCTGTACACCCGGAGCAGGCCGATCAGCAGCGCGGCGCACAGGCCGCGCACGCAGGTCTGATATCCCGGAGCGGCCTCCACCATCTCCCGGACGATGTCCTCCACATAGCGCGCGGCCCAGGGCTGCTGATCCGAGGACAGCAGCAGATGGCAGTCGGACAGGAAGGGCCCCTGCTCGCCCATGCCGTTGCTGGCGCCGAAGAAGGAGGGGCCCAGCAGCGCCTCCGGGTCGAGAAAGAGATAGCTCCAGCGGCTGGGCTCATCGGGATCGGACCAGGTGGTATGGGGCACGTTCCGGGCGATGCAGGTGACGTCCCCCGCGGAGAAATGAACCCGCCGCTTATCGAAGATCATGGTGCCGCCGGAGGAATGGCAGATGCCGATTTCCAGACAGTTGTGGAAATGCAGATGCTTCCCCGGAATCGGGCTGATGTGCCATCGGTCTCCGGTCAGCACCAGAATGGGAAAGGCGGGCGGAAGCTCATAGCTCCGGTATTCGAGAACGGTTCGTTTGGGTCTGGCCATGGATGATTCTCCTTCCGCGACGCGGATCAGTCCATCCGGAACATCAGGCGCAGCTTGGGCTGGGCGCCGGTTTCAGGATCCATGACGAGCTCGAGCACATCCTCCATGTAGTCGTTCCACCGGTCGACGATGGGGCTGTTTGCCTGGGTCTGCTCGGCGAAGGCGATGCCCTTTTCGCATTCGTAGTAGCCGAAGACATCCCGGCCGTCGCTCCAGATGGTGTAGTTGCAGATGCCGGCTTCCTTGAGCAGGGCCAGCATCTCCGGCCAGATCTCGTCATGGCGGCGCTTGTATTCCTCCTGCATGCCGGGCTTGATGCGTCCCTTCCAGGCAAAACGTTCCATGGGTGATTCCTCCTTATGCGTGTTGTCAGGGAAAACAGAGATACCCTGATTATACAGGAATCCTCCGGGACGCGCAACTGGGAGGGACGGACGCAGGGTCCGCTGCAGGCGGACCGAGTGAGAACAGCAGCCGCGATCCGCGCTCAGGAAGGAGCCAAAAGCAGGAAATCGAGTTGTGCGTGTGGAATGATACATAAAAGACATTCTGCACATCAAAACAAGGACGGATGAGTCCGGGACGGATCGAGTATTCGATTTATCATGAACAAACAGGAAAGAGCGGGTGAGCGAGCATGGGAGAAACCTATAAGCAGACGGCGGACCGGGTGCTGGGCATGCTGCAGCGGGCGGACGGAAATGATCCTTCCCGCGGGCATCTGACCATGAACAACTGGGAGTGGCCGACCGGCGTGGCCCTGTACGGCATCTACAAGACCTATCAGCAGAGCGGAGACCGGTCCATTCTGGATTATCTCACCGGGTGGTATGACGACATGCTGTCCCGGGAGCAGAAGCCCCACCGCAACGTGAACACGGTGGCGCCCGTGCTGACGCTGACCTGCCTGTATCAGGAGACGAAGAACGAGAAGTATCGGACGGAGATCGAAAGCTGGCTCGGCTGGGTGCTGAAGGAAATGCCCCGGACGGAATACGGCGGGCTGCAGCACTGCACGGTGTGGAACAAGCACTATCAGCAGCTGTGGTGCGACACGCTGTTCATGGTCTGCCTGTTCCTGGCCAAGGCCGGCGTGGCGCTGGAGCGGCCGGAGCTGATTGAGGAGGCGGAGTATCAGTTCCTGATGCACATCCGCTATCTGCAGAACAAGGTCAACGGCCTGTTCTACCACGGCTGGACCTTTGACCGGCGGCACAACTTCGCGGAGGCCTTCTGGGCCCGGGGCAACGCCTGGTTCACCGCGGCGGCCATCGAGCTGTACGATATCACCCGGCGGAACGACGCGGCCATGCGCATGATTCAGTCCGCCTGGCTGGATCAGGTGCTGGCGCTGTGGAAGTATCAGCGGGTGAACGGCCTCTATACCACGCTGATCGACGTGGAGGAGACCTACTGCGAGACCAGCGCCACGGCGGCCATCGCCTACGGCGTGCTCAAGGGCATCCGCCTGGGGTGGCTGCCGCAGGAGCCCTATCAGCAGATGGGCATGCTTTCCGCCCAGGCCGTGCTGGATCAGATCGATGAAACCGGCGCCGTGCAGGGCGTATCCGGCGGAACCGGGATGGGGCACAACCTGCAGCATTACAAGGACATCATTGTCACCCCGACGGCCTACGGCCAGGGGCTGACCTTCCTGATGCTGACCGAGCTGATGATCCGGGAATGAGGTCCCCGGCGGGCGCCTGGAACCAGACAGAGACGGAGAAAGGATGAAGTCGAATGTCCACAAAGGCCGCGGAACGCAGAGCCGTTCACGGAACCGGGAAACAGTACTGGAAGCACCTCCGGTCCGAGGTGAAGCGGGACCGGTGGCTGTATCTGCTGCTGATTCCCGGAGTCATCTATTTCCTGGTGTTCAAGTATCTGCCGATGTTCGGCATCGTGATCGCCTTCGAGAACTACGTGCCGGCCTCGGGCGTGCTGGGCAGCGAATGGGTCGGACTCAAGTGGTTTGAGAGCTTCTTCGGATTCCCGGCCTGGACGCGGTACCTGGCCAACACGCTGATTCTCTCGCTGATGAACATCATCTTTTTCTTCCCGGCGCCGATCATTCTGGCGCTGCTGCTGAACGAGATGATGAATCTGAGATACAAGAAGCTGCTGCAGACGCTGCTTTACGTGCCGCACTTCATCTCCATCGTGATCGTGGTGTCCATCACCTTCGTGATGTTCGGACCCAGCGGCATCGTCTACAAGCTGACCAACCAGCTGCTGGGCTATCCGATCAACTACATGGGCAGCCCGGACACCTTCCGCTGGATGATCATCGGCCAGACGATCTGGAAGGAGACCGGCTGGGGCACGATCATCTTCCTGGCGGCGCTGACCAACGTGGACACGCAGCTGTATGAGGCGGCCATGGTGGACGGCGCGGGACGGCTGCGCCGCCTGTGGCACATCACCCTGCCGGCGATCCGCTCCACGATCGTGCTGATGCTGATCCTCCGGATGGGCTCCGTGCTGGACACGGGCTATGACCATCTGATCCTGATGGCCAACCCGCTGAACCGGAAGGTGTCCCAGACCCTGGACGTGTTCGTCTATGAGCAGGGCATCCGGGCCGGTCAGTTCAGCTACGCTTCCGCCATCGGCCTGATGAAGGCCATCGTGAGCGTGACGCTGGTGCTGGCCTCCAACAAGGTCGCGCATCTGATGGGCGAGCAGGGCCTCTACTGAGAAAGGAGGAAGCAGCATGAGTGAGAAAACCCTTATTTCTCCCCGGACTCACAAGCCGATGAAGATTTCCTCCGGTCCGGTCGGCCAGAACTCGACCCCGGGAAGCATCGCCTTCAACATCTTCAATTACGTGTTTGTGACCCTGGTGGCCATCACGACCATCATTCCGTTCATTTACCTGGTCGGCGCATCCTTCGCCACGGAGTACGAAATCGCGACCCGGCCCATGTTCTTCATCCCGCAGGATGTGTCCACCGGCGCCTATGAGTACATCTTCTCCTCGAGCAAGATCGTCCGGGGCTTCGGCAACAGCGCGCTGATCACCGTGGCGGGCACGCTGATCAACCTGTTCTTTACCGTGACCATGGCCTACGCGCTGAGCAAAACCCGCCTGCGGGGCCGGAACTTCTTCCTGAACATGGTCATCATCAGCATGTTCTTCTCCGGCGGCATGATTCCGGGCTATATCATCGTGGCGAACGTGCTGGGGCTGAAGAACACCTACTGGTCGGTGCTGCTGCCCGGCGCCATCAGCGCCTACAACCTGATGATCGTCAAGAACTTCTTCCAGGGCATTCCGCAGGAGCTGGAGGAATCCGCCTCCATCGACGGCTGCAACGATCTGGGCATTCTCTGGAAGATCGTGCTCCCGCTGAGCCTGCCGGTGCTGGCCACCTTCGGCCTGTTCTACGCCGTGGGCCACTGGAACGCCTACTTCGGCGCCATGATCTACATGACAGGCGCCAAGGAGAAATGGCCGCTGCAGGTGCTGCTGCGCGAGCTGATCATCATGAGCAACGGCACGGCCGGCGACCTGACCAACATGGCGGACGACTTTGTCCAGCCGCCGGAGCAGTCCATCAAGATGGCGGTCATCGTCGTTTCCACGGTGCCGATCATGTGCGTCTATCCCTTCCTGCAGAAGTACTTCGTCAAGGGCGTCATGGTGGGCGCGCTGAAGGGCTGACGCGAATCCATCGTTTCCTAAGGGCGCTGCCCTTAAAAATAATGAAGGAGGAAAACCTGTCATGAAGAAACTTGTTTCCCTGTTCCTTGCACTGGCGCTGCTTCTCTCGATGATGAGCTTCGCCGCCGCGGAAGAACCCTTCGTCATCAGCGTGCTGCTGCCGGAGTTCCCCGCCGACATCGACTTCGTCATGGAAGACAACCCCGTGCTCCAGAAGATCCAGGAGCTGACCGGCGTGAAGCTGGAGATCCAGTGGGGCCCCAACTCCACCTATGCTGAAATCTTCTCCACGACCCTGGCGGATGCGAATCCCCCCATGCTGATCTCCGCGACCAACGCGCGGGATCCTCAGGTCGTGAACTCCGCCCGCGGCGGCACCTTCTGGGATCTGACCGAAGCGGTCAACGACGCGGAAAACTATCCCTATCTGGCTGCCGGCAACCACGCGATCTATGACAGCATCTCCGTGGACGGCCATCTCTACGGCATCTACCGCAGCCGGGCGTTCCCCCGCGGCGGCATCTACTATCGCTGCGACATCGCCAAGGAAGTGGGCTTCGACAAGGAAGTCAAGACCATCGACGATCTGACCGAGCTGGCGGAGAAGCTGGCCGGCTACAGCGATGACACCTATGCCCTGAATATGTGCTCCTACACCGCGGGCACCATCAACGTGATCACCGTGGCGATGGGCGCTCCCAACACCTGGGGCGTGGACGCGGACGGCAACATCTATCCCGCTCATCTGTCCGAGGGCTACATGAAGGGCCTGAACTGGCTGCGCCATCTGTACGAAATCGGCGGCATCGATCCGAACTTCGCGCAGATCTCCACCTCCGACTGGGATACCATTGAACGGAACAACAAGGCGTTCATGCGGTTCGACTGCCTGGACAACGCGCACCGTCAGCAGGAGTGGTTCGAGAACAACGCGGGCGTGACCGAGCAGATCTTCCAGTCCGTGGGCCCGGTGGCCAAGGAAGACGGCTCCATCTCCGTGTGGCCGCAGAACGAAGGCTTCGCCGGTGAGATCCTGGTCATGAAGAAGGCCGTGAAGGAAGAGGATCTGCCCAAGGTGCTGAAGTTCCTCGACTGGTGCAACAGCCCCGATGGCCAGACCATCATCAACGCCGGTCTGGAAGGCCTGACCTACGACGTGAACGAGGAAGGCTTCCGCTATGTGCCGGAAGAGAAGACCGATGAATACACCAAGAATTCCCAGATGTATCACAACAACGTGAACCAGCTGGGCATGGGCGTCCCGGGCAACCTGGAGAACCCGAGGGCGGCCGTGAACCGCGGCTACACGCAGCTGCGTCAGCGCTATGAAGAACTGAACGTGGAGCTGGCTCCCTACGCGGTGCTGAACCCCTGCGCCGGTCTGACGAGCGAGACCCAGATCAACTTCGGCGCGCAGCTGGATCCCATCATCTCCGACGCGGCCGTGCAGTACATTGCGGGCCTGATCGGCGAGGATGAGCTGAAGGCTGCCTGGGACGAATGGGCTGACATGGGCGGTTCCAAGATGATCGAGGAATACAATGCCGCTTATCACGCAGCGCATCAGGAATGATGGATTTGCAATGACGACCGGGGCTGCCGTGCAAACGGCAGCCCCTCCCTTTGCGGAGGAAACATGAACAGAATCTACTGCTGCTTTCCGGGCGGAAAGCACAAGGCGCTGACCATGAGCTACGACGACGGCAGAACGCAGGACCGCCGCCTGATCGAGATTTTCAACCGGAACGGCATCAAGGGCACCTTTCATCTCAACAGCGGCCTGTTTGACCGGGGCGACCGGGTCATGCCGGAGGAGATTCCGGAGCTGTACCGGGGGCATGAGGTGGCGTGCCACACCGTGACCCACCCGACCATCGCCCGCTGCCCCCTGCCCGAGGTGGCGCACGAGGTGCTGGAGGACCGGCGCTTCCTGGAGGCGCACACCGGATACCCGGTGCGGGGCCTGAGCTATCCCAACGGCTCCCTCAGCCGGGACATTGAGGCGCTGCTGCCGGCCTGCGGCATTCGCTACAGCCGCGTGGTGGGCTCCTCGGACAGCTTCGCGCTGCCGGAGAATCCCTATCGGTGGCAGGCCACCTGCCATCACAATCACCGCCTGCTGGAGCTGGGGGACCAGTTCCTGGGGCTGTTCAAGAAGCAGTATCTGTATCTGATGTATGTCTGGGGCCACAGCTATGAGTTTGACGACCGGCAGAACTGGGATCTGATGGAGACCTTCTGCGAAAAGATGGGCGGCCATGAGGACATCTGGTACTGCACGAACATCGAATTCATGGACTGCATGGATGATTTTGCCCGCCTGCAGTTCGCGGCGGACAACAGCTTTGTCTATAATCCCAACGCCAGGGACTGTTATATTTCGGTGAACGACGGGACGCCCGTCCGCATTCCCGCGGGGCAGACCGTGAAGCTGTAATCTTCACCGGAGAGGGAGGAAAAACGATGGAAATCTACCGGGATGCCGTGACCGGCTACGAGGTGCGCCGCTATACGGAGGGGCCGGAGCGGAATGCCAAGCTTTACTTCACCTGCGAAAACTTTTCCACGGACGATCAGTACTTCTTTTTCATGAAGCAGCAGCTGGAGGGCCGGACCGACGGCGGCTGCTACCGGGCGAACGTGCGAACGGGCGAAATCGACCGGGTGACGGACGACACCTTCCGGGGCTTCGCCACGGACCGGGAAAAGAACATCGGCTACACCTGCAGAAACGAGACGGAGGTCTTCGCGGTGGATCTGGCCACCAACGGGATGACGAAGATCGGCGATCTTCCCCGGGGCGGCCGGATTACCGGGCATCTGACCGCGGCGAACACCGGCCGCATCGCCTGCAGCTATCATCTGGCCAACAAGTACTACGCCCTGGTGATCCTGGATCCGGGGAAGGAGGCGGAGGTGGTGTACCAGAGCGACTACCGCCTGGGCCACGCGCAGATCTGCCCCAGCGATGAGGACCTGATCTTCTACATTCACGAGACGGAGGGCGACGCCTTCCAGCGGACCTGGATGTACGACGTGAAGGAGCGGTACGCCCGGCCCTACTATGTGGAGCATCCCCATGAGTGGATTACCCACGAGGTCTGGAGCGCCGACGGCACGGAGATGGCCCTGATGAAGCTGGATCCCGCCGGCCCCGTGGAGGCGGGCGAAATCCACACCGGCAACATCATCATCGGCGATAAGGACGGGCGGCATTTCGACGTCCGGGCCAGCAGCACGCAGCTGCTGCATCCCTGCATCAGCCGGGATCACAAATGGCTGTGCGCGGACCGCATCAGCTATCTGGGCACGAAGGTGCAGGAGGGCGTGGTGCTCTTTGAGCGGGCCACGGGCAAATCGAAGCTGATCGCCACCACCGGCGACTGCCGGACCGGGGCGGACCATCAGCATCCCTCCTTCAACCGGAAGGGAGATCAGATTCTGTTCTCCAATCCGGACGAGCGCGGCAACGCCCAGGTGTGCGTCATCGATCTGAATCAGGTCTGGAAGGAATGGTAAGGCATGAATACGATCTTCATCATCGGGGATTCCACCGTCGAGGACAACAAACCGCCGTTCCGGGGCTGGGGCTGGGCCCTGCCCCGCTACGTGCGGGAGGGCGTGCGGGTTCGAAACTGCGCGCTGAGCGGGCGGTCCAGCCGGAGCTTCCGGGCGGAAGGGCTGTTTGCGCCCGTGGAGCAGGAGCTCTCCGCCGGGGATCTGCTGCTCATTCAGTTCGGGCATAACGACGAAAAGGACGATGAGCGCCACACGGATCCGGACACCACCTTCCGGGAGGAGCTCTGGAAGTACTGCGCGTTTGCCCTTTCGCGCGGCGCGAAGCCCGTGCTGTTCACGCCGGTTTCCAGGCGCTTTTTCGTGGGCGGCGGCAGCATGCTCTACACCCATGGGGAATATCCCCGGGCCATCCGGGAGCTGGCGGCGGAAAAAGGCGTGCTGCTGTGCGATCTGAAGAAGGACAGCCGCGAGCTGTACCTCTCCCTGGGGGAGGAGAAAACCGCGGAGCTGTTCGTCCGCCTGCGCCCGGGCGAAAACCCGGATTTCCCGGAGGGGCACGACGACAAGACTCATTTTAACGAATACGGCGCGGATCAGATCTGCCGCCTGGTGGTGGCGGAGCTGCGCCGGGATCCGGAGTGCGCGGCGATGCTGCGGAAGGACGCATGAAGAACACATATTTCTTTCATCACGGATGGAGGTTCAGACTCGGAAACGCCTTTCCGATTCAGGAGGCCATCGATCAGAACCGGGACCGGAACGGCAGAACCGTGACGGACCCCGCATATCTGGATACGGACTGGGAAAAGGTCGCGCTGCCGCATACGTTCAACGACGGCGACCTTTTTTCTGTGCCCATTGAGGACGGGGGCAGCGGGCAGCGCCGGACCACCGCCTTCTACCGCAACACGCTGGAAATCCCGCCGGAGCATCGGGGAAAGCAGACGCTGATCCTCTTTGAAGGCATGCGGCAGACCTGCTACCTGTACGTGAACGGGCAGCTGGCCGGGATGTACGAGGCGGGGGTAGGCCCCTTCGGCTTTGACCTCACGCGCTGGCTCCGGCCGGAGGGGAAGAACAGCATCGTCGTCGTCACGGACAACACGAGCACGCGGAACATTCCCTTCTGCGGGGCGGAGACGCCGGGCGCTCCGGACGTGGCGCCCGGCTCCTATCTCTGCTCCCAGGAGGAAACGGCGCCGGGCAACCGGGAGGGAGTCTGCTTCTCCTGGAACTGCAACGATTTTAATCCGGTGCTGGGCGGCATCTCCCAGCCCGTGC
>ODAJ012186604.1_pt1 | contig 14502 bp, 15 predicted proteins | sample 1539241 | NCBI WGS metagenome assembly ODAJ01 (sample SAMN02144231, study PRJEB22623) | gut metagenome | biome: sheep rumen | host: Ovis aries | place: New Zealand
CATCCGAACAGCCACCTGTCAGCCGATTAGACTCTCCAGAAGGAACATGGCACCGGAATGGAGCGGAGTACAGCGCCATGCCATCAGAACATACAGGAACGTCGGCCAGACGTTCAGGTGCGCAGGGGGTCGAGGGCGGGAAATAAGATGGCCTTGGCCATGAGAAAGAGGCAGAGGTGAGGTGTTATCTGGAAAACTATAGGCATAAGAGTCGGCTCCCATGAGCCATAACGTTGCCCATAGTTTTCCAAATGACACCTTACTGCTGCTTGAAGAACGGCTGAATGTGGCATTGCCTCTTTCAGCACCATGTAGAAAATAAGCAGATTCAAACCTGCTTAATCTCTATGATAGCCGAACCATCTGGTTTTAGCCAGGAACATGGCCATTCGGACGTGTGCACCTGTGGCCTCGATGGCACTGATGAACGCATCCGATGAACGCCCTGTGGTGTAGATATCGTCGATGACCAACACGTTCTTACCTCTGAAATAGTCGGCGTCGATATTGACCAGGTGCTTGATGTTCGTGGCAAGCTCGTATTCACCGGTGATGTGTGCCCGTTTGCGGTTGCCGCACACCTCGATACGGCTGAAACCGTCAATAGCTCCCGTCTGTTTGCAGAGCAGCTGAGAGAACCGTTTCCATCTACGGACGTGTGCGTACTTCGTACTTGCAGGGATACAGATGATAACGGTATCAGTCAGGTCCATAGCTGCCAACGCCTTCGAGAACTGCCTTGCAGCCCAACGTGTGTAAACGTTTCTGCCGTCCTTGAAGCCGATGATCATCCGGCAGATATCCTGCTCCTCAAACGTGGCTCTTCTCTGGAACCGCTGTGGGATGTAGCTGTAAAGGGCGAACTTCATCATGGCTATCACTATTACAGGGTAAAACAAAAGCAGCAGCCCCTTCATTGAGGAACTGCCGCCGTTTCTTCAGATTTCTTTGAGCGAGGCTTGCGCTTGGCCTTGGGCTTTGGCTCGTCGGCCTGCACCTCTGATGCTTCGTTCAACCCTTGAGGGTCTTCCTCGGCAGCCTGCTCAGCCTTCTGAAAGGCTATCTCCGCTGACAGTTGTGCGAGGCTTTCAGCTGCGATATATAATCCCGTCTGCTTTTTCAGAAGGAACATGAAACGCATAGCCTTGTAGGCTGTCTTGCAGTGGGCGCTCGGCTGCTCATCTCCTGTGATGGACACTGCCCATACATTGTTGTCACTCTTGTTTGACTTCACGATCGATGCAATAATTTCTCTTTTTTCCATGACTTGTAAATTTTTGGATGTTATACTTTTGGTTCTTGAATTACGATGGATGACTGTTACATGCAGTAGCACTCTATGTAGGTGATATCGACCATCAGGTCCAGTGCGAAGTTCTCAGCCTGCTTGGTGGCATCGGCAAATGTGTCGGCTTCTACCTCATACTCGTAGCTCTCGCCATCCTCGGTGTTGACGACTACCTGATAGAGATTACCGCTGTAGTAGCGATTACTGTAGAGACGGCTCTTGTTGAAAAGCGATGATGTTTGAACTGGATGTGTCATAATTGTTTGATTTTTATTTGTTTGACTTTAATGTTTTGCGCCTGGGCGCTCTTTGTAATTTTTACGTGCATAAAAGAGCAGCAGGGAAAAGGCATGCAAATGCAAGGTTTGGCCGAAAATTTTTCAAGCCCCGGCCTTGGGAATTTGGTTTCCGGCGCAACTGCACCCCAAATTCCTTGAAAAATTTTAGAGACAACGCTGCTTGACCTTGCAGAATGCCGCCTGCGCTAACTTTGCAAAGGAAAAATAGAAGAGTGCCAGAGGCAATAGGCAAAACATGTCGAAACAAGTAAAAAGCATTATGGCACATAGAATCCAGTTACAACATCGCTTCAACGAGGAAAAGCCGTCCGGGAATCGCACAAGCAGGTAATATCCGGTATCGTTAACCATCTACCGAGGAGGCAGAGAGCCAAGTGTGAGGGAGAAACCTATTGACACATCCGCTGCCACCACCAGGCAGAAGAACCGCATGAAGGATGCTGATGGGCCACCTACACAGATGCTTTGCATACCAAAACTGCGGGTTATACCCGCTGCGCCCACCGTCCCCGGGCAATAGTGCTGCCTACAGGCACCACTACGGCCAGGGTGGGCGGGGCACGGTGGGCGCAATCAGAAGATGACAGTCATCCATTCAAGAACCTTATGACATCACAAAATCAAGTCATGAAGGAAAAGAACATCTGCGGTCGTGGCCAAATGTCAAACAGAAACTGACAACAAGGGCTGTGGCAACCACAAAAAAAAAGCAGACCTGCGCATCACTGCGAAAGCCTGCCAGGATTACATAAACAAATCATTGTGAGAAAGTAGTACAGGAATTGTCGTAGCTGACAGTTAGCCACCAAAATAAGAGGTAAAGCCTGTCGATGCCTGCAAGGCGTATGCCGGGATGAACTTCTCCACACCTATGCACAGGGTATCGAAAGCATCAGAGCCGTCGGTGCGGGCCTCGAGCTTGTCTTCCTCTGTCTCGGCCAGCTTCTCGCCTCGCTTATCCTTCTTTTCATTGTAGATTGCGGCGGTAGTGATCGAGAGAAGGAGGTCTGCATTGTTATCCTGGTTGATAAAGACCTGATGGGCGGCCTTGCCTACGAACATGCGGTTAATGAGATGATATTTGTCCACGTGGTGCATGGGATTGCCGATATACACCTGTTCCACCACCCATCCGGCAGAAAGAAGCAAGTTGGTGATGAGAATATAGAAGTCCTCGTTCTGGTTGGCACCGTAGCCCTGCCCCTTGAACGTCGAGTCGAATACGAAGTACACCTGACGGTTCTTGTGGTACTTGTAATAGGCATTGAACAGGGCTACGACGGCATCGATGGTGTCGTACTTCACATAGAAAGACTTCAGCACATAGAGCTTGCCGTCAATGCCCACCTGTCCGACCACCAGCCAGTTGATGTTCGTGTTCGCGTCGAAGGCTATCACCAACGGGGCATTCGGGTCACAGTCGGCATCCAGCAGGCAGCTGTCTTCCAGACTACCCACCATCTCCAGTGCCAGCTTCGACGTGTTGGGAGCCGTGTACCAGTTGACGCTCTCGCGCATGGAGCCATAGAAGCCATCTCGGGCGATGCCGATGTGCTTGCACATAATCGAGGTGGCAAACGTCAGTGCCGGCAGATCGCGCTTCATGCGCCTGATGAAGTCCTCACCCAGGACTGCTAAATTGAACAGCGAGGGATAGCGGCAGTACAGCAGGCAGTTCTTACGGAGAATAAATAAGTCACGGTCGAGCTTCTGGATCTCTGCCTGGTAGTATTTGGCCCGCTCCGGGTGGGCCTTCATGCGCTGCTTGGTCTGCCACTTCAGATACACCAGTCCCTCGATGACCTTCACCAATTCCTTATCCTGTTTCTGTTCGTACTGCATGAACCAGGAGCCTTTCTTTGTCGTAGCCGTGTCGCAGGTGATGGTCAGCCCATGGTGAAGGTGACATTTCGAGAAGTACATCTCGTTGCCACGGTTGGTCTGCATTGTCTCGTTCTTCAGCTTCTCGTATTCCACGAACTTTGCTTCATCGATGAGGATATGGTCAAGCGAGAGACCATTGCTGGCGCCCTCACGATCCTGGCTGATGATCTGACAGACGCTGCCGTTGTAGAAGCCGATGCAGTTTTCCCAGTTCTGCGGGGTGAAGATAGGATCCTTCCATTTCAGGCCTTTCCACGGTTTTTTGCCGACGGTGTAGTGGACGTCGCGCTTATAGCCCCATCGCTCCCAGTGCACCAGGAGCGATGGCAGCGTGGTAGTGAGGCATTTTTTATATGAAGGCGAGACGAAGCCGGTACAGCTGCCAGGCATATGTTGAAAGACCTGTATGAGCCGGGTTGCATCAATGAGGCCCTTGCCAGTACCACGCCCCATCTCGCACACAAGGTCGCGTGGTGACATGCATAGCGGGTACAACTGTGCATCATTGAAGTATTGCTTCTGCTTCTCAGCCATGACTATTCCTCCTTATCATCGGTCGGCACCTCAGTATATTCAACATATTCGTCATCCTTTGAGAGCTGCTTAATGAGTTTGTCACGACGGGCTCGCAGGTTCTTGGGTGCTTTGATGCCAAATACGCTCGGGTCATCTGTTGGTTCTATATCAAGCGGAATAATCTTGTCGAAGGCCATGTCTGGCGTGTCCGGCTTATCCGTCTGGTTGTTCAGGATGTAGTTCTTCTGCATCGAGGCCACGGCCCGCCAGTCGCCATCACGCCGTGCGGCCTGTCGGTCTTCCTCTATCATCTGGTTCACCCGCCACCGGGCAAACTCCTTGGTGGTTGCCTCTAGATTGCCGATAAGGATCTTCAGTAGATGGATATCGTCATACGCCTGGCTCTTTCCCACATGGAAGAGCTGCATGCAGCGGCTCACCAGTTCCTTGGGCGACGTGCTGGGATAACTGCGCCAGTAGCTGCTCAGCTCGCGCAGCCGTTCCACCCGCAAGATGGTGTCTTCTGGCACCATCTGCAGGCGCAGTTCGCTGCTGTCCACTGGCAGGAATTCTGCGTATTGGTCTATGTTGACAGGAAGGCTCATATTTCTATATCACGTGTCATGCGGCGCAGATAGACGCGGCAGGCTTCGTCCGCTGCAGGACTGCCGGCATCCACCAGGTCGATATTCTGCTTGCGTAGTCGGAGGGCAGTTTCACTATAACCCTTCATGAAAGCCTTGCGGGCCGGATGGCCCAAGGTGTTGATGTCCGCACACAGCTCCGTCTCATCAATATCCAATAATGCGGAAATCTCCTGAGGGGGAGTCAGTTGACTGGCAAGGTCTTTTATTTTGTTCAATAAGTCGCTTGAATAGTTCATTTAATTGAATTGAGTTGTTATCCACTAATTCGCGGAATCCACAATATTGCTGGTAGAATATTTCCTGATTGGTGGTAACCAGCGTACACTCGGCACGGTCGCCATACGTCTGGTTCTGGCTGCTGATGACCGTCACCGTCCATCGGTCGTTCTGCACCAGTACCACCTTTGAGTGGTTCTGAGAGAGATAGACGGCATCGAAATTCTGCTGCATCTCCTTATAGAGGCGGTAGGTTTTCTTCGAGGCCTTCAGGTCTGCCAGCAGCACCGATTTCAGTACCAGGTCTTTTTTCTTCAGGTTATAGAATCCTCTCAGGAAGGCATCAGACGTTGAGAAGGTGCTGACATAGACATCTGCCGGACCAGTCTGTTCCAAGATCCAGCCCAGCAGTCCCAATGTATGAAGGCCACGCCCCAGATGCGACTGCAACGGGTGCGTGGTCATGGGACGCAGAAACTCACTCGGACTCTTGCCCTTGCTCATCGTTCTGCGGGGTTTCGGTATTGTCCTCAGCACCAGCGGCTTCGAGACTAACCTTAATGTCACACTGCAGCAGCTGCTCACGACGCTCATCGGTGAGCGTGCGGCCACACTTCAACAGTACATCGACGCGCTGCTGGATGCGCTGGCGCAGACTCTCGAGAGCCTTCTTCTGCTCATCATTGAAGTCCTCCTCCTTGGCAGCGGCGGCAAGCTGCTGCATCTGGGGAAGGTTCTTCGAGATGTAACTGTCAGCATTCTTCAATTCTTTCTCCTGTTCAGGAGTGAGTGTCGGAGTCTGATCAGCAGCACCCTCACCCTCAGAACTGCCATCAGCGGTCAGCTGGTAATCATCGTAGCGGGCCATATCCTGCTTGTACTTGTACCAGGTATCCTTGAGCACCTTCAGGTACTCGTAGCGGTCACAAGGCTCAGTGAGCTGCTTGCAGGTCTCGTAAGCCTCCTTGATTTTCTTCCAGCGCTCGGCATTGGCAGGCCAGATGGCCTGAATCTCTGCAGGCAGCTGGTCATGATCAGGACGGATGCCCTTGCGCACGAACTGTTCCTTGCCACCATTCTGCTCGTCAGGCTGCAGGACAGGAAGGAGCAAAGCCTGTTCCTCAATGGGCAGCGGCTCTTTGTCGGTAACAGTTTTCAGTACCGGCATTATCTCATTGTTGAGTTTGATGACATCGCGGATGGTCTGGCCGTCCTGACGCAGACGGAGGAACCGCTGCAACTTATATTCGAGGAACTTCAGTTCCCGTTGTGGCCGGCGCATGATGCGCTGGTACATGGCCCCATCGCGATTCAAGGAGAGCAGCAGCTGGGCACCTTCCTCTATCTGCTCTGTTGTGGCGTGCTCACTGTCAAGCCAGCGTGCAATCTTTTCAGTAAATTTCGGGTCTATCATATTGCTTAATATTAAAAAGTGGGGCCATCTCACCGTCTAAGCGTGTGAGACCGCCCCACGGTCACGTTATTTACGACATGAAAGGAGGAATCAGGGATTCGTTTCGGGCTTCAGTTCATCGTTGGTTCCGAGGAACGTACCCTCAGAAGTAGTGAACTCGCCTTCGTAGAAAGGAGCAGCAAACTCATCGGTAACACTCACCTTGACTGAGGTGGAGTTAGCATCTGTGGGCGTCTTACCAAAACCCTGCTCCAGTTCAAGCTCGGCTTGATACATGGGTGAGCCAAAGAGACGACATTTGCCATCGGCCATTGGAATGAGAAACACCACATCGTCGTTATTGACCATAGATATGAAGCCAGTCACTTTCTTACCTGTGCCCGGCAAAACAAGTGAGAGTTCATTGAGCATGGTTTTGGAGCCATAGCTACCTTGATTTTTGCAATTCGGCTCGCTCTCGTTGGGCACGAGGTCAAAGCGCTTCCACGTCTTGTCGGCGGCCAGCACGATGTTGGTCTTGATGACGGCCACGTCCTCCAGCTTCTCGGCCGAGGAGCCGGCAGGCCGGGGGAACTTCACGATGTCACGGCGCGGCACATAGTAACCATGGTTACGGGTGCCAGGCAGCGACTTGTCGCCCATGCAGAAGTCGATGTCTTCATAGAGGTCGGCATCGTCTGCGCAGCGTGTTTTCAAATCAGCCATATTTTTTCATTTTTTATGGGTTACTTACTAAGCCTTGGCAGCAGCAATCTCTGCAGCAGTGCGAGCCACGCAGAGCATTTCCTTATTGATGGAGAGATACTGCTCGCCATAGAACATGTTGGCCAAGAAGTCAACATCGTAGTGAGAGGTCTTCGACTCCTTCACCAGGAACGTCTCGTCAGCGGTGCGCTGGTTCCAGAGTGCCAGAATGTTGTTCTTCGGAGTCAGGCACAGATAGTTCTCAGGCACGTTGGTCAGTGCCACGAACTCGACATTGGGAGCGCCGTCGAGGTGAGCCTTCAGATACTGCTCGTTGTAGGGCAGTGCACCATGGTTGTGCTGATAGGATTCCTCGTAGAAGTGCTTGGTCTTGACATGCATGAAGAGCTTCAGCTTCTGCTTCTTGAGTTTGTCGTCGGCGCCTGCCCAGCCATCGGCAACACCCCAATAGAAGTCCTTCAGCAGATCCTCAGTGTTCTCTGCAGAGAAATTCTCAGGCAGAGAATAGAGGTTGCCAAGCTCCACGGCCATCTTGTCAGCCTTAATCTCGGCATTCTCGATGGTCTTGAAACCGTTGAACCACTTGGAGGTCTCGGTGGTGTTGGTGGGGTCATGCTTGGCCGTCCACATCTCATTGAACATGTTCTCGCCCAGCTGCGCCATGATGTATGCGCAGATGCGCTTCACCCAGGGCACATTCTTCAAGCCCTCGCCCTTGGTCACGTCGCTGCCCCACAGACTCTGGTAGATACTGTTGGGGTCGATGGGCTCGATGCAGTTACCGAAGAAGGTCTCCAGCGTGCGCTGCACAATGGCGATGGCACCGGAGCCTTTCTTGTACTTGTCATAGTTGCCCATCTGGAAGTTACCCTTCATCTCGTGAACGTGTTCCTGATAGCGGATGCCGTCACGGTGACCCATGTGCTGCAATGCTGCTGCCATGGCATGCATTGGCATGACGATGAGTTCCTTGCGGTACGTCTGGAATGCTTTGCTCAGAGTCTCAGGCGTAAAGGTCGTCTGCGGATCCACCACAGGCTGACCGGAATTAAGGATAGGAGTGTTAGGATCCATAGCTTACAGAGCGTCTTTGATAGAGTTAAACAACTCGCTGGCGGCACTCAGGGTGTTCTCAGCACCGTCAACCTTCTCTTCCTCCTTGGTACCGGCAGAACCCTTCAGGTTCTTCACCTGCTCCTCAAGGTCATTCTTCTCCTTGGTCAGCTGTTCGATGGTCGACTTCTGCTTCTTCAGCACGTCGGAAGCCTGTTTACAGGCATCGTTCTGCTTCTTCAGCTCATCGTCGATGGTCTTCAGCTGATCCTGCGTCAGGGACACATTGCCCTGCTCGTCCGGCTTGAAGCCGTCAGTGATGGCCAGCAATGCCATCACGGAAGTAAATACTTTGATCATCTTGTTATGACTGTAATTGGTCGTGGGTTCCGGCATGAGTCCTTTCAGCATCTCCACGACCTTTTGGAGAACGCCTGCGGTTGGATTCTCCTCGCCCGTTTCAGGATTGAACCCTTTGGGCAAGGCTGGTAGACCCATATCCTTTATCATTGAATTGGTATAAATGTTTCTAACGTTGGTCGGCATCTGTTCCGGCTCGGTTACTTCATCCACCAGTCCGAAGTCCTTGGCATCGGCGGCCTTAATCCAGGCAGCCACCTTCATCTTAGCCTTTACATCATCAACGGGCTTGCCGCTCTTTTCGGCGTAAATCTCAGCAAGAACATCATCGATGGTGTTCAGCTGAGAGCGCTGGAACTGGAGGCGCTTGACCAGTTCGTCAAGCTGCTCCTTGTTCATATTGCCCCATTCAAACACAGCGCCCATGGCGTTGTGGATGAGGATGAGGGCATTCTTGGACATCACCACTTTCCTGGCACCCATTGCCATGAAAGTGGCGGCACTTGCTGACATGCCCAGGAAGTAGCACGTCACCTGGCCATGATTCTTAAACAGCTCGTAAATTTCCAGACCTGTAGTGACATAGCCACCCAGAGAACAGATGGCCACATCGACGGGCTGGTCTTTCTTCTTATCCAGAATATATTTCACGTAGTCGGCAGAGATTCCCCATCCACCGACAGTGCCAGTCAAGTAAAGATCATATTTCTTCATGCTGCCTTTGATTTTCGGCAAAGGTAGCACAGGGTGAGGCAACTAAAAACTACACGATATTATTGTATATAAGGGATTTTGCAGGCTGATGTGTAGTTGACGTTGACTTCATAGAGTTGTGAGTCCCTCATGTTGTCTGGGTGAGTGTCATTGACAGTGGTGACAGGATACGGTCTATCATTGTTGCCAATTAGGTAATATCTGCCGTCAGCGGTTTTGCAGCGATACACCATTCGCTCAATGTCAATAGGTTCTTCGCATGTCCGGAATACAAGCTGTGCGGTATATAGTCGCACACCATCATCTATTTTATCACTGATTGTCAGTCGTGCAGGAACCTTTATAGGAATGCTCTCCCACGAATTGACAGAAGAGACAGACACACACGACATACTGAGCTTGCGAAGCCCAACGATTGATCCTGACTGTAAGCGGTCAATACCTATGACATTTTTGGGAGAGTTCATAACTGTTCTTAATTGTTGTTAACTGTTTATAAATGTTCGTGCGTGAACAAAACGGGGTGTCTTTATTGGAAGATTCTTTGGGTGATTTAACTTTTTTTGTCTTTTTTCATCCTGTTTCGCTTTCTGAGGTCAACGCCACACGACAATAGTCGTTCTCGTTCCCGGTAGAACCTTTGCCGGATGGTGTCAGCATAGTCGATATCTATTCCGTGCATCTCGCACCAGGTATATGCTGCCGTCTGGAGCTTTGAGTCCTCGCTGCACATCTCGTTGAACTCCTTGTAGAGATTGTCCTTGAACAGAGCTTCGATGTATTCAGCAATGAACCGCTTGCCTGAAGGCGTTACATAGTTCCACGACTCAGGATCTTTCTGCTTGGAGTATGGGATGGCCACCGGTGTCAGTCCGTCTCTTTCGACATCAGGTTCAGCCCCATCAGGGCGCTTCCTGAGAATGGCGATGATACGGGCATTGCCCACTGACTGAGGCGGGAACTCAACAGGACAGCCGAAATGGTGCACCGCCCACTGGGCGATGAAGGGCTTCAGTTCGATATAGACAACAAACTTACTCATACTTTAGATTAGTTAATACTGTGCAAAGTTAGTAATTTTTTACCGAATCATCTGCTTTTAATTAGAAAACCGTACTTCAATTTGGATTTTGTTTTCTCCGTCTGATGTAATTCTGTCCGAAAAAGCCGTAACTTTGTAATCAATCATTTATAGGATTGTAACTCTTTGTAAATCAGTAGCTTTGTATAATTGACAAACTTCGATTACAAAATAATCAGTCCTTTTTGATTTGTAACGGAGATGATTTACTGCAAAATTCTGTTAATTTCCTTGATTACAAACTTACATTCAATTACAAAACGAAAAAGTTTGTAACGATTTGTAACGTAACTTTGTAATCAAAAAAAGTCTCCGAAATGCCTTTGTTTACTATACTTTTTTCCTTTCACCGACATTCATTACAAAATTACAGAATTTTAGTACAAAAATGATAAGGGAGGGGAAAGGGCAGCGACGGCCACGGCATAGATGCATGCCTCTGGGTGGAAGCTGCGGTCGCCCATGGGGAAGTAAGAGAGGCAGCAGGTGACTTTGATTTGTCACTTTGCTGCCTCTTTCTAATTACCTGCACGAAGGCTGAAAAAGTCGCTCAAAAGTTTTGTAATATCAAGAAAAATGCGTATCTTTGCATATGAATTAAATTGCCTTTTTCTATACTTTTTTAGAGGATAGGGGGTGAGATAGAATACACCCTTCAGAATGCTTCTTCTCCATGTTCCTTAGCCCATAGTTCTGTTTCTTTGAGTTCATCTGAAGGCTTTATTTCTGATCTTTTCTTCATATAGATCATTTCCTTGGGATTTGTCCCTGCAGGGGCGTTCTCAGGTTTTCGGATGATACGGCCACCTCCGTTCTGGTACTCCTTCGGGTTCATCTCCTCAATCCATGGACACAGTTGCACGAATGCTCTCAGTTTCCTTGTGAACGACTGCATGGAGATGGTATTCTGTCCGCTGTACTTCTTATAGTCTATAAAGGCATCCTCACGCACGACAAATGCATCCAGACGGCCTGTCTCATCACAGAAGTATGCTTCAGCCCAGTCCTTGAACTTGTCGGTCATGTCCTGTCTCAGTTTTCTCTGAAGAATGTTTGACATCGGTGGCAGCAGTTTCACAGGTTCGCCACACACTGAGAGGTAGAACTTGACACATTGGAGTATAAAGTTAAGATCCTGATTCCATTCCTCTTCAGAATATGTCTTACTGAAAAGATCTTTGTTGAAGTCATCACGGATGCTCCGGCTTTCATGGTAATCATTTTCCTCCGTCTTCTGGTGATAATAGTCAGAGAACACCATATATAACAGACGTGCCTCGCTTGACGGGTCGAAGTCAGCAGGCACATAGTTGGTTGTGAATGCTATCTTGGGACTTTCTTCAAAGGGAATGGTGAACGATTGGTTGTTTTTAGGGTTGACAGTCATGTCCGATGTGATGTTGTCGTAGAACAGGCCGGTATTCAGATAACGGTCACAGTCATCAACGAGTAGCATCTGCGTGTGCTGCGTCACCTGGTCGAACACGTGGGGGTTATCCATCAGTTTTGGGTTACGTCCTGACAGCTTCACCGTCTTCATCAGCAGTGAAAGCACCTTGAAGAAGAATGACTTTCCGCTTCGCCCATTACATTCGCCCTCTTCGCCAATTTTATTGTCCATGGCCATTGGTGCCCAGGCACGTGAAGGACTCTTATAGTGGTGCAGCATATAGCCCAGTGTGAAGATCTTGTTAATGAGGTTCTGCTGCTGCTCCTGCCACTCTTCAGCGGTCAGACTCTCTCCTTTGATATCAAAGCGGTGGGCTTCACGATATGCCTGGCGATCTGCTTCGGTTTCAAATCGGGTTTCCATCTCCTTACGCCAGAACAGGCGTGAGGAGTTGATGAAGTAGCCCATCAGGTTCGAGCCTACCTTGTTGATGGTGATGGAGAACTGCGGCTGGCCGTCTTCATCTGTTGACTTGGTAATGGTGAAGAAATCATCGAGTAGCCGGAAGTCATGGTCAATGACATTCTCGGCCCACACGTAGTTCTGAAACTTGAAATCTTGTTTCTTGATAACGTCGAGTTTCTGGCCACTGGCCTTCACGCAGACGTTAGGAAAGAAGAATAGTTGTGTCCTGGCATCGAAGGAGGTGAAGTCCAGTGTAATCTCGTCGATGCTCTCCAGCATACCAGCGCTGAGCTTGGGCGTATCGAGCACCAGGTTAAGCACCGACAAGTCGCGCACCTCATCGATGACCCACTGGCGCACGAATTCGCGTATATCCTTCGGGGTGACGCTCCTGACGATATAGCCGTCAATCTTCACATACCTGGTATCTTTCTGGTTGTCATCATGCAGGGCATAGAAGCCGTTTAGCTTCAGGAAATTGTATAGGCAGGCAGTATCTATTGAATGACGTGTCTCGCCACTTTTCTTATTGATGTTGGTCTTCCAGAATCGGGCAGGCATGGCCATCTGCATCAGGAACTTGAACTCCTTCTTTGTGTGGCGCAGTTCCATCCAGTCACGCAGATCCTTACGAGGCTTTCCCCGGTTGTCACGATAGCTGTAAAGCCAGTCAGGGAGCCATATCGTGCGCACGTCGATGAAGCGAAGAGCCAGCTCCGTACCTTTACGGATGCCTGTCTCGTCGATATCGGGAATGTTATACAGCACTTCAACGTGCTGCATAATCTCCTTGACCTCATCGTCGGCAAGATGATATGTCTCGCTATTGAACCATAGCGGCATGTAGCCCAGGGACCTGCAGCATAGCGCATCGCGCTCACCACTACAGATGAAAGCCTCGCGCAGTTTCTGCGGTTTATAAGGCTCTTCATCGGTGTGTGTGGATTCCCACTCCTTCTGTTCCTTGGCATTGAACTGTTCCTTTGCCCGGATCAGTTCGCGCAGGCCATTGATGTACTTCGCAGGTTTTACTCCTGCAGGGAAATACTGGAAGCGGTAGGCCTTGTCCGGGTTCAGCGGCTCATAGACCTTGTAGAACTTCACTTCCTCTTGTTCGGTTCCGTCTGGAAGTGTGCGGGCTTCCCTGACCACGCACTCACGCATGAAAATAGGGTAGTGCTCATTCGAGTAGCGGATGCGCGTTTTGCGATCCTTGGTATAACTAAACCACTTCACCGAGTGCCAGTGAAGCGCCTCGACGTGCTCCTGCTTGACATTCGGGCCAAGCACGTTCAGTTCCTCAGTAGTGAAGTCCTTCGTCTCGAAGTCGCGGTGTCCGTCCGGCTCGTCGGCCCTGGCATCGCGCTCGGTGAAGTCAGCCTTGTTGATGGAACGGTCCAGTTCGTCGGTAATGTTGAAGTGTGCCGCAATCTGCAGCACGGCTTCGTTGAAGCGGTCCTGGCTTAAGTGGTGGTCTTCCATGTAGAGTTGGATGGCAGAGCACCATCCCTCTCCACCAAAGTCGGTAACGCCCCATATCTCGCCATATTTCTCACTCTTGCGCTGATAGAGGCACGCCGAAGGCGTCTTCTCATCGCGCACCTTGAATTTCTTGCCTTTCACGCCTACGCACTCAGCAGCCTGAGGATATATCCAAAGGATAATATCAAGCCCCTGGCGTGTAGCATCATAGATTTTCTGTACTGGTATCATATCGTTCTATTATTTAGTGACCTGCCGCAAAGCTACTACTGATCGGCGGGTTAGCAAAATACGTTCATTCTCTGCTATGGGGGGGGGTAAAAAGCAACCTTTCCTCCTGCCAAGGACAGGGCATTATACGCGGTCGCAGCCATACCCGTTTGCTGGCCTTCATCAATTTTAATTGCCAACACAGCCGGACTGCCGTCTCCTTGTCCTTCGGACTGGTAACGGCCTCGCGCTCGCCGGAAAGGCGGCTGACAGCTGTGACAACGTACTTCATACTATATGCGGAATTCTGTCATATACGGATTTCAGACAATAATGACAGCCAGTTTTACTGGCCTTATGCGGTTTCTTTAACAGGAACTGCATTCCTCCGTAGGTGTAACCGGTAGCTTTTGCTGCATGGCCTATACTAGGGTAGACTGTACCCGTCTCAATCTCAACAACAGCTTTGAAGTTCCTGGTATTGTCGTGTGGCAACAATCCTAGGCGATGTTGCCGAAGCATATTCTCCCGGCGGTTCTGCATATACTCAGGCGTCATCTTTCGTTTCCTACCCTTGTAGTTATGGTGGCCAGCCTTGAATGTGCCGTCAGGATTGCGGATGCTGTCAGGAGGGAGAACAAGGCTCGACGTGTCACCACTGAAGTATATGGGCATATAGTCCTTTTCGTAAAACCAATTCAGCCCGCCACACAAGCGCTGACGGCCACGACAGCAGCGCGTGATGCCATCCCGGCTGAATCCATATTTCTCAACGGCA
>ODAJ011983299.1_pt1 | contig 14493 bp, 9 predicted proteins | sample 1539241 | NCBI WGS metagenome assembly ODAJ01 (sample SAMN02144231, study PRJEB22623) | gut metagenome | biome: sheep rumen | host: Ovis aries | place: New Zealand
ACGAAACAAGTATATGGTCGATAGGTCTGATATGGTTATTTTCTATGTGGAACACAAAAGCGGCGGGGCTTATACGACTATGAAATATGCCGTGAAATGCAATAAAAAGATGGTCAATATTGCAAAAAATCATCATTAATTACATACAAAATATTTTTCGGATGCCTATTGTTATGCAGCACTTCAAGTGCTATAATGGTATGGAAATAGATTTTTGAGGGAGAAAAAATCATGAATTCATCCGATTTCTCAAATGATCGTCGGGCAATAATTCTCGGCTGGCTGAGAATAGTTGTCGGACTGCTTATTTTTGCTTTTGGCGTTCATCTTACCATATACGCAAATATCGGGCTTGCGCCATGGGACTGTTTGGGAATGGGTATTGCCAAACATACGCCTTTTAATTACGGCATCTCAATGACGATAATTGCCGTTTCTGTGCTTGCAATAGATATGTTTCTGAAAGAACGCATCGGCTTCGGCACGGTTATAGATGCACTTCTCACGGGGAATTTCGTGCAGCTGTTCAATACACTGAACCATTTTCCAGAAAATAGAAGTATGTGGTTTGGTATTGTAATAATGCTTGTCGGTTTTGTGTTTATGGCAATAGGGAGTTAAATATTTCATATCGGCACACCACAGAAGCAGCCTAATATCGACATTTTTACAATATCAGTTTATAATAGAATTATATCATACAATCAAATATTTTACCGGAGCGGCAGCGGATAAATAAAAAAAGGGCGGCAAGGCGGTATTCCCGCACATTACTGTCCTTTTTTCATCGTTAATTATTGTAATACGCATTTTGGATAAACTGTCCGAAGTTTTCCTCTCCCGTGCGTTCTATTGTAAGGCGGAAGCGTTCGCCCTGATCGGCGTTATCGCGGAAATACACGGGCGAAAACAGTGTTTCGGTTACGGAGCAGCTTGAAAATATGGGTTATGATGCCTATAATATAGAGGGCGGCTGGCGCGCTTATCTGCGCCTTTGCCTTGAAAATATGATAAAAATGACGAAGTGAAAAATAAGACCGCCGAAATAGAACGCAGTATCATAAGGCCGTAAGTCAGAGAGATATAGTCGATTGCCTGTTGGAACTCGATGAAGAGCTTAAACATACATATTTCGCTTATCAGGATATTCTTTCTGCTTTAAAGCAAAGTGACCCAACGCGCCTAAACAGCCTTGTACAGCAAAAGAATAATAATATTTCGGGCTATATGAAAACCGCGATAAAGACAACAAAAGATAATATGGAATATATTGTTAATTCTGTGAAATACAACTATACAAACGGCATAGTTGAGGGCTTTAATAATAAAATCAAGGCACTTAAAAAAGTTGCCTTCGGTTATAGATCGTTCTTTAATTTTAGAAATAGAATAATGATAATGTGCAACTTGATCAGCATAGAAAAACGGTGCGCATGACTGCTCACGCACACCGTTTGTTAAGTTTGTGTTAATTGTCAACCACACCAGTTGACAATGAACCTTTTTATTAGATATATCTTCTTTTGCGCATAAGCAGTATAAATATGCCAATAAGCATTGCTATACCCACAAATGCCGTTATTTTAACGCTTTGCACAGCGCCCATCGGCAAAATGCTGTTTCTGGTATTTGTTACCGCCAATGTCATATTGCCCGAAAGGTTAAATGTTTTGGTATTTACCTCCTCGCCGGTACCGTCACCCAGCTTAAACGTGGTCTTGTAATCCTCGTTTGCCTCGGTCACGGTCACTTGACCGGGTGGCAGCTCAAATTCCGCACTGTCGCCGTTTGCAAGGGTAAATGTACCGTCTGACGTTGTGACCACGGTGGTCGTGCCGCCGCGTTTGAGTGTATAGGTGCCCGAATAATTGACCCCGGCCACCTTAAGCGTAAAGGTAAACAGCTTTTCCCTGTCGCCAAGATTTCCCGTAACGGTCTTTGTCACGGTAAGCGTTGCGGCTGCCCTTTGGTTGGGTATTTCAAGGTCGAGCGCCCTGGTGCCGTCCTCTAAACTTTTGTTAAGCACAACACCCTCCGGTGCATCTATAAGCTCAACATCGCCAAGCCTTGTTATTTCAAACAGAATATCGCCTATCAGCTTTTCAAAGCCCGTCAGCGCCTTGACCTCGGTAAGATAATACTTGCCTACGGGCAGTGTATTGTTTATCTTTTCAATAATACCGTTTTCGTTGGTCTTAAGTGACTCATAGCCCTCTATGGGACGATAGTCCTTTACGCCTGCGCCGCTGCCGCCCGTTACCTGCCTGTATAATGCAAATATTACATCCCCAAGCTTGTTTGAGGCATCGCTTTTATCAAACTTAACAGCATTAAAATTGAACGGTTTGTTAAATACATTTATATTTGCAATAAGCACATTATCACTGTCATGTATTTCGTTTAACTCCTTGCTGTCGCCATTGTTGTCGGACAATATGGTCACATGGTCTACTCCCTGCGTATCCCTGGTTATTTCAAATTTGACCTTATCGGGCAAACCTACATAACCTGAGGGTGACTGTATCTCCTCCAACTCATAATAAGCATCCAACGTATTAGTCTTACGCATAAAATTATAAAGTGTGGTTATCAAGCCGTCACTGTCTGTTTCCAGATCATATTCTGCCTGTACAACGTAATCCTCTTCGCCGACATTTCTGCGGTACAGCGTAAGTTTAAATTTACCATGTTCAAGCGGTACGGTAATATTATTGTTTGCATCCGTAAATCTGTACTCGCCAAGATTTATCTGTATACCGCCGCTTCTGGTATTTTTGACGGTATCGGTACGGACATTGTCCATATGCTCCGTACCCGCCGAGCCCGAAACCGTGCCCTGACCATAGGTAACAGCATAGGAATAATCGTATTCATTGGTATCCGCCGGATTTACCTGCCTTACCTTTACCTCAACAAGTTCGTTGCTTGCTATCTTATTAATTGAATCATAGCTTGCAACCATAGTGGTATTCTCCGTATCCATAACGGGGTTTGTCAGCTCTACCTCGCGTACCACATAATCCTCAAAGCTATATCCAACACCCTCGTCAACAATGTTGTCAAAGTAAAAATATGCCGATGTTGAATTTTTCGTTATTGCCTTTACTGTCTTAATATTTGCCGCCCTTGCTTCGGGCAGTGAATCAAGTAAAACCTCGCTTCCCGTGTAGTGGTTTGCGCTGTCCTTTTCCTTTACATATACCGCAACATATATTGGTAAATGCCAACCCACATAGCTGCTGTCGGTCCATATCTTATTTGCGGTAAGGCCATATCCTCGCTTATTATGTACATAAACAGACGGTGATTCGGATGCACGCACCGTACCTGATATGCCCTTTTTAACATCATTGATATCGCTGATAAACGAGCCTGCATCGGCCACATATTTTACAAGATCGTAGCCCTTTGGTATTTCATCGGTTCTTTCCAAAACCATAAATCTTGTTCCAACCAAAAGCTCCGGTACCTCTACAACATATTTTGACGGTATCTTTGATATAATGCCGTTTGGCGAGGTCTCAAATGTCGCCTGGATCTTTTCTGTATCTGTCAGCGTAGTATAATCGTTTTTGTCAAGCGACTGAAAGCCCTGTATTTCTGCATTCCATTTACAGTAATTACCGTCTGGATCAAGCACACGATACTTGTGCAGACTTGCCGCATTTTCGGATGTCAGCTCGCCCACAAAGTTTTCGTTTGCAAGGTATAGACGATAGCTGAAAAGGGTCGAATCCTGCTCTTTGCTTAAAATATTTGCTGTGTCATCTGTTTTGTTCCAGTTTTCGTCATGCAGTATCTTAGTGATCTTTAAGGTCCTTTTACCCTCCGGATCCACAACGTTTGAAAATCCCGCGCTCGGTCTTTCGTTTACCTTTGCCGGCTTTGTCTTGTAATCCTTTCGGCCCTTTGTACTGGCCGTGGGATAAGGCGAATCCGTTACATTCTCGGCCTCAAATTCGGCGTTGTTAAAAAGTACCTTTGTGTAAACCTCGTTATTTACACCACATTCTACTATATAATACTGTATTGTACCATCGGGGAAGTTTATTGCGACCTCCTCTCCGGGGTTAAGGAAATATACATCGTGGTATCCGTCCCACTGCTCAATGCTTCCTTCGGTCAGCCGCGAACAGCCTACGGGCAAATACACGCTTGTATATTTTACCTTTCTGCTTGAATTTACATATGTAACAGGAATAGTATCGTTATCACTTGGAGAAAGGCGCTCAAACGGGCCATTTTCTACCTCTTGGTAATATATCTGATAAGGATATTCCACCAGCTTAAAGTCAAGGTTATCGGCGCCCTCAACGGTTTTGGTAAAGGCCACCTGTCCGGGTCTGACTTCACTAAGGTTAAAACGCATATGCAGGTTTGATGCACCCGCACCTCTTTCCATATAGAATATACGCATATTATGCGCCGAATAATCCTTGAAGATATCCTCGTAGCCGTATGTGCCCGTTACATGACCGGGGGTGTCGTCTATATCCTTTTCAAAATATTTGGAAATATGATCTACTATATCATCATATGTTGCGGTTGGCGTGCGTGCAAGATAATTTGCAACAAATATCTCTTTCAGTGTCAACGTATTTTTATCCGGGTCTGTAACTCCCGCCTTGGGGTTTTCCAGCCTGGCTAAATATTGCTGCAGTGTCAATCCCGCAGCCTCGGCAGCCGTTTTGTTGGTATTGTAAATACTTGTATAAAGCTTCCTTATTTCGGCCTGAGTTGTCGTGCCGTTTACATTGACTATACCCGTCCTGAAGTTTACATTGCCCTCAAGTGCGGAATGCACGCCGCCCAGGTCAATAACAAGCTCGTTATCAACATACAGCCAGAAATCATCGTCGCCGGTAAACTCAAATACAATATCATGCTTCCATCTGTCCATACCACTCGGTGTCTGGACAAAGCCCGCGCTGATTTCCATACCGTTATGGAAATTGGGGTCTTTACCCTCCGAAACCTGATAAAGCCTTTCGTACTTTCGCGGGTCGCTTTCGGGTAAAATACCGATAGACGGATCTTTTCTTGATGCTAACGGTCCATATAGATTTTCGGGATTTTTCGTTGAATAATCCCCCGCCGCTATTGTATCATATGGCAAAAATTGTCCGTGCTTCATTGTACAGCCGTCATCCTTGCCGCTTGTACCCAATTCCTTGTAAACGGTAAAATCGGTACCCCGCGTTCCGTCATTTTTTATAAGTGTTGCGAAGTTCTGACAGCTGTCAAATTCAAAATAACCTGTTGCCTGATGCGTACTATCAAGGAAAAGATGATTTACTACCGTTGCTCCGCCAAACAACTCGCCAAGATTTTTTTCGGGATGATTTATGGGTATCGGATAGCAATTATCAGGATCAGCATTTTCGGGTACGGAAATATTGGTCGATAAAAGCCCAAGTTCCGCATTTCTGTCCTGTGAAGATGCTTTTCCGCCCAAAACATTGTCCTGTTGGGCTTGGTTATCGAAATCCACCATTTTCATTGTAATACCGTAAAGGTTATTATCAACGGTTTCAACAGGTGTCAATACATCCTCTACGGGAGTCATGGATGCCATATAAAAATCCATGGACTCGGAGCGGGGACACGAAACTATATTTCCATTCTCAGTTTTAATGCCCGCATACGAATAATGCGGATCGTCCCACGCCATTATCTCGGAATAATAACCAACATTCTCTCTGCCCGGCAGATTTATACCTATTTTTTTATTTGCAAGGGGCTGGCCCGATATCTGCGGGGCTATAAATTTCCCCGAATAGTTGTTTTGCAGCTCGTAATAGCCGTTTGAAACATCGGTGCCTTCCCAATAATACTCGGTAAAATGCCATAACAGGGTATTTATCTTATTACCTATCCACATTATGTTTTCACCGCGCTCATAGCACTGTACAAGCGTACCGTCATAGTCTACGGCATAAAAATCATATCTTGAGGTACTTGCATTCCATACACGCGTGTATAAAATATAATCCCTATTGTTTTGGGCAGCCGAAACACTGATTTTTTCGGCGGAATATACAGCAAAGTCCTCCGTTACAAGGTCTGAATAATCTGCTAAGCTTAACCAAAGCTTTTCATCCGTATTATTAGCGGCACGTTCAAAAACATAGTTAGTGTTATTAAATAATATCGCATTATTATCAACTACAAGCTTTATTTTTCCCTCATGCTCGCCCATTCCGGGTACGACCATTATTTCGCACGGTTCATCGGAAAGATATACCCCCGCACTGTCCAATTTAAGATATTTATCTGTATTATTTACCTTTGCCGACAGCGTATATATATCCTCTCTTACCGATTTGAAGGTCCACATTGTGATATTCTCTTCTTTGGCAATATAATTCACTTTGTTTTCTTCAAACGAGTTGGGCATTATCATGTTCTGCGCCGATTTAAGCTTTTTATTTGTCTTAGTATCTGTTTCTGCCTGCATTGAGCAGCCGTACGGTGCGGATTGAACATTCATCAGGCCATAGCTTTTGCCGTCAAGTCCGTACGGATCTTTCGGTATTATCAGTAAATCCGCATAATTGATACCTATGCGGCTGTTTGTTGCGTTGTTATTATCTGTAAATAATCTTATTCCGCCGCCGCCATTGGAATGCTGCAGCCATTTATTCGCTCCATCCAGCTTAAAGCAAAACTTGGTACCATCCGATTCAAGTTTAAATTTGTGCTTCGTTTCCGTACTCAGCCCGATAAGATTTCCGCTTGTGTTTATTATATATTGATCCACACCGTCTTTTTTGGTATAAATATAAAATTGGTCTGTGGTATTTTCGACCTTTTCAAAATACCATACGGCTGCCTTGGTAATATTACTTGTTTCTATAAAAGCACTATTATTGTTTGTTGTATTTTCTATATATTTTATACTGTTTCCGCTTCCGTAGTAAAGCAAAAATCCATTTTGATAATGGTCACCGCTTGTCAAAAGATCGGTATCCGTGATATCCTCCAACAAAGGAACATACGGTGCGGGGCCTTCCACTATCTCATACACGCTGAATCCATACGCATAGAAGCTTATTTTGCCCTCCTCGGCGGTAAAGTCCGTTATCTGTTCTCTTTCGCCGCTGTCTTTTATATGCCAAAGCTGCATATTTGCCGTATCGGTTATTCTTTGGTCATCTATCTCGACAAATATCGGCCTGTCTGTGGTAGGCTGATACTCCGTATCGCCGTTTTTAATGGTTATATCATATGCGGCTATGGTTTTGTCGGCATCGTCACTAAATGTTTTAAGGCCGCCGTCCTCTGCATTTTCATCGTACTTATCGGTAACATCCACAGCGTCGGGCTCCGCATCCGTGGGCATAAGACCCTCCAGTGCGACCGTTGCGGTTCCCTCTGCAAACATTATTATTCTTTTATGTCTGTAGCCCGTGTCCTTAACAAGCGCAAAGCCCGTTACATCGCTGTCAACGGCCGCTGCGCCGCTGTCTGCGGAAATATCCTCTATAATGACCTTATCGGTCTTGCCGTCCTTTATGCCGTAAACACAATAACAGCAGCCGTCCTCTGCCTTAAACTCCGCACCCGGTACGGCCTTTACCCAAAGCCTTGCATCCGTTTTGCCGACTATTGCATACGCCTGCTCTATTTCAAGACCCTCAAGTGCCGACTCCGCCTCCGCGGGCTGTATCGATATGTTGTCATCCGTGTTTTCGCTGTACAGCGAAATTTCCGCAATAAGCGACCTTTCTTTCATTATTGTATGCATAGCACCGTCAATGCCAAAGCTTTCCGATGCAATATTTTTAAATGTCACGTCGGTGCTTTCGTCCGTTTCGGGCGCTGTGCCGTCGTCAACACGCACCGTATCAACTATTTGCGCATTCTCCGAAAAGCCGTTATCCTCCGCAGCATCGGGGTCCTGTGTTTCATCCGATAGCTGTTCTTCCCCGGCCGCCGTGGTATCCTCCGAAATTTCTTCCAAAAGCGCTGCCGATGTTATTTCGGGCTCCGTCTCCTCGGACTCTGCATCCTCCGCAAGCCCGACCGTTTCATCGTCTGCGGAGATCTCCTCTTGTATCTCATCTGCGGAAAGGTCCTCGGCATATACCGACACTGGGGAAAACAAAGAAGTAAGCACCATTAATAAAGCTATAATAAGGCTTATTATACGCTGCTTTATGCTTATTTTCATTTTCCTCACTTCCTTTCCCTGTTTTTTATGTTGTCTTTCTTGTTTTTTCCAATACCGTGCTTGCCGCCATTATCACAAGAGAAACACACATCAGCGCCAGCCAAAGGCTCTGTTTGCTGTTATCCCCCGTATTTACCGTTTCGTCGGCGGTATTTGCGGTATTGTTATTGGTTTTGTTTTTAACATTCATTTCCAGCTCACCCTTGTTGCCGGGATCATTGCCGTCCCTGCCAATGCCGATGTTTTCATCGGTATCGTTCTGCGTGCTGCTGTTGTTATCGGCATTTTCGCCGCTGTTTTCCCTTACATCCGGTGTATCGGGCGTATCAACATCAATGCTGCCCGGAGCATCGGGTGTATCGGGATCGTTATTATTGTTATCGTTGTCGTCCGTCGGCGGCCTGCGTCTGTTCGGCACTACGGTACTGCTGCCGCCCCCGCCGGGTCTGCTGCCGCCCCCGCCGTTGTTTCCGCCGCCGCCCTGTGTGGTGGTTTCCGACATGGGGGTCGGGTCATCGCCCTTATCGGCTTTGTCGCGGTTGTCAAACTCTATTTTATCCGGCTTATCCTCGCTGCCGCTTTTGGCCGCAGTGACCACAAGCCTTAATAAGCTTTCGTTTATTCTGTCCTCTGTTGCATAAACAATTACGGTATACACTGTCCTGTCGTAGTCTATGCTGCCCTCATTGGATATTCCCTGATATACCCTGTAGCGGTATGTGCCCGGCATATCTATATCTATTTCAAAGCTGCTCTCGCCGCTGTTATGTACAGCTGCCGTTGTGTTAAGCGGGGCGGGAGCATCGGCCAGCGGCTCCATTACCGCCGTAAAATCGCCGCCCGTACCGCTTGCAATAAAGCTGACGGGGATGCTTGCCCGTGCCGTGTCATACTTACCCGCATATACCACGCATGGGAATGTCAAAAGGATAGCGCAAATAAGCACAAGAACAATATTTTGTTTTTTCTGCATTTTACCGCCTCCCTTTATATTTAAAAATTTATAAAAATCTTATTTTCTTAGTCTAAAATATAGGCAAACACGACCGTTCGCGTTACCGAGTCTGCCTCGGAGCAGGTAGACATTGCCACTATCCTGTCTTGCCTTTCCTCAATAAAAACAGGTGCGTTTTTCTTGATATACGCCAACATATTCCCGTTTTTAAAGGGCTCGAAAACCATACTGTCCCTTGCGGTCGTTTGCATGGCCGCAAATATTTTTAATTTATATATTGTGTGTGCATTACGTCCTATCATTAATGTCCCCGTTGTATGGGTTCCCAGATAGGCCGGGTCCAAAAACTCATCCAATGCGCCGAACATCTTTCCGTACTCCATATGATGTCCGTACAATATGGAATATTTATCCAAAAACTCGCTGTTGTTGCGGCAGTCAAGGTATATGCTGCCCGACAGCGAATAATCCCCGTAGGGGTCTGTATTAAGGTATTTTGTGTTGTTTTCGGCCTGCATAACGGGATAATCTATATTTGTATTATCCACGGTTATCCACGCCGCCATGTCCTCCGTAATGGGAGAAGCCGCCGCATCGTACCCCGATGCGGTCGGCTTGTATTTTAACAGATCATTGTTGCCCGCATGCTCAAAAACATAGTACATATCATACATACTGTAGATAACGATAAGCAGTATAAGCACAAACAGCGCCAAAATGCAGCGCTCGTATATTATGTTCATCGTTTTCCAAAATTTGCGCATATGGGTTTCCTTTCACTTTTAAAGTGTTATATAACGTATATATTACTCTTCTTCAAGTTCTCTCTTCTTGCCCGCAACGATCATAGCGATTATTGCTGCAAGTACACCGATACCGACAATTGCGGCAGGTGCTACCGACATGATTATACCGGTGGGAATAACGCCCGAACGGTCGTTTGTAAATACAATGCTCGTATCGTCCGTAAGACCCGTGGCACCCTCGCCGTTATCCATATAAGTATCGGCAGCGGCATTTGCGGCATAAGCAACAGCAGTTGCAGCGCCCTTTTGTGTTTTACCGTCGTTATCGCCCGTAACCAAAACAGTGGGAGAATAATCCTCCTCATTCTCCGTTATGGAGTACTTTCTGCCGTGGATGATACCTCTGATAGTGATAGACTCGCCGGACCTGAGTGTAAATATCTGCTCCTTATAGCCCGCCGTTACATCGGCATCACTTATCACGATACTTGTGGGTATATCGCTATGGGGTGCGTTTGTTTTGTCAATGATATATGTACCCGCAATAGGCTGTTCTACCCTGAATGTAAAGCTGAAATCCTTATCTCTTGAGCCCTGGTTACCGGAAACCTCCTTGCCTATAGTCAAGGAATGAGTGTCATAGTAGTTTAAGTAACCCTTTGATTTAACGGCAGAGGTTATAACATTACCGTTCTCGTGGTTTTTACCTATGATATTGTTATCCGTTGCGGCCCCATTTGCCTGCTGATGTGTGCTGGAAGCAGGTAAGGAATCACTGCCCAGCTCGCCCTCATACATTATGTAATCCGTGATAAGCAGGCTATGTGTTGTTGTATTGCCCGATGTTGTTTCAAGGTTCTCAACATATACGTCAAGTGTACGCTTATTGTTGAATGGATTGGGAGCGAGCGAATCATTAACATCGTAGCTTACACCCGTATTGCTGCCGGTCTCTGTGATGTAATAGCGGTAAATACCGGGCTTGTCAAATGTTACGCCTGTAAGGTTTATAACAACATCCTTTGTTACGGTAGCCCGGCTTGCCACAGCGGGCGAAGCATCCTTTGTGTCGTTGGAAGCAAAGTCCGCAGTTCCTATCGTTGCCCCCGCGGGACCCTTAAATACACTCAATCTCGTAGGGTCTGTGGATGTAAAATCGGCAGTGGGGCTGTCGATGCTGTAGGTAAATGTATAAGGCGGTACGGGTGAATTTGCATCATTAAGTACCAGTACCTTATGGAATTTCGGTTGACCGCCGTTGATGGCAGTGTATACGGAAGCCGGAGCCGGATCGGGGTCTGCCCATGTTATGCTTGGCATACTGCCTGCAAGTACTGTAACTGCCGCCAAAGCCGCAGCTATTTTCTTAAACTTTCCTTTCATAATAATTCCTCCTTTTTAATTTTTTTACCGCCCGCCAAAACGGACAACGCGGTATAGAAATTCAAGTTTAGAGTTAAAAAATGCAACCCTACCCCGATTTTTGCGCATACGCAAAATCGAGAGATGTACGGATCGCAAGATCTTGACACTATTCTCTCTTTACGGTGTGGAAAAACAGTGTCATATCCCCCTTCTGCGGAGGATAAAGACAACCTTTCCCTCAACATCGGAAAGGCTGACCGCGCCGAATGTACGGCTGTCGGTCACATCGTTTCTAAAGTCGTTAAGGACAAAAACACAATTGTCCGGCACGACATAGGGATACTCTATTAAAGAGCCAACTTCGGTCGTCTCATACACGACATCCTCCAGCACGCCATAACCGTCTACGCTGACATAGCCGTTTTTTATTTCGACCTTGTCGCCCGACTGCGCCGCTATGCGTCCAAAGCATATCTTGCCGTCGTGCAAATAAGACACTTCTTCGCCGTCCTTTAACTCCCCCAGGCGGTAAGTGATACACAGGTCGCCGTCCTTTATCATAGGGTAGGCCGCATTGCTGTGATTTACATGTATCGCTATCACATAGGTACAGAGTGCCCAAACCGCCGCAGCTGTCAAAACTATTTTCAACAGCAGCTCAAGGGCATATGACGCCGCAGAGCGTTTTTTTCGCTTCGGCATCCGGGGCTTTTCCTCCGTTACGGGTGTATCTGCCGTATCGACGGATGTTTCCGCTGTTTTTGGTGCCTCTGCATCATTTTGTTTTGTTTCAGGCCTGCCCACCTGTGTTCATCACCTCGCTGTAAAAAAAAATCGTTTTTGCACGCAGTACTGATAATATACGGCATGCCGCATGGCTGCTATGTCCCGTTTAAACGCCACGAAAAAAATATATGCCGTCTAAAGGGTACAAATCACCCATTTATTCCTTTTAATTATAACATAATCCTTACGCAAAGGCAAGCATTACACAAAAATTGACATAAAATCATCACATTTTTGTAACAGTTCTACAATTAAACATACCCCATAAACATACCCATTTCATAGCCATTACATATATATTCTTAATATCAACACAGCTTTTTATGCGGTTTTTATCTATTTAATTGTATTGGTTTGTGTTTTATTTTCTAACACCCGTCACAACTACCCTTTTGCTGTCATCCCGCACGTCACAGGTAACAAGCGAAACAAACTTGTCATTTACCGTGGGGGCCTCGCCGACGGTGTACAGTGCGCCTGCCTTGAGCCGGTCTATAAACGCCGCCTTTTGGCTGTCGTCGGGCACGCCTATCGCCGTGGGTATTTCCGACGCATCAACATTGCTTACCGCGTATATCACATAACGCTGCCTTTCGCCCGCGCTGTAAATATAGAAATACGGATATTTGCCGCACATATCACGGTTTGTGTAATCGGCTATCAGGCGAAACATAGTCCTGTCCTTCATGCTGTGACCGTAAATTATTGTAAAAAAGTCCTCCACATAGCATCTGTAGTCTATAAAAATACTGCCCACAAAACTGTTGTCGCCAAAAAATGTGCGGTGCAAATACTGTGCGTTGTCCCTGCCGCGCACCACGGGATAGCTTATTTGGTCGCCGCAGGCCGAAAGCCAGCAAATATAATCGTGGTTTATATCCAGCAATTTTTGACTGTCTATGTCCAGCATCGGGTCATCGGGTATGACCGCACCGTCTGCGGATGTCTGCGGTTCGGGCTGTTCCTCGGTCACCGTGACCGCCTTTTTAGCCAGATCGCGGTATGTCACATCCGCATCAAGGTATAAAAGCTCCGTATAACCCCAGCAGCAAAAAGAAATTATAAAAACTATAAACGCCGCAAAACGTATTATTTTATATTTATTTATCCTTTTCTTTTTCATAGAACGCCCTTTCTTTTTTAACCTATAAATTATCATTTATCGCAGTATTAATAGCGACTTTCCTTTCTAACGGCAATATTTTTGCTAAAATCAAATCCTGTATCTCAACAGGTGGGATTGACATGAATATATTGTTCATATTAGCTTGTGAGAGTTTTGGCTGTGCTGAACCTGTTATATACCCCGATAAATCCATATTATTTAACAAGAAATATAGGTATTCAAGACGGCACTTGTCATTGCACTGTACAATATGTGCGTGATTATTCACCCAAAACTGTCCTTCTGCAATTTGAGCAATATTCTGTTTTTTTGATTTAAGATTTTCGCCATCCTCTGCTATAAGTAAGAATTTTCCGTCAAATATGAAATCATCAATATAATCTATTATCCCTTGTGCCCCGTAGTAACGATAGTTACCCTTTCTCTTGCTTCTTTCCATCGTTGACAACGGCACTCGTTTTTTATCGAAATTGATGGTAATTTCAGATAATTTCAAAATTTCAAACTTCATACCCAATCGCCCCCAATTTCTCCCTTATCTCATTTTCAAGTTCATGGGATTTTGCAAACATTTCGGATAACTCCGAGGTCAGGCGTTTCATTTTCTCGTCGAAAGGCTCGCCGTCGTCTTCCTGTTCTTCTATACCGACATAGCGACCGGGTGTAAGTATATAATCCTGTTTCGCAATTTCCTGTGTTGAAGCTACTGCACAAAAGCCCTTTACTTCCTCAAGGCTGCCGTCTTAGAATGCTTTGAAAGTATCGGCAAGTTTATTTATATCATCATCGGTAAAATCGCGATGTTTTCGGTCAACCATATATCCCATTTTTCTGGCATCAATAAACAGAGTCTTGCCTTTCTGCTTTTTATTTTTGCTGATAAACCAAAGTGTAACGGGGATAGTTACGCTGTAAAAAAGCTGCGTAGGCATAGCAACGATACCTTCCACAAGATCGGCTTCTATAATATTTTTTCTTATATCGTCCTCACCGCTTGACTGTGTGGATAATGCACCGTTAGCAAGTACAAGGCCGATTTTTCCGTTAGGTGCAAGGTGATGTATCATGTGCTGGATCCACGCATAGTTTGCATTTCCCGCAGGTGGTGTGCCATATTTCCAGCGTACATCATCTTTCAGCTTGTCCTGCCCCCAATTTGAAAGGTTAAACGGCGGATTTGCCATAATAAAATCAGCTTTCAGCGTCTTATGTATATCGTTAAAGAATGTGTCTGCATGATAAGGTCCAAAATCTGCGTCAATGCCACGAATAGCCATATTCATTTTTGCCATTTTCCATGTATCGGCGTTAGATTCCTGACCGTAAACAGATATATTGCCGC
>ODAJ012185647.1_pt1 | contig 14492 bp, 17 predicted proteins | sample 1539241 | NCBI WGS metagenome assembly ODAJ01 (sample SAMN02144231, study PRJEB22623) | gut metagenome | biome: sheep rumen | host: Ovis aries | place: New Zealand
TCGCCCGCCCGCGCGCCTGCCGGCGCGCCTGGCGGGGACGCCAGAGCCAGTTGCACACATGGCCGCCCAGGATGACCCGGGTGTAGTACAGGAGCCGTCTCATCGGTAGTGCGTCAGGAGGAACAGTTTGATGAATGACTGCCGGACCTTGCCGATATGGTAGCCGCATGAGATGGGAATTCCACGGACGGCCGGGGCCAGGAAAGGATATTCCTTGAACAGGTTCCGGTCATGCTGGACACCGGCCCAGGCGGCGCGGAGGAAGATTTCCTCCCGGAGGTCGGACACCGGCGACGGGTCCTGGCCCTCGAAATGGAGATACAGGTCCAGCAGGTTCCGGGCAGAATTCACGCGCCGGACTTTCTGCGGCGCCCGCGTCGCGGAAGCGCTGACGGTCCGGTCGTAATGGTACAGGCCTTCCTTCAGATGGACGACCTTCCGGGCCTTGTACAGGATCTGCGTGCTGAAGACGATGTCCTCATGCATCGCATATTTGGGCACGAAAACGCCGTCGTAGAGGCTTCGGCGGCAGAATTTGTTCCACACATACCCATAGGACCTATAGGTATAGAGCCGATGCCGGAAGAGGTCCGGGTCGGCGGCGGAACTGTCCTGCTCGCTGTCCAGCTTGCTCCGGTTCGGGTACTCTTTCCAGAAGTCGTAGACGACGATGTCGGCCTCCGTTTCGACCGCCTTCCGGACCAGCTTTTCCACGGCCGTCGTTTCCAGCCAGTCATCGGAATCCACATGGAGCACATACTCCCCTGTCGCAGCGTCCAGACCGGTCTTGCGCGCGTGTGGAAGGCCGCCGTTCTCCTTGGAGATGATGCGGACCCGGGCCTGCAGCGCCGGATCCTGCGCTTCCAGGATGCCACGAAGGACATCCACCGTCCGGTCCTTGCATCCGTCGTCCACGAAGATGAATTCGATGTGCGGATACGTCTGCGCGAAAAGACTCTCCGCGCAGCGGGCGATATAGTTTTCTACGCCGAACATCGGCACGATGACGGAGACGAGCGGGGTATTCGAAGCGGTATTCATAGTCCAAGGTTGGTAAAGCGGTCCGGGATCCGGACCACGAGTTTCAGGCCGGCCATCGCCGGCTTGTTCCAGGCATACGGCGGGCGGCAGAGGGTCTGGAAGCGGCGGGCAAACCGGGTCCACCGGTCGAAATCCAGGGCCTTTTTCCGCGTCACCAGCCGGATGGTCCGGGAGCGTTTGTCCAGGTGGCGCTGCCAGCCCTGCGCGCGGCGGTCCGCGTCGGCGAAGCGCTCTTCGAGCCGACGACGGTCGAAGTAGCCGAAGTGGAATAAGTATAGGTCTTTGATTATATGCAGGTTATGGCCTTCCACACGGTGGAAGCCGCTGCCCCAGCGAAGGGGTTTTCCCAATACCGAAGCCTTCGTGTAGCGGGTGCCCAGCTGGGCGTAATGCCGCTGCTCCAGGAAGGGCCTGTCGGCCGTAATATCCGCTTCCTCGCCCAGTTTCTGGCCCACATCCAGGCCCAGGCCGGAAACGGCCGTCCGCACATCCAGTCCGGAAAGGAACTCCGCGAGCCCGACGCCGAGCCGGGGATCCACCGCGAGCATCTCGTCGGCATCCGTGCCGATGACGAGGTCATACCCTTCGGCAAACAGCCGGGCCGCCTCGTCGGAGATCCGCTCGATCCGCCCCTTGTCGGCCCGGGCCACCTGCCCGCCGACCCGGTCGCAGGGGATCACATGGGCCTTCGGACACCAGTCCGGAAGGGGCTGGTCGCGCCCGTCCAGCAGGATGTACAGGTTCTCCTCCCCGAGCTGGCCGCCGTACCAGGCAGTCCATTTCCGGAGGTAGAACGCGTCGCCGCGCACCATGGTGATGGCCGCGATGCGCTTCATCCGCGTAAATATTTGGCCGTGAATGTATCGCCTTTCGCAATCAGGTCCTCCGGCGTGCCCGCGAAGACCACCTCCCCGCCCCGGTCGCCCGCGTCCGGGCCCAGGTCGATGACCCAGTCCGCGCTGCGGATGACGTCCAGGTTGTGCTCCACCACGACCACCGAATGGCCGCGGGAGAGCAGGGCGTCGAAGGCCTTCAGCAATTTCTCCACGTCGTAGAAATGGAGGCCCGTCGTGGGCTCGTCGAACATGAACAGGATCTTGTCCTTGCGGGGCTTGTCGTCGCTCTTGCTCAGGCTCAGGAAATACGCGAGCTTGATGCGCTGGCTCTCGCCGCCCGACAGGGTGCTGGAAGGCTGTCCCAGCTTGATATAGCCGAGGCCCACGTCCACAAGGGGCTGGAGCTGCACCGCGATGGACTTCGCGAGTTCCTCCGGCTGGGAGGAGAAGAAGGCGATGGCCTCCTCCACGCTCATGTTCAGGATATCGTCGATATTCTTGTCCCGGTACCGGACTTCCAGGATCTCGGGCTTGAAACGCTTGCCGCCGCAGGATTCGCACACCATCGTGACGTCGGCCATGAACTGCATCCCGATCTTCACGAAACCGTCGCCCTGGCATTCCGGACAGCGGCCGCCCTCCTGGTTGAAGGAGAAGAAGGACGGGGTGAACCCGTTGATCTTTGCGAACTGCTGGTCGCTCAGGAGCTTGCGGATGTCGTCGTACACTTTCAGGTAGGTGACGGCGTTGGACCGGGAACTCTTGCCGATGGGGTTTTGGTCCACGTACTCCACCCGGGTGACGCGGTCCAGGTTGCCGGACAGGCCCTTGAAGGTGCCGGGCAGGTCGCCGGTCTCGTTGATGCGGCGGTGCAGGGCCGGGTACAGGATGTCGCCCACCAGCGAGGACTTGCCGCTGCCGGACACACCGGTGACGACCGTCAGCACGCCCAGCGGGAACTGGACGTCGATGTCCTTCAGGTTGTTCTGCATCGCCCCGTTCACGGTGATGGAGTACTGCCAGGGCCGCTTCGTGCGGATGTACTGCTTCCGTTCGCCGGTCAGGTACTGGAGCGTCAGCGAGCGCTTCAACTCCTCCGGGGTAAACTGTTCCGCGACGCCCTGGAAGACGACTTCGCCGCCATGGACGCCGGCTTTCGGGCCCATGTCGATGAGGAGGTCCGCCGCGCGGATGATCTCCGGGTCGTGTTCCACCACGACGACGGTGTTGCCGATGTCGCGGAGGCGCTTGAGGACCGCGATGAGACGGTCCGTGTCGCGGGGGTGCAGGCCGATGGACGGCTCGTCCAGGATGTACATGGACCCGACCAGCGAGCTGCCGAGCGCGGTCACGAGGTTCACGCGCTGGCTCTCACCGCCGGAAAGGGTGTTCATCGCCCGGCTCAGGGTGAGGTAACCGAGGCCCACGTCCTGGATGCAGTGCAGCCGGAAGACGATTTCCTCGATGCACTTGCCGGCGATTCCTCGCTCATACTCGGTCAGTTTCACACCCTCGAAGAACGCCAGCAGTTCGTCGATGGTCATCGACAGGAGCTCGTGGATGTTCTTCCCGCCCACGCGGACGTACAGCGCCTCCTTCCGGAGCCGGCTGCCGCCGCAGGCATGGCAGGTGGTCCGGCCGGAGTACCGGCTGAGCATGTATTTGTACTGGATCTTGTAGCGGTTCTGGTTCACCCACTCGAAGAACTCGTCGATGCCCACGATGGCGCTCTCGTCCATCACGCCGCCGCTCCGGGCGGTCCAGAGGGTTTTCTTCTGTTTTTCCGTGAGCTTGCAGTACGGGGTGAAGACGGGGATGTCGTATTTTTCGGCGTTCTTGACCACGAGGTCCTTGAACCAGCTCATCTTGTCACCGCGCCAGCAGGCCACGGCCCCGTCGTAGATGGACTTGGTCTTGTCGGGGACGACGAGGTCCTCGCTGATGCCGATGATCTTCCCCAGTCCGCCGCACACGGGGCACGCCCCCAGCGGGCTGTTGAAGCTGAACAGATACTCGTCCGGCTCGCGGAACGTCATTCCATCAAGTTCGAACCTGGAACAGAACGCCTTCCGCTTCCCGTCCAGCACGATGGACATATCCCCTTCCCCCTTGTCGAACGCCGTCTGCACGGACGAAAGAAGCCGCGTACGCAGGTCCTCGAGATGGCCGATCAGGTCGGCCATGACGACACCGTCATTCCCGGCTTGACCGGGAATCTTCGCGCGGTCCACCAGCAGATGCAGGTTCTCCGGATAGTGACCGTCCAGCTGCATCACGTCCTCGATGCGGAGGACCTCCCGGGTGTCCAGGTCGAAGAATCGGCCGTAGCCTTCTTCCTTGAGCTGGAGCATGAGTTCGACCTTGTCCTTGCGGTCCTTCCAGCGGATGTCGGAGAGGATGTACACGGTGTGCGCCTCGCCGTCGAAGATGTCCCGGAGGACGTCCTGGACGGTATGGGCCTTCACTTCCAGCCCGCTCACGGGGGAATAGGTCCGGCCGATGCGGGCGAAAAGCAGCCGCAGGAAGTCGTAGATTTCCGTGGTGGTGGCGACGGTGGACCGGGGATTCCGGATGTTCACCTTCTGCTCGATGGCGATGGCCGGGGGGATGCCCTCGATCATCTCCACGTCGGGCTTGGACATGCGGCCCAGAAACTGGCGGGCATAGGAGGAGAGGCTCTCGGCGAAACGGCGCTGGCCCTCGGCGAACAGCGTGTCGAACGCGAGGGACGATTTTCCGCTCCCGGAAATGCCCGTGACCACCACGAGCCGGTTCCGCGGAATCTCCACCGTTATGTCCTTGAGGTTGTTGACCTTCGCCCTCCGTATGATGATATTCCCTTCTGCTGGCATGTCCAAAATGATAAGCTTACAAAGTTACGGATTTTTTGCGTATTTTTGAGGCCGTAACGAGAAGTCCTATGACCCAAGACCTGTATTTCGCCGCCGGATGCTTCTGGGGCGCCCAAAAGTTTTTCGCCAAGGTGAAGGGCGTGACCTTCACCGAAGTGGGTTTCGCCAACGGTTTCACCGAGAACCCCACCTACAAGGAAGTCTACACGGACCAGACCGGCTATGCCGAAACGGTCCACCTGCAATACGATCCGGGCATCATCACGGAAGAACGCCTGACGGAGCTGTTCCTGAGGGCCATCGACCCGCTCAGCCTCAACAAGCAGGGCGAGGACGAAGGCACCCGCTACCGCACCGGCGTCTACTTCGTGACCGAAGCCCAGGTGCCCGGGATCTCCGCCGCCCTGGACCGCTGCGCCGCCGCCCTCGGCCAGCCCCTCGCCGTGGAGCTCCTTCCCCTGCAGAACTTCTACCGCGCCGAGGAATACCACCAGGACTACCTGGAAAAGAACCCCACCGGCTACTGCCACCTCTCCCCCGCCATCTTCCGCATCGCCGAGGAGGCGTAAAAGCATTTAAAGGCGGACATTCCGTGCTCCCTGGAGCAGGTGTACCTTGTTCTTGGCGCAGGTGGGATTTTTGATGGGGTACCTGCTCCACTGGAGCGCGTAGGAGCCCGATTCGCGGCGCAGGTCCCCAACCATTTTCCACACCTGCGCCAAAAAACACCTTCACCTGTGCCATTGGAGAGAAGATAGTGTAAGGGAAGGGCGCCTCCGGGGCCTCGAGGCTCCAATCCGTCGAAGACAGATGCGAGCGATCCGCTCGCGGAGGCGCCCTTCCCACAAACTTTTCCCCAACCACCAGTCATTCCCCCAACCCGAAATTCGCAAAGCATCTCGACCCTCATTCTATGCACCTCAGTGGCCTAGTGCGATGCTTCGCGCGACGATTTTGGCTGGCAAAGCATCCGATTCCGTCTCTCAGGGGTGTCAGAGCCACATTGACCTGCTCTGCGAATTTCGGGTTGACGCTGACACCAGCGATGGTGATGACGTTCCAGTTCCGTGTACGCTGCTGATGTGTACAATGGTTACTCTGTCCATCGGAATATTTCACTCCGTCCATCAGGGTATTGTCGAGCGGAGCATTTCTGAGGAATTCCGTATCTTTGCAGCAAAGAAAGATTCGCCCATGTACCCCAAGTTCATCCTCGTTTCGGACCCGAAGAAGCCGCTCGTAGGCACGTTTGTCTATGGACTGGTCGTGAATCACAAAGACCTGGTGCGGGCGTATGAGCAGGTCCATGGGTACGTGAAAATCCACGGCGGAGGCTGGTACGAGAAGGATGATGCGCGGAAGACCATCACCCTGTACGGCAGTTCCGGGGACTACGGTGAGCCGCGTCTCCTGTTCCTGAACCGCATTCCGCGGGAGCTGGAAGAATACGCTTTCTACTACACACCCATCCACGGCCTGCCCGGGAACAAGCTGGACCTCACGGACGTGGAGTGGTTCTGAAGGCCGGGGCGCTGAGTCTCGCTAGCGGACTCTCGCTAGCGGACCTCCTTCCCGAACGGGAAGATGGAGTTGATCGCCATCCGGAAATGCAGGATGCCGAAGGGAATCCCCACGATGGTCACGCAGAAGATCAGGCCGAAAACCGCATGGATGATGGCGATTTCCCACCATCCCAGCAGGATCCAGATCAGATTCATGACGATGGACACGCACCCGGGTTCTCCGGGCTTGTCCACCAGCTCGTGGCCGAACGGCCAAAGCGCGTAGCCCCCCAGCTTGAACAGCTGGATGCCGAACGGAATGCCGACGATGGTGATGCACATCAAGAGGCCCACGAGGAAATAGATGATGGCGACGAGGATGCCCCCGAGGATGAGCCAGAGAAGGTTGCCGATGGAGTTCATGTCAGGTCGATGTCAAGCATTTGGGAAAAATCGTCGATGATGCAATCCGGTCCGGCGGCGGCGAGGTCCGCGCGGGAAGCGTTGCCGTAGGTGACGGCGCAGGTGCGGGCGCCCGCCCCCTTGCCCATCTGGATATCCACGGGCATGTCGCCCACGACGAGGGTCTCATCGGTCTGGAAACCCAGGTCCGCCATCGTCTTGAGGACGGGCTCCGGATGGGGCTTGGCATGGGTGACGCTGTTCGCGCCCAGGACATAGGTGATATAGGGAGCCAGGCCCATCTCCTGCAGGAACTCTTTCAAAGATCCATAGCTGCGGGACGAGGCGATCGTCAGCACGTACCCTGCATCCTGAAGCGCCGCCAGCGTCTCCGGCACATGCGGGAACACGCCGGGAATCAGCGACTTGCGGTTCTCCGCGAAGATGGCCCGGTACGTCCGGGCGCACAGGGCGACCCCGTCCGCGTCGATGCCCGGGAGCATCTGCTCGAACCCCTTCTCCAGGGGCACGCCGATGGTGGCGGCGATCGTCTCCTCGTCCTGCTCGGGATACCCGAGCTTCGCGAGCGTCTGCCGCATCGTCAGCACGATGTTGGCCCTCGTGTCCCCAAGGGTCCCGTCAAAGTCCAGGATGATGAGCTTGACCATGGGCCTAGCCGAGGATTTGCGCGGCGGCGTTCTTGGTATCGACCTTCTCGATGATGCGCTCGAGGATGCCGTCCTCGTCGAAGATGAAGGTGCGGCGGAGGGTGCCCATCGTCGTCTTCCCATACATCTTCTTCTCGCCCCAGGCGCCGAAGTCCTGGAGCATCTGCAGGGACGTGTCCGCCAGGAGCCGGAACGGAAGTTCATACTTCGCCCGGAAGCCGGCATGCGATTTCTGGCTGTCCTTGCTCACGCCCACGACATTGTACCCCGCGGCCGTCAGTTCCGCATAGTTGTCGCGGAAGGAACACGCCTCGGCGGTGCAGCCGGAGGTATTGTCCTTGGGATAGAAATAGATGATGGTCTTGCGGTCCTTGCCGATGAAATCTTCCGACTTCACGGCGTTCCCGTCCTGGTCCACGACCTCGAAGGACGGCATCTTGTCTCCGATTTTAAGCATAAGATCCGATTTTAGTCCGTCTTGCCGGAGCCGGCCCAGATGACGCCGGCAAGGATGGCGGCGCAGCCGAGGGCGGATAGCGGCGTCATCCGCTCGCCGAGGAAGAGGGTGGCGGTCAGGAGCGTAAAGACGGGATTGAGATAGACGTAATTGGTGGAACTGACGTTCCCGAGCTTGTCGATGACCAGGTTCCAGGCGATGAAGCAGGCCAGGGAGGCCACGAGGCCCAGGAAGAGGAGGTTGCCCCAGACGGGGAACGGCCGCAAGAGCTCCAGCGAGAAGCCGCGGTCGGAGCCGAAAAGGAACGGGATGATGGTCAGGAGCCCGTAGAAGAAGACTTTCCGGGTAGCGGTGACCGTGCCGTAGCGGCGCGTCATCTCGCCCATGAACAGGCTGTACAGGGCCCAGCAAAGGGCCGCGCCGATGGCGAGGAGGTCGCCGAGGGGCGACACGCGGAGGCGGGAGCCTTCGAAGGCGACGAGCGCCATGCCCGAGAGCGCGAGGACCGTACCGCCGATGAGCGGCCAGCCCAGCCGGACTTTCTCCAGGGAGTCGGCGAAACGGCCGCGGCCGAACCGCCGGTAGATCAAGGTGAAGATGGCCGTGAACAGCGGAGCGGAACAAACGAGGAAAGAGACGTTGCTGGCCTGCGTGTGGGCCAGGGCCGTATTCTCCGTCAGGAAATAGAAGGAGCCGCCGGTGATGCCCAGGAACAGGAATACGAGCTCCTCTTTCCAGCCGAACCACAGCGTCCGGTCCCGCCCGGTCAGGAGGATGTACAGCCAGATCCCGGCGTAGGCCAGGACGAACCGGATCCAGAAGATGTCCACGGGATGCAGGCCCGCGCCGATGAGGACCTTCGTGCACACGAAGGTGACGCCCCACACGAGCACGACGGCCAGCGCGAGCAGATGATACCGGGCCCTACTCTCCCCCATCGTACAGTTCCTTGAATCCCCGATGGAGACAGTCGGCCAGGTCCAGGCTCGCGTAGGCCTCCGCCGTGCGCTCCTCCGTGAGGAGGTCGCCGGCGCGGCCGTGGAGCCAGACGGCGAGCGCGGCGGCGTCCGGCGCGGCATAGCCGCGCGCGAGGAGCCCGCCGAGGAGGCCCGTCAGGACATCCCCGCTCCCGCCTTTCGCCAGGCCGGGATTGCCGGTCGTATTGACCAGGCAATCCCCGTCGGGCACAAACACTTTCGTATGGAAACCTTTCATCACGAGCGTGCAGCCGGCGGCAATGCAAAGCGCCTGCACCCGGCGGTCGCGCTCCGCGTCGCTGCCGAAAGGCAGCAGCCGCCGGAGCTCACCCAGGTGCGGCGTAAGCACCGCACCCGCCGGCAGGCACGCCTGCCAGTCCGGCACCTCAGAAAGGATATTCAGCGCATCAGCATCGAGGACCATCGGCACGCGACGATCCCGGGCTGCTTTCAGCAGCATGAGGAGCGCATCTTCCGTCTCCGGACGCCGCCCGAGGCCCGGCCCCACCGCTATGGCGGCATATCGGTCCAGGGGCACGGGCACCCGGCTGAACGCCTCGCCCGGCTCCTCCGACAGCATCGCCGACGGGAAACGGTTCACCACGGCCTGCAAAGCCCGCGACGTGGAATGCAGCGTTACGAGCCCGCACCCGGACCGCACCGCCGCGCCCGTTGCCAGCACGGCGGCGCCGGGCATCGTCTGGCACCCTGCCACGATCAGCAGGTGCCCATAATCGCCCTTATGGCTCTCCTCCGCCCGCTGCAGCAGCCGCGGACGCAGGTATGCGGGATCGATCCGATTCATAATCAAGGACAAAGATAGGAAGAATTATTCCAATCCCACAAGCGCCTTCGCCTCCGGAGTCAGGTACGGGAGGATGTCGGCATAGGGAATCGTGAACTCGGGCATCCCGGCCGCATAGGCGGCAATCTCATACTGCTGATAGGTGAAGACGAGCCCGTCCTCGGAGGGATACGGGGTCCAGGCCGGGAACGGAATGACGCCGGATTCCAGGAAAAGGTAGTTGTCCAGCTCTTCCTGCGTAATCTCCATCTCCCCATCGGCCTCAAAATACTGCGTAAGCCCCTTGCGGAGCAGCGGCTGGATGGCGTCCAGGCAACCCGGGTCAAGCATCTTATCCACCAGGGCTCCGTCCTTCTTGCCGAAGGTCAGTCCGCCCCGGCCGATGACGCCGCCATGGGCACCGCCCAGATAGACATAATCCTGGGAAGTGAACACGACGTACCGGTCCGTTTCGCGGTCCTTCAGGAGGTTGAACTCGTATTCCCAGCCGGGCATCTGGTCGATGAACTCCTTCCGCTGCCCGTCGGTGAGGCCGTCATTCTCCTCGATGCTGGCAACGCGCTCGTCATAATCCTCCTGCGACAGCCGCCCGATGGATTCCAGCGCCTTGTCGCGGTAGTACGTCACAAGGGATTCCGTCTTGCTCCGATCGCCCTCGAATTCCGGGAACAGCCGCTCTTCCTCGTACGTGCCGATATGGCTGAGCTGCGCGTCCATCACCTCGACGAGCGCCGCCCGGATCCGGTCTCCCGCGGCACTCTGCCCGGACACCGGCAGTTCCACCTTCATCGACAGGTCCGCATGGGCCGTCGAATCCGCGTAGTTCAACGTCTCGGTCACGAGGTCCTTCCCGCCGGAAGGACAGCACGCCACGGCGGCCACCACGGCCAGCCCGACGGCGAAGATCTTTCTCATCATTTTCATCTCTTTGACATCGCAAATGTTTGCAACATCAAAGATAGCAAAAACGGCTGGTTCGTCCTATCATTTGTTTTTGTTAGTTTTGGAGGACTTATCGATACAACCCTATGAAACTGGCAGAAGCATTGAATCAGCGGGCGGACCTGCAGAAGCGAATCGCCCAACTTCGCGAAAGACTCGCCAACAACGTCAAGGTCCAGGAGGGCGGGCACACCTCCGGACGGGAGGAAAAACGTCCACGCTCACGTTAGGTGATCCGGGAAACGGAGCCGTTCCCACAGACAACGCATCGTATGGCTCAGCCCCCGCACAAGCGCACATTTCACCCTGCATTCCGCACTACCGCGTGCCGACTGCCCAGGCCGCCTCCCCCACCCGGGGAGTTTGTTTTATCGTTATTTGATTTCCGGATGAAACGAAACGCCGTGTTTTTGCATCAATAAAGTATGCTAATCACGATTATCATCACGAGTATCTTTCTTTACCGCCGCAACCGGCGTAGACGTTCCTGATGTCCTTCTGATTCTTCATTACCATTTCCCACAGTTGCCCGTTCATGCGTTCTCCGCGCTTGTCTTCCCGAATCGAATACCGAAAATCCACCCTGTCGGCGTCCTTGTGCAAAGTGAAGTCCATCAGCCCGATGAAATAGACCGTCGGGAAATCATAATCCCCCTCCCCTGCCTGTTTCTGCTTTAGGATGGCAAGCGTCGGGCGAGTGCCGAGGAGGACGCGGTTACCGGATGGTTACGTTCGTCGCGCCCATCGGACCGAAGGTGTAGGAACAGCTGACGGCGAAGACCTCGTCCAGTTCCTTGCGGATGGCCGATGCCAGCACCCCGTCCCCCAACCCGTGGACGAAGGTGATGCGCTTCCCCCGATGCTTGAGGTTCTTCCGGAGGACCTGCCGGAAATAGTTCATCTGGTACTCCAGGGCGGCCCATTCGGGGACCCCGTCGCTGCCCGGAATGCGCTCGATGTGAAGGTCCACGCTCAAGTCCGCGAGTAGGTCTTCCGACGCCAGGGGCTCCTCGGCATCCTTCGATCGCCGGGGTTGGATGGAGGAGCGCAGCTTCCGGTCCTCCTCCGGGTTGATCGGGATGAACTCGCTCCGGACGGCGCGGATGACCAGGCCGTCCAGTTCCAGCTCATAGTAGTCCTTTCCGAATCCTACGATGGTCGCCGTGTCATTGGTGTCCATCATCCGGACTTTCTGTCCCTTGACAAGCCCCTCGTTCCGGGCGTGTTCCTCCTCCTTCGACTTGAGGATGACGGTCTTGGAACGAGGTTTCTGCACGGGCGACTTTTCCGGCTCCGCCGGAGCCAGATCTTTCCTGATGACCTTCAGGTCCTTGAGGCTGGACAGTTTCATTTGGCAAATACTGAATCGTTTATCTTCTCCGCAATCATTCTGGCGCCCTCCCGCTGGGGATGCACTCCGTCAAAGCACAGGGAGCTATCCTGGAAGACATCCACCAGGTCGACAACCTGGAGCCCCATCTCCTCCCCAATCTCGCGTATGGCGGGCCGGACCCCGGTTTCCATCGTATCCGGATGGACACCCAGGAGCGCAATCCCCTTCACCAGAAAAATCCGGATGGGGGCGATCAGGACGACGCGGGGATTCGAAGGAAGGCCCTTGTAGGATTCGACCAGCTTCCGGTAATCCTCCAGGAACACGACAGGGTCCCAGTTCCTTCTCTTCGTGTCATTCGTTCCCAGCATCAGGAGCACGATATCCGGATTCCACTCGAGGCTTTTCCGGTACACTCCCTTCCGGACATAAGGAGTGTCGGCATCGAACCTTGCGGAAGCGTCGTTGTATCCGAAATTGCGCACTTCATACGCATCCCCCAGCATCTGCTGCAGCAGGGCCGGATAACTCTGCTTCCAGGGATTCAGGAGCGTGAATCCCCAGGTGATGCTGTCCCCTATGCAAGCAACCTTTTTCATCTCTTGATTGACAGGCCCATCATTTGATTTTGTCCATCGTCATGATCATCCCGACCACCCCGGCATAATCCCGGGCCCCTTCGGGCACGTGATTCGACTTGAGGTAAAGGTCCATCACCCACCGCTGGAGGTCATCGACGACCTTCACCTTCTTCCCATCCCAATAATCCCGGGCCGCCGCATAATCGGCTTTGACCACCGGCTCCAGCCGATGGGCCCAGGCATCATATTCTTCTTCGGGAAGGAGCGCCGCCGCGTTCGACGCCACATAAGGGAGAAGCCCCAGATAGCCGCTGTAGCGGACGAAGGGGCTCGAAGCCTGCCGGCAGTAGGCATAGGCCCACCAGTTCGCCTCGGCCTCGCTCGTCACCCCGGCGAGGTGCGCCATCTCGTGCGCCAGCGTGAAGGGGTATTCATTCTCCAGAAGGTCCCTGTTCAACTGCGTCTCGCAAAAGAACGGCCCCATAAAGCCCAGGACCCGGACGGAAGAGTAGAGCGGATTCAGCAGCGGGTCCTTGACCCGTTGCCAATGGTGGATCGGGGCATAGCCATAACCGACAACCTTCTCCGAGTAGAAAGCCCTGACATCGTCCTCCAGCGTGCTCCTGTCCACCGGAACGACGCTGCCCGCGACATCGTTCAAAGCATCCGTATAGCGCGCGAGGAACCGGTCGAACTCCGCCTTGTCGAAAGAGGCCCGCTCAATGCCCATCCGGGCATAGAGCGGCGTGCGGAAGTAATTGTTTCCCCATCCCAGATAGAACCAGACCACCAGCCACATCGCCACCCGGGCCGTCCGACCTAACCAATGAAAGAAACCCTTCCTCCGGATCAAAGAACCGAGCAGCATGACAAGGAAAGCGACGATGAACCCGACCACGACAACCTCCTCCAGGGAGACAGGGCACGCCGACACCACCCGCGAAAGCACCGTCTGTAGGACCGGATAGCACTTCTCCGCATAGAAATCCGCCACCGGCGCCGAATACCTGCACCCGATGACAAATCCCAGAAGCGCCAAGCCTATGAAATCACTCTTCCGCATAACGCTCATATCGGTCCAACGCCTCGGACATCAATTCCCGACCTTTCTCGATAATCTCCCCGGCCTGGGCGTATGCAGCCACTCCCTGGTAGGAGTCATAAGGAAGGCTCACCAGAATGTCAGGCGGGGTGAGGGCGATGCTCTGGCGCGCCATCGCGCAGTTCATAATGCCGAAGCTCCGGTCCAGGATGGTCGCCACGTTTTCGTCCGCCTCCGTCGGAATCCTTCTCTCCCGTCCGTCCGACTCCAGCCGGCGGTCCTCCCGGAGGGTCTCGATGCCGGTGATGACAAGTTCTTTCACCCGTCGGAGCGAATCGGCCCCCGGAGCGGACAGGGTCTCCTTGAACATCTGATGCGCCTCCTCCTTCAGGGCCGCCCCCCGGCTGTCGAGCTTGATCCGCGAATCGAGATAGGACCGGATCTCGCCCGCGTCGATCTCATTCACATTGAAGCCGACAAGGATATCGTCCTCCGTCCGGACGGCGCGGTTGAGCGGGAAAGTATTGCAGATGCCGCCGTCGACGAGCGTATGGATGCCCATACGTACCGGCACGAACATCGACGGAATCGAGATGCTCGCCCGAACGGCATCGAAGAGCGGTCCCTTCCGGAACAGGACCTCTTCCCCGGTATACAGGTCCGTCGCGACGGCAGTGAAGGGAATGGGAAGATCTTCGATCTCCACTTCCGGAACCCTTTTCCTGATCTCGCGCATCAGCCGCTCCCCCTTCACGAGAGCCGTACGGCTGAACGCCGGATCCATCAGCGTCATAACCTGCGCGGGTGTCAGGCAAGTGATCCACTCCTTGAATGCTTCCAGCCCCCCGGCCGCATATACCCCGCCCACGAGGGAACCCGCCGATGCCCCGGTGACGGACGAGATGACATACCCCCGTCGAACCAGTTCTTCGATGGCCCCGACATAGGCGAATCCTCTCGGACCGCCGCTGGAGAGTACCAATGCCACTTTCTTCATAGCCTTACCATCACGCATAATCTAGTTTCGTAATCTTCTCGGGCCGCTCATCGCCCC
>ODAJ012176574.1_pt1 | contig 14489 bp, 16 predicted proteins | sample 1539241 | NCBI WGS metagenome assembly ODAJ01 (sample SAMN02144231, study PRJEB22623) | gut metagenome | biome: sheep rumen | host: Ovis aries | place: New Zealand
CCCGTCATGGCCACGGTCGGCAGCTGCATCCGGGAACAGTACGCTCTTCTGCAAAACGATCACAGCGTCACGCTGGAATGGAATCCGGGCAATCACTTTCAGGACTCGGAAAAGCGCACCGCGAGAGCCTTCTGCTGGATCGCGGAACGGGAGAAGTGACAGCGGATTGTTCTAAGTCTCAATTCTTTATCAGCCTATTTCTCCGTATCCATTTATCCAGGAAGCGCATCTGTTCCTCGGTGTGGAACCAATGCTCGCCGCCTTCCATGACGGTGAGCAATGCATTGTGCTTTTCCGCAAAGCTGCGGATAGTTTCAAGTGATGTCAGGTTATCCCGGCTTCCATAGAGGATCTGCGTCGGCACCGTCCAGTCGATGGGGTGATCCCTTACATAGCAGAGATAAGCCCAGGATAAGTCCTCCCCAAACGCGGTACGGATAACGCCTTTCGATTGCAGCTCTGTTTCCGTGACATTTGCCCAGGCCATCATATCACAAATGAGCTTCTCCATATCGACGATGGGAGATATGAAATAGGCCCGGCTGATCAGGTGGTCAATCCCGGCATTCAGGCTGAAAAATGCGCCGATGCTGTTGGCGATCAGGATGATGCTCCCAAACCTGTCGTTCAGTTTTTCTATCGCCGCGCGGATCTCCGCACCGGTTTCCCAGGGGGTAGAGGTCTGATAATCCAAACCGATTACTTCACAGTCAGGGAACAGCGGCCTGTAATGCGCACACTCAGCCGCACAGCCGTTTTTGCCGTGAATGTATAATACTGCGTCTTTCATACCGTCAAAGCAAGTTCAATCTCGTCTTCGTCCTCGACGCCTGTTGCCAGAAAACCCTTCTTTTCATACAGCTTTCTTGCCGCTGTATTTTCCCTGCTGCAGGTCAGGGCAACTCTGTCCGAGGTTCCGAAAGGTTTCGTCCGGATATATTCGATCACCCGATCCAGGGCGGCGCTGCCGTAACCGTGCCCCTGTGCGGATTCGTCGATCATCATGTGCCAGATGTCGTACTCGGGTACATCGTAGTCGTAGATCACCATGACATATCCGACCATCTTGCTCTCCGCATAGATCCCAAAGGGCTGGCACTGATCCCGGTAAACATACGCCCTTTATATTTGATTTGTTGGTGTTTGTTCTGTTTCTGTACCGGAGTTCTTTTCTTTCTCTCAAGTACGGGCTCAGTATAGCATCCCGACAGTCACAGAAAACGCACGCTGCCGTAAAATAATTCGCTTTCATTTCCCGGCGGAAAAGCGGCAATGCTTTGCAGAATCTGCAGCAGCTTATGCGTGTATCCCAACAAGGCAAAAAGCAGGCATGTCATTCGTAGTAACCGGACGGCATGCCTGTTCATTTTTTTCATACGGGAGGAATACCAGCCCCGAAAAGGAGGTCTTAATCCGCTATGAGAAGCATTCCGCAATCGGGGTGAAGCTTTGGTGTCTATTCCGGATCAGATCCTCCGGAGATTTCAGTGCCTTTGAAAGGGCATGCCGTGTCACATGAAGCTGTACGGCGGCACGGGACATCTTTTCCTCCCGGGCAAACGCGAGACATGATATGCCTACTTGGAATACTACGATATTCATTATAGCTATTAGCGTGCCGCTTTGCAATGTGGTATGCTGTATATGTAAGAACAACGCGGGAGGAAAGCGAAATGGTCGACTGGGCAAGCATGAGAGAGTGCATGGCTGACGCTGGCTGCAGTGAGACGACGATCCGGCGCGCCGAGCACATTTATCATAACGGCAGCGCCGAGGACTTGATCCACTGTCTGCGTTCATGCCGCTGCGATGCTTTGGAGGAGATCCACGAAAAGCAGAAACAACTGGACCGGCTGGACAAGCTGATCCGCGAAGCGAAAAACAGGTAAAGGAGAAGGAAAAATGAAACTTGAAGAACTGAACCTCACGCAGGAATGGGACAAGACTTTCCCCCGGAGCGAGAAGGTCGAGCACAGCAAGGTCACGTTCATCAACCGCTACGGTATTACGTTGGCGGCAGATCTGTATATCCCCAGGGGTGCGGCGGGAAAACTCCCCGCGATTGCCGTTTGCGGCCCCTTCGGCGCAGTCAAGGAGCAGTGCTCCGGCCTCTACGCCCAAACGATGGCGGAGCGCGGCTTTGTGACATTGGCTTTTGATCCGTCCTTTACCGGTGAGAGCGGCGGAAACGTACGCTATATGGCCTCCCCGGATATCAACACCGAGGATTTCATGGCCGCTGTGGATTTTCTTTCCCTGCATGAACTGGTCGATCCTGAACGCATTGGCATTATCGGGATCTGCGGCTGGGGCGGGATGGCGCTCAACGCCGCCGCGCTGGATACCCGCGTCAAAGCGACGGTGGCAGCGACCATGTACGACATGACCCGCGTCAATGCCAAGGGCTATTTTGACTCCGCCGACAGCGAGGAAGCCCGCTATCAGGCAAAGGCGGCCATGTGCGCCCAGCGCCTTGCTGACCTGAAGGCGGGAGAATACAAGCTCGGCGGCGGCGTGGTTGATCCGCTGCCGGAGGACGCGCCCTTCTTTGTGAAGGACTATTACGATTACTACAAGACCCCGCGCGGATACCATGCCCGCTCACTCAACTCAAACGGAGGCTGGAACGTGATCGGCTGCGAGAGTTTCATCAATCAGCCCATCCTGCGCTACTCCAATGAGATCCGCTCGGCTGTGCTGCTGATCCACGGCGACAAGGCCCACTCCTGCTACTTTAGCCGCGACGCCTATGCCGACATGGTACGCGACAGCAAATACGCGGACAACAAAGAACTGATGATCATCCCCGGCGCGGTGCATACCGATCTTTACGACGGCGGCGGCAAGGACGCCATTCCCTTTGACAAGATCCGGAGCTTTTTCGCAGAGTATCTCCGTTAAGCTATCAGGAGGCAGTGCATGAAACCACTCTCTTTGATTCTTATTCTCATCATTGCGGCGCTTTGCATCGGCTGCGCCAGCGTACAAAGTGCGGCAACAGCCGAATCGGAACCGACGCAGCCTCCCGAGATGGCCAAAACAGAAGAAACGCCTGCATCGGAACAGATGCAGGCCAGCAGAACAGAAAGTGAGGAAGCGGAAACAATGCAAATGAAGATCGGCGAAACCGATGTCTGCGTTGCGTGGGAAGACAATGAATCCGTTGCGGCGCTGAAGGAGCTTGCACGGGATGGCCTGCATATTGAGATGTCCATGTACGGCGGGTTTGAGCAAGTCGGCTCTATCGGACAGAGCCTGCCCCGCGAAGACAGTCAGACGACCACGCAGGCTGGTGACATCGTCCTCTATTCCGGAAACCAGCTCGTGGTCTTCTACGGCTCAAACGCCTGGGCCTATACCCGACTCGGGAGGATCGTGAACAAGTCCGCATCAGAGCTGCGCGCGCTTCTGGGAAGCGGCGACGTTACTATCACACTGACTTTGGAATAACAGGAGGAACTCATGAAAAAAGTACTGATCGTATCGACAAGCCCCCGCGTAAACAGCAATTCTGAAGCACTGGCAGAGGCCTTCGCCCGGGGTGCGCAGGAGGCGGGACATGAAACGGAACTGATCTCCCTGCGCGGCAGGACCGTGAACTTCTGCCGCGGCTGCTTCGTATGTCAGGAAAAGCAGCGCTGTGTGATCCGCGATGACGCGGACACGATCTGCCAAAAGGCGCTGGAGGCCAACGTGCTGGTCTTTTCCACACCGATTTATTACTATGAGATGTCCGGTCAGCTCAAAACCCTGCTTGACCGTCTGAACCCGCTCTTCCCCAGCGACTACGCTTTCCGCGATGTGTATCTGCTGACAGCCGCCGCCGAGGATGAGGCATATGTACCCCAGCGGGCCGTGAGCGGCGTTGAGGGCTGGGTGGAATGCTTCGAGCGCGCAAAGCTCGCCGGGACGGTTTTCATGGGCGGCGTCACCGAAGCCGGCGAGAATCCCGCGCACCCCGCGCTGGAACTGGCATACAAAATGGGAAAAGAAGTTTAAGCAGGAACAGCGAATGGCACTGAAATCGGTACTTGGCTTCGGCATGATGCGTCTGCCGGCAGGAAATCAATGAGCTTGCCGCCTGCGACTTCTTCCATTGCCATATCATTGCGTGTGTTCCTATTTTCAATGCTCTTCTTTTTTACGCAGGAGGAATATCGGCCCCGGAAAAGGAGGTCTTGATCTGCTTTAGGAAGCGTTCCGCAATCGGGGTAAAGCTCTGGTATTTATTCCAGATCAGATACATCTTCATCTCGAGGCGTGGGTACAGCGGGCGAAACACCAGACCACTCTCCGGCGAGGTGTCGATCAGATTGTTCAGCGTCAGAAGGACACCAAGCCCTTCCCTGGCAAACAGGGAGCCGTTGAAGGCAAGGCGGAAGGAGCCCTCCAGCCGGAGCGCGGAAAAACTGTCCTTGGCCCAGGGCCGGATATCGTTCTCCCAGCTCTGCTCGGAGGTGAAAAGGGGCAGTCCGGCAAGATCCCCCGCGGTGATCCTTGCCTTTCCCGCAAGCGGAGAATCGGGTGAAAAAACAGCGCCGAAATAATCCGATTCGGGGAACTGGACATAGCGGTACTTTTTCTCATCCGGTGCCTCACAGATCACAGCGAAATCCAGCAGGCCCTTGTCCAGCTTCTCTGTGACCTGCTCCGTATCCCCGCTTGTGATATGGTAGCGCAGGTCAGGATAGACCTTTTTAAACGCGCGGACTTCCCGGGCGAGATAGCGGATCTGATAGGACTCCGCAAGGCCAAAATAGATATCCCCGCCGGTGATGTCGTCGAGGGATGAAAACTCCTGCTCGATCTTATCCGCCATGGAAAGGAGGTCTTCCGCGCGGCTGCGGAGAAGCTCCCCCTCCTCCGTGAGGGCGATGCTGAAACTGTGTCTGGTAAACAGTTTTTTCCCGAGCTCATCCTCCAGAGATTTCAGCGCCTTTGACAGGGTAGGCTGCGTCACATGAAGCTGCTCGGCGGCCCGGGACATGTTCTCCTCGCGCGCGACGGCGAGAAAGTAGCGAAGCGTGCGGATCTCCATGGCTTTCTCCTTGATATGCTGTTCTTGAATATCGCGATATTCATTATAGCTATTAGCGTGCCGCTTTGCAATGTCTTATTTGATATATGTAAGGCAATCGCGGGGCGACGGCGACACGGATGACCGGGCAGGCACGCGTGATACCGGCTGCAGCGAGACGAAACAACGCGGCGCCTGCCGATCTTTACGACGGCGGCAAACACGCCATCGTAAAGGTGATTTCGCTTGACCCGACTTTGCAGCACGTAACTGCGCTTGACACCTTCGCCATTCAACAGCTATCATCAAAAAGCAGCAGCCGGAGGTACAGTTCTGTACACTCCGGCTGCCGCTTTTCTTTTTTCTGTTATTTCATCATATCCAGGACCCACTGGGGGGCGAGCTGGGGCAGCTCGTCGCCGCGGGCCTTGGCGCGGCGGTAGGCCGCGATGGTGGCGTTGCGCTTGTCCTCATAGGCCTGCTTCTTTTCGGCTTCTTCCAAGACGGTCTCGATGTACTCACGCGGGATGACGCACACGCCGTCGGAGTCGCTCACCACCAGGTCACCGGGTTCCACCTTCACACCACCGCAGGTGATGGGGATGTTGAGGAAGATGGGGACGAAGTAGAACCAGCCCTTTTTGAAGATCTGGCCCACGGTGGGGTCGCCTTCCTTGCGCTTGATGGCGGGAACTCTGTGCCGGTGGGCATAAGAGATGATTGGTTCTTATTCTTTGCCCAGCAGCCATCTGGGGTTGGTAACAGCCATGGCACGGATATCGTCGCCGGTAAGACCCTCGGCCATGAGGGCTTCGGCAAACTCCTCCATGCCCTCGTCGGGGTAGCAGAGCTTGGTGTTGCCGAGGTCGGTGCCGATGATGCAGTTTTCGGCGCCGACGGCCTTGATCATCTCCGCGATGACGGGAAGCTCTTCCTTGCCGGTCTTCCAGGTGGTGTAGCAGTGCTCCATCTTGGCGCCGTACTCGATGAACTTCTTCTGGTCTTCCACGGAGTAGTAGGTGGTCGGGAAGGTCACGTGGGTGATGACGATCTTCTTGACGCCGCGTTTGGCAGCCTCGGGAACCAGCTTGTAGGCTTCCTCATGGGAGATGTGCCCGGTGGCGAGGATCATGTCGTAGCGGGCGATGATGTCCAGGATGTCAAGGACTTCCTTCTTGAGCTCGCCGTTTTCGTCCAGACAGTTCTGGGTCGGGGTCTGAATGCCCTGCTCCTTCATCTCGAGGATGATGCTTGCCCAGAAGGCCAGCTTCTTGTTGGGGTTGCCGTCGAACTGGTAGGCCGCCTCATGCTCATTATCACAGGTGGGGAACCACACGAGCTTGACGCCGCCGCGTGCCGCCATCTCCACCGCCGTGGGGTTGAGGCCGCCGACCGCGCTGTTGAGGGTGATGGTGCCGATGGCGTCGCAGCCGGGGTAAAGGCGGTTGATGAGCTTGGCTCTGCCTGCGGTGCTCGTCCAGTGGTTCTTAATCGCGTAGCCGGAGAGGGTCGAAGCCGTGATGCGCTCTGCCATATCGATGTCGTCCATCTTGCGAGGGAGGCAGTCGGGCGCGGAGTGTACGTGCAGGTCATACCCGCCTTTGAGAAGTTCCTTTACGTCGCTCATGTTGTTCCTCCTGTTTTTTGTCCGTCGTATTTGTTGTTCTTGATTGTTGAACAATCTTGTTTACAGTTGCGATTGTACAAGAGAAAATCTGATTTGTCAACAGAGAAAGTATAATTTTTTCAGTTTTGTTTGAAATGCACAGTTCTACCGTTTAAAATTGTGCAAAAAGCGCAGGATTAATCCCTTATATTCCCTTTTTTGTCCGTTCCGCGCTCTTGCTTTTCCTTGTTTCATCCATTATAATAACTTGCAGTGTTGAACATTTATGTTATTCAACAGGTCTATCCATATTCGTTTACAGGAGGAGCTTGCCATGGCGGAAACACAGACAACAACTGTTTATAATAAAATCAAGGCGCAGATCGAAGGGGGCGAGTACTCCCCCGCCCAGAGTCTGACGGAAGCGGCGCTGGCCCAGGAGCACGGCGTCAGCCGAAACACGATCAAAAAAGCGCTGCTGATGCTGGAGAACGACGGCTACGTCACCATGGATCTCAACAAGGGCGCCAAGGTGGCAAGCTACTCCAAGACGGAGGTTTTGCAGTTTCTGGAGCTGCGGGAAATGCTGGAGGGCTTTATCATTCGCCTGGCTGTCCCGGCCTTCAAGGATGCCGAGATCAAGAAGCTCGGCAAGCTGCTTGAGCAGATGAAGGCCTTTAAGGAGGCCGGCGAGCTGCTGAAATACTCCCAGTGCAACCAGGAGTTTCACCGCATGATCTACGCCGCCTGCCCGAACCAGCCCGCAGTGGAGGTCACACTCCGGCTCAAAAACCAGATGAAGAAATACAACAGCAAGACCATCCTCATCCCCGGCCGCAGCGACCACTCCCTCCAGGAGCACACGGAGATCTATGAGGCGATCCGGGACCGGGACGCCGACCGGGCAGAGCTTTGTATAAAAAAACACATCCACAATGTCCGGGATGTATTCGATCAATATTATGCACTTTTGTTTTAACGGGAGGTTATCATGAAAAAAGCAATGCTTGTATTATCTCTGTTCCTTGTTTTCGCTCTGCTTGGCAGTGCGGCCTGGGCGTCCGACACGCAGGCGGGCTTCCCGCCGATGGGTCAGGGCGGCCCCGGTGGCGGCATGCACGGTGGTCAGGGCGGCGGCATGATGAGCGCCGCCGATCCGGAGATTCAGGCCGTGCTGGATGAAAACGCAGACAAGTTTGAGCAGTTTGTTTTTGACGATCCGGCCACCGGTATCTCGCTGGAATACAGCCTCTTTATCCCGGAGGGCTACAATGAGAGCGTTTCCTATCCCCTGCTCATGTTTATCCCCGATTCCACCGGTGCGGGCAAGACGGCCCGGCAGATCGTTGAACAGTATTACGGCGCTGCCGTGTGGGTGACGGACGAGGAGCAGGCGAAGCACGCCTCCTTTGTCCTGGTCCCCGCCTTTTCCGAGACGGTAGTCAATGACGACTGGTCCGTTTCGGAGCAGGTCGAGGCGGCGGTGAATCTGATCGCACAGTTGCAGCAGGACTATTCCATCGATGTAAACAGGCTCTACGCGACAGGGCAATCCATGGGCTGTATGACCTCGCTCTATCTCAACAGCAAGTACCCCGATCTTTTCGCAGCCAGCATGTTTGTCTCCGGCCAGTGGGATATTTCCGTCCTCAAGCCTTTGGAGGGAAAGACCTTCTTCTATATCACCGCGGGCGGTGACGCAAAGGCCTCCGGCGGTCAGGATGAAGTCATGGCCATGCTGGATGCCGACGGCGTGCCCTACAGCTTCGGCACATGGAGCGCGCAGAACAGCAGTGAAGAACAGGTCGAGGCAGTGAATGCGCTGCTTGCGGAAGGTCATCCCATCAATATGGTTCGCTTTGAGACCGGCACCGTCTTCAAAGAGGGCGAAAACGGCATGGAGCACATGGCCTCCTTCAACTACGGCTACCGTCTCTCCGCTGTCCGCGACTGGCTGTTTGCGCAGTCCAAATAAGTTTTTCTCCTCTTCCTTCTTCTCTGCCGTTATTATACCTTTGACCCTGATCGCCGAAAACGCTTATTAAATGTATTACGGCACGAATTTGTTTTTTCAAAACGACTGCTGTGCCATTTGCGGCTTTTTGCGTACAGTCAAGTGTCCTTGTTCTCGCGCCGTGTCCGGGGTGAAGCTCCTGTCTTGTGCCGAAGCGTTTTGTGTGGTATCATAATACCACTGCTGAACAATATAAAATGGACGAGGTGAACAATATGCTTGTTAGCCAGATTATTTCATTCCCGATCTCCATTCTTCTTTTTATCTGGATGCTGCGCATCAAGAAGGATGATCCGTTTCCGAAGGGCAGTGTCGTCACGATGCTCATTACCGGTGTGCTGTGTACCATTGCGGCTACCGTTATAACACTGTCGTTCGGCCTGCTTGTGCTGGCGATTCGGCTAGGCCCCGACAGCATCACCGAGCTGTTTTCAAACCCGACCTCCGAAGCCGCTATGGGCATTGCGGCACGTATTGAGGCAATGAAAGGAAAGCCCACGCTGCTCGGTATGTTTCTCAACGCCTTTGTCATCGCCGCAGCCGTGGAGGAGGGTCTTAAGTATCTCGCCATGCGGCTGTCCTCCCGTAAGCCTGGCGTCATCAAAAACCGGATGGATGCGCTCATCTGCGCCGCCATTGTGGGGCTTGCCTTCCAGGTGGTGGAGGATTTCAGCTATGCTTCCGGCAGCCTGGTGTCAGCCATCTTTCGGGCGATCACGCCGTTTCACTTTCTTTTTGGCGCCATCATGGGATACTATTACGGTCTGTCCCTGGTCAGCGGGAAAAAGAGTGACCGTGTCAAAGCCCTGCTTATTCCGATCCTGATTCACGGTCTGTATGATTTCAGCATCAAGTGCCTGGAAATCAACGAGTACTACATTATCCTCACCTTGGCCGTCATGGTCTTCACCTTTGCGCTGACAGTATTTATGATTTTCAAGATCTACAAGTGGAGCCGGGAGGGAACCCTCTCCGAGCCGATCCCCGCTCTGAATCCCGCGCACGAATAAAAGTCGACGCTTGTCAGGATCCTTTCATCTTTCCGAAAAGCGCATAATGAAAGCCTTTTGCCTGCTCTGGAAGCCGGCAAAAGGCTTTTTATCATTATCCCTGTTTCTTTGTGATGCCTTTTCCGAAGACAGTCAGCCAGTCGTTTTTCATGGAAATCGGCGTCCAGCCATTCTCCGCGCAGAAATCATAGACTTTCTGCGCCTTTTCGAGACTGCCGTTCTCTCTGACATCGTCATCGCAGCAGACGAAAAACGCCGCCGTTTTGTACTTTTCATTTCCCATCACATAGTTCGTCATGCTGATGTCACCGGCGCTGTTTCCAAAGGACAGTACCGGACACTGTCCGATCTGTTGGGCAATCATGGAAACCTTGGTCATTTTCAGGTTCTTCGCCGCGATCTTGCCGCTCAGTACCAGCTCATCCTCGTTGCTGTACACATATTCCGAGCCGGCGGTATCTCCCTGGTTTTTGGCGGAGATCAGTTCCTCCGTTCCGAGGACATATCGGGCAGCCAGAATCAGGCCGCCCTCGACCAGACCGCGTACAACAAGCCGGTCGCTGCCGCTGCACACATAGACGGTGAAGCGGTTGTCCTGCAGATAGTCTATCACCTGCACCATGGGCAGATAGAACGCCTCGCCGATGTTCATGCCGTCAAAGCCGGGTGACGGTCTTTCCGCATAGTTTCTGATATAACGGTAAAAATCACCGACGGTCATACCGGCAAAGGCCCGGGCAATGCAGTTTCCGATCTCGACCTCAAACCCTTCCGGCACAACGCCCGTGTCAATCACGGACTGGACGGTGGCGGCGATCTTCTTTTCATAATCCGTCGCCTTGTCCTTGTAGTCCGGGTCCTCCAGGATGCGGTATTTATAGAGCATGAAGTCAAACCAGGTGGGATCCGACTCACAGTAAAGTGTGCCGTCAAGGTCAAATATAGCGATACGGTCCATCGGCGGGATATAGTCGGGGCTGCTTTTGTCCGTCACGGACTCGACATAGTCTGTCAGTGCCTTTCTGGACGCGGCATCCTTCACCCAGAGGGAGAGTTGATTTGCTTTTTTACTGTCGTCGATGCGCTTCTCCTGGGCTTTCATTCTCAAATAGCGCAGGCCAAGATCAAACATCAGGTCGTCAGCGTTGATGTCCTCATCGACCGGTTCACCCATAATGTCGCTGATTCTTTTTCTCAGCAAGTCGTCGTAATCTCTGTCTCTGATCATTTCCATATCCTCATATTCTTACGGCATGCTCTGTCCGATTTTCGGCAGCATTGTGTCACAGTACACCGGCAGCGTGCAACATAAATTGCAGTCTTTACGGCGTCGGGCGCCATGGGGTATAATGACAGAAACAACACTTGCGGAGGGCAGCACCATGACCATCGATGACTATATTCTCGCCCAGGACAAGGCCGTACAGCCCGTGCTGCGGGAAGTGTGCGAAACGATCCGCGCATCCGTCGGAGATGCCGAGGAGCGCATGAGCTGGCAGATGCCCACCTGGTGGCGCAGATATAACCTCATCCACTTTGCCGCGCAGAAAAAGCATGTGGGTATCTATCCCGGCCCGGCGGCTGTGGAGGCTTTTCTGCCGGAGCTGGACGAGAAGGGCTACAAGCACAGCAAGGGCGCGATTCAGATGCCTTACGGCAGAGTCGATCTGGCGCTTTTGGGGCGCATTGCCGCCTGGTGCGGAGAGCACAACGCAGAGTGAAGCGGGACACCGCCGCAGAATTCATACTTGAAATGGGTCTCCCGCCTTGCTATAATGCGACAGTGTTCAAATTCTGTTGAATGCACAGACTTTCGCATAAAGGGGAGACTCTACATGGCTTGGTATGATGAAGCTGTTTTTTATCACGTTTACCCTCTGGGACTGACCGGCGCGCCCAAACAGAACGACTACGGCGAACCGGTGCATCGGCTCAACACGCTGCTGCCCTGGATCGGAGAACTGAAAAAGCTGGGCTTCACGGCCCTCTATATCGGCCCGCTCTTCCAGTCGGTAGGCCACGGTTATGAGACGACCGATTACCGCCTTCTGGACAGCCGCCTCGGCACGAACGAGGACCTGACAAATTTTGTCGCCGCCTGCCATCAGGAGGGCATCCGGGTCATCTTTGACGGCGTCTTCAATCACACCGGGCGTGACTTCTTTGCCTTCAAGGATCTGCAGGCCAACCGGGAACGTTCCGCCTATCGGGACTGGTACTGCAACGTGAACTTCTGGGGCAACAACGAATATAACGACGGCTTTTCCTATGACAACTGGGGCGGCTTTAATCTGCTGGCAAAGCTCAACCAGCGAAACCCCTCCGTCCGGGATTATATCTGCGACGTGATCCGCTTCTGGGTCAGCGAGTTCGACGTGGACGGCATCCGCCTCGACGCCGCCGACGTGCTGGATTTTGAGTTCATGAAGGCTCTCAGACGCACCGCCGATGAGATCAAGCCCGATTTCTGGCTCATGGGCGAGGTCATCCACGGGGACTACTCCCGCTGGGCAAATGAGAACACCCTGCACTCCGTCACCAACTACTCCCTGCACAAGGCGCTCTACAGCGGGCACAACGATCACAATTATTTTGAGATCGCCCACACCGTCCAGCGTACAAACGGTCTGGTGCCCGCCCACATCAAGCTCTACAACTTTGTGGACAACCACGACGTGGAACGCATCCACACCAAGCTCATGAACAAGGCCCACTATCAGCCGGTCCATATCCTGCTATACACACTGCCTGGCATCCCCTCGGTCTACTACGGCAGCGAGTTCGGCATTGACGGGCGCAAGGAGCGCTGGTCGGATGATTCCCTGCGCCCCCACATTGAATTGGATGATCACCTGGACGACTACATAAACAATCCCTATACCCTGCTCATTGCCGCACTGGGCAAGATTCATGAGGCATACAAACAGGACCTGGTCTGGGGCGATTACCGCCAGCTCGCCCTGACGACCCAGCAGTACGCCTTCGCCCGCGGCAGACTCATCGTGGCCGTGAACAACAGCGACGGCGAGGGCTGGTTCAATGTGGAGGCCCCGGCCGGCACCTATGTGGGGCTTCTCAGCGGCAGAACACTCGAAAGCGACAGCGGACGGCTGAATTTCAGTCTGCCCGGCTGCTGCGGCGATATCTTTGCCCCCGCAGACGAGGTATCTCAGCCCGTGGTTCCGGTGCAGGAGGCCACGCCCGTAAAGCAGGTCAAGAAGCCGGAGCCCCCGAAGGCCAAACCAAGCGAGGCAAAGGCCGCCGTTTCGAAGGCTTCAACGCCCGCAGTGAAGGCCGCGACGGAAAAGCCCGCCGAGGAAAAGAAAGAGGCGGAGCTCAGGCCCGAGGATACCGAAATCCCCGACATCCCCTATGACCTCATGACGGTGGAGCAGCTCCAGGCCGTGATCCTGAAAAAGATGGCGAAGAACGGCCCCGTCACCGAGCGCATGCGCCGCGACGTGCTGGAGAATGTCTGGCACAATTCCCTCATCAACTGGGCCAACAGCTTCCGCTGAGCGGTCATTACAGGAAAGTATTTCTCCCCTTCTGTGCACAGGAGGGGAGATTTTCAAAGGAGCAGGAGCATGAACGCAAGCTATCATCTTCCGGGTCTTTTTGAATTTTATACGTTTTATCGCGTCTTTCTGCCGCTGTTTTATAAACACCGGGAATACTTCTATGACTGGTGTGAAATCGGCTCCGTCTACGGCGCGCCTGCTGACTGTCTATGGGGCGGGGGCCGGGCCGGGTTCGGGGAGGACAGTCCGGCGGATGCAGCGGCACTGATGCGGGAATACGGCATCTCCGCACGCCTGACCTTCAGCAATTCCCTACTGCGCCCGGAACACCTGGGCGACCGGAAATGCAACGCCCTGTGCGCTCTGTTTGAAAACAACGGCCCAGCCCAAAGCGGTGTGATCCTCAGCTCCGATCTGCTGCTCGATTATCTGCGAGAAAGATACCCCGGCCTGTATTTTGTCTCTTCGACCACCAAGGTGCTGACGGAGTTTGCACAGCTTGAGGCTGAGCTGAACCGGGAGGAATTTTGCTTTGTGGTGCCGGATTTTCGGCTGAATAAGGCGTTTGACCGGCTGAACACCCTCAACGATACCCAGAAGCGGAAGGTGGAGCTTCTGTGCAATGAGTGCTGCTGGTTTGCCTGCCCGGACCGGAAAGCCTGCTATGAGGCCGTCAGCCGCAAGAATCTCGGTGAAGACAGCGCGGAGCATGTCTGTGCCTCCCCCACCGCCGGGCGGGGCTACCGCTTCTCCGACGCGATGGAAAACCCCGGCTTCATCGGCATTGGGGATATACAGGACACCTATCTGCCAAAGGGCTTTTCCCATTTCAAAATAGAAGGCCGCAGCCTGGGCAGCGCGCTGATCCTGGAATTTCTGCTGTATTACATGACGAAACCGGAATACCATCTGAAGGTGAGAGAGGAAATCTACCTCGACAGCTCGTTGGATCTGTTTTAGTAAAAACGCACAAATTGTTAACGTGCTGTGAATTTTTACCCCCGAATTGGCAGTTTTCCGGGGTGAAAATTTGACAAACGGATTCTTTTGTGGTATACCATCTCAAACTCATCAAAGAGAAAGAAGGGATAGGATGAGTTCCAACGAAACCATGATGCAATACTTTGAATGGTACTTGCCGAACGATGGACTGTGGTGGAAGCGCTGCGCCGCGAAGGCGGAAAACCTGGCAGCGCTGGGCATCACGCAGGTCTGGCTGCCCCCCGCCTATAAGGGCACCTCGCAGGAGGATGTGGGCTACGGCGTTTATGATATGTACGATCTGGGCGAGTTTGACCAGAAGGGCACGGTGCGCACCAAG
>ODAJ012146931.1_pt1 | contig 14488 bp, 17 predicted proteins | sample 1539241 | NCBI WGS metagenome assembly ODAJ01 (sample SAMN02144231, study PRJEB22623) | gut metagenome | biome: sheep rumen | host: Ovis aries | place: New Zealand
TTTCTTAGCCTTGTAACAATTCTGTAACATTTCCCTAACATTTATGTAACATCTGAAACAAGTCTGTAACATTCTGTAACATTTCTGTAACAAGTTTACGCGTCTAATCATATAGTCATTTTGTTTATAGGCCGCGGAGAGGTGTTACCCTCTCCGCTCAATGTATCTATTTATTTAATCGTTTCAAACCATGCTGCGATGCTATCCGCCATGTATCGCAGCGCGTCACCGCTTACGTCAGAATGCGGGTGTAGTCCGTCCGGAATCCATCGAGCAAATACCGTCATTGTATTTGATTCGTTCGGATCGTCATGCCAGATATACTCGCCGGCATAGAAAGATGTCCAATGCCCTTTACATGTGATCGATTTTGTTTTAGTCCATCCGAGCCGCTCCCATAATTTGCAAATAGGCAAATTCCAGTCATCCGCTACCTGCATTTGCATTGCAGGGATTTTGTCTGTTGTCACGCCTGTATACTGACCGATTAAAAGAATGTTTGCATGAGGATCAAAATTTTTAATCCTTTGAATAATGAAGTTCATCGCTCCCCGGAACGTATACAAGGAATATTCGCCGTACTCGGCATAATAGGCATTTTCCGTCTCAATGCTATTGAAAGCGTCGTTATTACCGTGATCCAGAATAAATACAAAAGGTTCTTTTGCCGCTGTCAGGTATTTATCAAGTTTATTCTGATAGCTGAACGACTTTATCTGATTTGCTAACGTTTCCGTCATTTCTGTGACGGTCCCGCTTGTCCAAATATCAGAATTATAATGGTCAATTATCCATTGCATTTCTGCAACTGTATTGGTCAGACAACGGCTGACAGCTTCAAAATTTCCGATAAATCCATACGGATTATCCGCCGATACCCGGTCGGGCTGCTTACAATGCACACATGAAGAGCCTACGGCTTCATTTGTTATAGCCATGTTTAGGATATCTCCAATAAATCCAGGATATGATATATGATTATCTCCGATGTAACCGGCCGCTGGTATTGATGTACCGAACCATACCCCGGTTTTATTATTCCAATGGTTTTCTGATTTTGAGTTGTCTTTATCGTTATAATCCTCATATACAGTCATCCTGTCAACGTTAATACCGTTTTGCCCGTTAATTGTTATAGACGTAGCATTTTCCGGGACTTCATAGAGAAAGTTATCTATCCAATGCCAGTTTGTTCCTGTTATAGTTACCCTGTCAATAATACTTGTTCCGTTGTAAGTTATAATAGTAGGATAGGCAGTTTCATAGGTATTTATTCTTAATATGTCACCTGCTGAAGCTGAGATATTAGTATATATACCCCTTACGTTCTGCACAGAACCATTTGTGTTTATATTGCCCGGCTGCAATACCAAATTTACACTATCCCATTTAACCGGCTTTTGCACAAAGTCTTGTATACTCTGTTTATATACAAGTAACGCAAGTGCTCCGCCGTCTGTTGGGTCCGGGCTGCCGTTTGTATTAATATAAATCTGGTTTGCCTCATCTGGTACGATTGTCTCTATGTTATGTAATTTTCCTGTACGCACTTCGACGTATTTATTAAGAGTCGATCCATTTTTTGCGTAGATAGCCAGCGGGTAACCGTTGTCATACTCAAATCCGGAGATCAGTAAAATATCGCCCGGAGTAACAGGAACAACATAGTGTTTACCTATGCCTGAATTTAGAACTAAACGTTTACTCATTACCCCTGTTTGCGTAGGCGTAGTTTTATCGAATCTGAGTCCTACATCTACCCGGATTTCTTCTTTCATATCGTTTATCTGATCATGAATATCGGTCCGTTTATAAGCTATCGGACATCCTGATTGATCCAGGTTAGTCGATCCGTTGACATATACGGTATCGACGCCGCCAGGGACAACAAACGTATAGTTGTTAACCGCGCCCGTTGAAGACGGGCCGGCCGTTCCTACGGGTGCGTTATTATATGCGGTTACTATAAGAGGGAAAGACGTAGTATCGAAAATAAAACCGGAAACCAGAAGAGAATCTCCGGCAGTAACCGGAATAGCAATATGGAATCCCGTTGTTGCGTGCGGTTGTAGAGTTCTTGAAATTACTTTTGATTCAATAACTGCCGGTACACGATCAAAATCGTTAATTAACGTGCGCCCGTCCAACCAGTCTTTAAGGTTTGTTAGTCTGTTTCCTGCTGCTTTGGCATCAGCAGCAGCGCCCTCAACCGTCAAACTGCTATCTATAACCGGCGTTGTCGGCTGCGTAATATGCGCAGCAAGCCAGGCGGCTGTCTCATCGGAGATAATCGGCTGCATGATCTCGCCCAGTTCGCCGCTTGCCTTCATCGCGTCCAGCTTGTTGTCGATTTCCTGCTGGACATCCAGATTATCGAAATAACTGTCAATCCAATTTTTCAGCGTATTGAAAGCCGCTTCGAGATCGGAAAACTGCTGATTCATATAATCCTGATAATCTGCCCATTGCTTTATGATGGTTTTCATGTTTTTGAGCAGCCAATCTAAATTAAGATCTCTTGTGTCGAGATACGGGAAATCATGTCCAATCATTTTTAATACCTCCTTTACCTGTTTCCGGCTTTACCTGTTCCCGGTTAAAAAGTAGCTGACTCCGTATATCTGCCCGGATCGTTCCCACGGATAATCAGAGATAAGCCCCATTTCTATTGTGTGCAGTTCCTTCGGACAGTGCAAAAAGCGCCCCTGTCCGATATCAATGCCAACATGCCGCCCGGTTCCGCCGAAAGTCGTATACAGTACATTCCCCCACGTCCCCGCCGCAGGCGTCGTCTGGTTCAGTGATTCATTGATATAGCCGGTGCTCCAGTTGCTCACGCCCGTAAGCTGATTTATAAAGCCGCTGCAATCAATTCCGATCTTCCCGATTGAAAAGTCAAAAATTTCTTTTATTTCATCGTCTGAATAGCGCGAGAAATAAACCGGTTCCGCCGCCATAAGCGCCCGCATTGCTGCCGCCGTTAATACGCACCCCTTTGCTCCATAAAAATATGCGTAGCTGTCTTTGTCTGCATACATATCCGTTGCGCGGGAAATCAGGTCAAAGCAATTCAGCGGTGTATATATGGGCTTTTGTATTTTACTTGCGTGTGTTTCATTTACCATCATCCGCCGCCGCCATCCTTTCATACAACTGAGTAATAATAAGTGTGTTATTGTTAATTGCTTCTGTTAGTTTCGCCGTTTCGTCTCTGTGCATTTCCCGGCTTTCCTTTATTTCCGCTTCATACGATGCGCGCAGCGTCTCCATGCGGGAATCGTTTTTGTCTTCCCGGTACTTGATATACCAAAACGCAAGAATCGCAACCGCGATAGGAAAACCGAGTTGCTGCACAATCTGTACAATGGCCGCTATAACTTCTTCCATGCTCTACTCCCCTTAATAGATCATAATGCAAAGCTTTTCCCCATAAAGCCGCGCCACCTCGTCAATGAAATTGAAATATGCTACATCGTCCCGCTCCGATTGAATCATCTGTTGTGAAGTCGTTACACCGATATTCCCGTGTATCCTTCCTTCGTGTTCGTTTTCATCCGTGCCGGTCTGCTTATCGGAGCGGTCATTGTATACACGGGTATCACTTCTGTTATTGTATTCCCGCGTATCCGTCCGCCCGTTGTATACCCGGGTATCTGTCCGCCCGTTGAAAGTCGTTGTTTTCGTGTCCGGGTCTTCAATAGTTTTTTCGCTCGGAAAATAAGCGCCTGTATTATCAGCGGAAACCTGCCGCTCAATGGAATGCTGCTCCCTGGCTTCGGTCTCTCCGCCCGCCATGGTCAACGTATCGCCGCCCGCCATCGTCAGAGTATCGCCGCCCGCCATCGTCAAAGTGTCGCCGCCCTCATAGGTCGTTGTTAGATCCGGCGTCCGGGTATCCGTCCAGTTTTCATGTCTATCATAGTTTTCAATTGGATTATATTCCAGTGACAGCGTAGCGTAAAGTTTGTCTATAGTATATTTCAGAGACGCCGAAACGGCCTGTATATGCGCAAGCAAATATTCCGGCTCCGTATAGATCGGCGTAAACTGCCCATACTCAAGCATAAAATAATCCAAAAAGCGTTGCCGCGTGCTCTCGTCCGGATAATAAAAAGCGCTTGTAAAATCCGTTTCGTCAAGTGTGAGGCTATTTGCTACTATCGACTGTAGCGGGATCCTCGGATACATTGCCATTGTCAAAGTCCTTTCCCTGATAGACAATATCAGCTTTAATATTGTAATCAGTCGCGGCATTGAACCGCGCAATACTGTCTTTCAACGTCCGCTCCCAGAGGTCAGGGCGGACACTCGCCGGCACATTTAAAGCCGCCTGCTCCGCCTGGATGATCCGCTCTTTCTTTGCCCGGTTGACAACGGGAAAACCGATTGCACTATGGAACATATCATTTATCGTCTGCAAGTCGTCCAGGACATCCCCGACAATATAATGCTTTCGAATATCGCTTTCGAATATTTCCGCGGGCTGCCGCTCTTCCTGTCCCCGCGGCGGGCGCTTTGACTTGATCGTCACAATGATATCGCCGTTTAAGATTCCCTCGACAGCTTTTTCAAGCGTCATGCTGTCCGCTTTGTTGTCCGCCTGCAAAATATATCCGTTGCGGGACAAAATAGCGGAGTTGTCAACGGTTGCGAAAAGCGACGCGCATTTTCCGGCATACTGTGCGCATATATCCGCAAGCGGCGCGTAGTCCGGCGCTACCTTAATAATATATGCGCTTATCTCCCGCGTATCATATACCGGCGCTCCGAAACTGTCCCGGTTTGTCCTGTCCGATTCCCGGAATAGATTAAATTCTGTTCTCCCGTCCTCAGGATTAAAATAACCATTTTGCACAAGCACGGAAGTCGGAAAAGCAAATACGTTCCGCCCGGCTCCCCATACGCACGGTTGCGGAATCCAGCCATCATAGGAAGGTGAATTTACAATTGCAATCCATCCCCGACAAAGAAGATTCCACAAGAAAAACTCATAGTTCCATTCCGCCGGAAATCCGTCAAATCGGAAGATCCCGAAAAGTTCCTGCATGAAGTACCGAAAGAAAAAGTGATAATCCAGTGTATTTGTCTCGTGCACGGTTGCGGGCTGCATCAGGCTTTCTATTTCATTTGCCGTATCATATAAAAACGGAACCACGCAAGCCCCGCCTGTGTTACCCAGAGCAACGCCCACGCGCCGCCGGTAGGCATTTACCGACTCACTCATAAAAGAACCCCCTTTCTAAATGCGCGTTTATCTCGTCAAGTTCCGTTTGCGTCGCCGGTGCTGCAACAGACGGACTTCCTATTTTAAGATAGCCCGGATACTCTGCCGGCGTAGCCACGGTGCACAACGGCCGGCCCTGCTGCGCTGTCGCCGGTGCCATGATGCTATAGTTTACGATGGTGCATATGACAAGCTGCCCCGCCACAAGTGCGGAACGGGAACCTCCGGAACTGGCGCGCTCTACTTGCGGTATTGCTCCTAATGTTGCAGTCATTATGCCCTCAGATATAGTATCCGGCGGATTTGATACAATACTTGCAAGCGCGTTACTGATTCCGGACTTTGTGACGGCGAAACCGGCATCACAGGACAGGTCACATACAACATAGCAGTGTATCCCGGCATAATCTACCGAATAAGACAGACAGCCGGTTATATCCATCTCCGCCGTAATCTGCAAAGTCGGAGAAGTCGAGAGCGCATCGGCATCCAAAACCATGTTGCCATATCCAGGCAGATGCAGCGTAATTTTGCGGTACATATTGCCGTTTAGGTATGTGCCAAATTGCGCCGCCTGTGAGTGCGCCGGTATCGTCCACGTAAAGACGCGCGTAAAAATAGATTGCCCTGGCTGTATTACATGCCCGGTCACTCCCGTATTTGTGAATCCTAATGATATTTCAGCCGCCGCGCCGGTAACGGGTGCCGGTACCCATTTTGCATTGATAATATAATCGTCAGGGTTGAGTATCGCGTTCGAGACGTCTTGCACAACGGCGTCCCAGACATTATAGTAATCCACCAGAAATCCGGAAGTATAAACAACTGAATAAAGCCGCTGCCAGCTTGCAGCATCAAGCATATAGTAGGCGTTTCCAGTCTTTCCGGCGCAACATACAATAAAGCTTCCCGCCGCGCTGAGCCCCAGAGAATCGGAAAGTCTTTTGATTTCCGGCTGCGTAACAGCTACTGCCAAAGGGTCCGGCAAGTCGAGCACATAGGCAGCGGAGGCACGGAGAATATAACAGGATGTTGCGCCTATTTCCGCTTTAAATGATGCCAGCACGTCCACTTTCCCGGTGATTTCCCAGTGTCCCAGTACAAAAGTCGTTGCAGTGATCCAGTAATACCGCCTCATAGCCGGAACATGAAAGTAATTTGCCGTAATCGGAAAATCCCCCTGAAACGTGAAAACAGGCGCGTATAAATCACTCGGATCTTTCAGGCTGCAACTCGCGGATGCCTGGACAGTAAAGCCCGTTGCCGTACTGTTTTCCTTTTTTGAAATGGTGCCAAAGTCTACTTGATAAGCCATTGTTACCCCCATTATAAAAAGAACGGAGCACGTTTCCGTGCCCCGTGCAAAGGGATTGAGTTAATCCAGTGTGACAATAACGCAGTTTTCCGTCCAGTCCGTAAGGCTCCTGTATGTGTTGTGATACCATGTATTCTGAAAGCCAAAGCGGGCGTTGTACGGCTCCGGCGCTGTCCATGTGTCAATATTTGCAGTTCCCATAAAATCGCGGTCGGTCAGAATTGCAACAACATTATCAACCGTGCTATCCCCGATATTAACCACGGAACCGTCACCATAAAGAATATTAGCCTGCCCCTGGACTTTTTCCGGATCGTCCGGATTCTGCCAATAATTGACTTCTTCATAATCCCCAATATCCGGCAGCCTGTCAGGATTATACAATCCCGCTTCGTTTGCCCGGAAATAGGTCGCGTACTTTGTCAGGATATAAAGGCGCTCGAAGCCCGCCGGTGTGTGTCTGTCAACCGCTTTTCCCGTCACGTTGGCGTGGAAAATCACACTTGCGTCACGCATCATTTTTCGAAGCGTATCAATGGATGCTTTCAGCCAAATCAGAAACTCGCGGAAATTTGCCGGCTGCATGATATCCTCTTTTGTGAGGGATAGACCGGTATCCGCGTTATATGCGGTCAGTGCCTTGAAGTTCATGCGCGGGTTGACGTTTTCCCCTGCGTAGTAGGTGACAGCGCCAAGAATCGCATTGTTGATAAGCGATCTTTTCACGCTTATTCTGTCAAGCTTCATCCGGTTTGCGCGCTCTGTCGCGAGCATGGAAAAGAACTCCGCTACTTCTGACTGAGAGTTGAAAGCGGAATTTACCTGATTTCGGAAAATCGTCCATTTACGGGCAAAAGTATTTCCGCCGGATACGCGGGTTGCGAGGAAATCCTGAGGAACCGGAGCGGAGCAGCACGCGAAGTTCGGATTCTCTTTTGCCGCCTCCGCCGCTATGCTCCACTCCTCATTATCCAGAGGCTCCGTTGTAATCGGCGTCAATTTCCTGAGATAGTCGCCGTACTTCTGCTCGTCCCATTCCAAACCAAGGAACGGTTCAGAGATCGGGCGGACAGCAAAAAGTGTCTTTGCAAGTACGCCCTCAAGCACTCCGTAAAGGTTGTCCTGGTTGGTAGGCAGTGCGGTGCCAAAAACCTGTACCATATTTGCCCAGGGGATTGTGCCGATTGCTTTTCTGCCGGTTGCCTGCTGATATGCTTCTGTCAGGATAGGTGCAATCTGCTGATAAGATAGTCTCGCCATTTGTTTTTTCTCCCTTCATTATATTATAGTATATTATAGTAGTTTTGCCAGCGCATCCGTCAGCGTCTCCGTTTTCGGATTTTCGCGCCGTGTGCGCGGGTCTTGCTTTTCCGGCTCCGGTTCAGGTTCCGGATCTGGTGTGTTCTCCGGCTCCGGTTCAGGTTCCGGATCTGGTGTGTTCTCCGGTTCCTGTTCTGGTTCCGGATCCGGCGCGTTCTCCGTCTCCTGCTGCGGATCATCCGGAGGCGCTGTCTGTTCCGGCTGCTGCGCTGCTGACAACCCGATTATAGCGCGCACTTCGGACGCGCTGAAACCGGATTTTAAAAGTGACGCCGCGTATCTTAAATCGGTAATAGCCATTGTATGACTCCTTTCAAAAAAGCGGGTATAATCCCGGTTCCCGTCACGGTACGCGGGCGCTTGTCGGCGCTGACTCCGCAAAGGATTATACCCGATATTTATTATAAGTGATTTTGTTTAATTGTCAACTTTCAGCAAGTCACGCATAAACAATTTTTCATTGTAGGACGAAAACAAAATACCGTCGTTGAGATAGTGGAAATATAAAAAGCCGTAGTCATTGCGGAAAAGCTCCCGCCCGGCGGCGGTATTTTTGTATACAGCTACTCCGTTAATTATATCCGAATCAAACGCGCGGACATAGTAAAGATCTTTTGTTTTGTGCTCCATAAGCATGACTTTGCCTATAACTGCCAAGGGCGTATACTGTCCGATCGGCTGCGGGCGGCAGCCCGAAAAATCATCATTTACAAAATTATTTTCGAAAGCCATTGCAGCATAGTCAGTGCCGGTTATGATTTTCTCAATTGCTGAAATTTCTTTCATTTTCCGCGCCGCCGGTGAATCCATGCAAAGAAAGATAGATATATCACGTTCCGGAAGCTTCCGGTAGTTTTCCCCGTTCTCAAGCATCGACATAATGACCCGGATCAGTCGGAGGCTCTGCAAAATGGGAACGCCCAGGTTATCAGAGTTCCCGAAAAGCCATTGTTTCAATGGGCGCTGTCCGCGCATTTCCCGCGCACGGTTAAGTGTCATGATGATATCAAAATACATCACATCACTTTTCCCGTAGTTCTGGATGATCTCGCCCGGATGCTTTATAAATTCATCATAAATCAATTCAGGCACGTGATCGAGGTTAAAGCCGCGAATGCTGCCGACTTGCAGCAGCGAAACTGCGTAGTTCACGGGCTTGCCCTTTGGTACTTCCTTTCCGTCCTTTTCCGTATAGTCAGCATAGACAGCCGCGACATTGGACTTCGGCAGCATCTTACAAAAGTATCTGCTGCCTACATCCCGATTCAGCGCGCCGAAAGGGGAAAACTCGTTGATGAAAATTGTGTCAATTTGCTTCTGGGTCGTCCTCATAAAAATATAGGGAATACCGTGATTATGATTGTAAAGCATCTTTCCATAAGTTTTACCGGCGTTTCGCGGGCCAATGACAACATTCAGAGTGCTGCTCAAGCGCTCCAGCTTGTCAAAGTTGAGCCATCCATCACGTGTGTAAAGTTTCGCCATGCTCTACCCTTTCCGCTACCCTTTCCGCTATTAAATCTCCGTATTTCTTTTTACGTAATTCTGTCAAGTTCACTATAGCATATAAAAACATCTTATCCAATTCGGATATATCTTTTGTAACACATATCCGGTTTATTTCACCTTTCAATGTATCCGCGAGATTTAACATAACTTTTCTGTCCTGTTCCGTCATTCTTTTACCCCCTATAAAGAAAGCGGCTCTTTCAAGCCGCTTTATGTTTAGACAAGCGATACATTCATGAATACGCGCCCGCTCTTTGACTCGGAACGAAAAAGAGAAAACTTGAGATTGTGCGTCTCCATAAAGTCGATAGCCTGCAAAATGGTACTCTGCACAGTCGGGCTTTCCGTTGAGTAGATTGCGCCCTCCGTCGTGATGATATGCATGATATCTTTCTCTTTTACTTCCCCACGGATCTCTTTTGTGTCCGTCAGAATCACAAGACGGTCGATATCCAAAATCAGACCGTCCGGCTGGTTCTTCAGAAGTTCCCCGGTGCCCTGCGAGAGGTTGAAAATTTCCTGTTTTGTAAAATCGCCATACTGTTTTTTGATTTCCATTGTTTTATCTCCCTTTGCTTTTGTTTTGCGCGCTTCTTTGCGCTACTGTCATTATATACCGTTCTGTTCGTTTGTCAAGTTATGCCGAGTTCTTCCCCGTCTATCAGTTGTGACATTTCTATCAGTTCGTCAAGTTCTGACAGACGCGCTTTTAGTTTTCCCGTTCCGTCCAAAATGCTGCCCAGTGTGATAATGCGGTCAGTTGCTACCACGTTTGACGCAAGCCAAATATCGCACTCTGTCCCGTCGTCCCCTTTTACGTGCTGCACATGCGGTGCACCGTCTATATAGTGCATCGTGATGCCGCCGGCCGGGTCGAACAGAAAGCCCGGCACAAAATTCCGGATATCGTCCTTTAACTGTGCGACTTGCTTTTTCTCTACGCCTGATAATGTCATGTGCAAGCCGGTGCTGTCACGGTAACAGTATTTTTTCGCTCCCTGGGTAACAAACTCCTGGATGCGGTCTTTTTCCGTTTCGCACTCTATGACTCCCAGATAAAAATCTATGCCGTTCACGTTTACATGCGCGCCGAGTTCTTTTGCAATCCGCCGCTTTTCCTCGTTCAGCTTCTCAACCCGCGCGCGGATTTCCGGACTATACTTGCACTTGTCGGAGTCCGTATCACAATACCACGTATTGTACCATCCGACGGTATTTATCAATTCATCTAATGCTATCCGCCCCATACTTGCCGTATGGACTCCCCAGAGATACGGCGCGACACTGGCAAGCTGATTTTTCCATAATTTCTTTTGCGTTTTCGGGTCATCCAAATCCGCCTGTTTCGGCTCTTCCCATCTGTATTCATCCGGGAGATAGGTGTATTCATCATGCAGCGGGTTGGTGTAGCACATGCCAAAGATGCCATTCAACAGACCTTTATATAGGGCGTAGTCCTGTTTATAACGCGTGACTTCTTCCTCTGGCAGCCCGGCATATTTGATTTTATACTCCAGTTCACACTTTCCCCGGAAAACTTCTATAACAAAATCCCTGAATTCCTTCGGAAGAAGCCTATACTCACATGAATATGTTTCCCCGAAAATAATTTCGTCGTAGTTATATTGTTCCCGGAAAAGCTGGAAAGACGGCATATCGAAAGCAATTATGATTTCATCGGCGCAAAGTAACCGTCCGTTGTATTCAACGCGCCCGGGTCCGGATGCTATATAATCCGCCGTTGCACAAGTCACGCAAGGGATAGGCTGAATCGGATTTTTCAGCCGAACATTGGTTGCCATAATTTCCGTGATATAATAGTCCCCATCTTCCTCAATCTCTTTTATAAGATTTTCATCTACATTTCGCTCAAGCCGTAATTTCCCATAGGGGTATTTCTTTGTTGTCAGCTGGCATGGATAGCTTGATTTTATATCGTAGCTGTCCCCGTCGTGTAGGATCGTCCCGACGGGGTGCGACATTGACGCAAGCGTATCCCCGCCCTTACACAGGCGGCGCACAAGTTTGTATTGCTCCGGAGTCAGCGCCATTTCCGCAATCAGATTCTTATAGCTCCGGTTCCCTTTGGTTGCTTCTTTCAGTCGCCGCCTGATATAGCCGGTTGAGGTTAGCGGGATAGTGGCGACGTTGTCGTTTGTCTGCTTCATGGATAGTTTCAGCGCGCGATACAGTCCAAGAACATCAACGACACAATATCCGAGTTCTGTTTCTGCCAGTTCGGAAAGTGGCGTTCTTTCTATTTTATAGTTGAGATCTCCGGTCATCTTCGCATAGCCGCAATCGGGAAAATCGGACAGAAGTTTTGCAAGGCTTCTGTTTGTCAGCTTATAGCTGCATCTAAACTCTATTTCTATTTCTTTCAGACGGATAGTTAAGACTTTCCGGTTTTTGATTGCGAAAATATCGTAATGATATCCGCCCATGGTCAGCGCGCCCAACATAAAAGCCGCTTCAAATGATAAGTTGTGAACATAGATCGCAAATATTGCATGAGTTCCGCTCTTTGCATAGTGCAGATTGATCCGGCGCAGCAAGACAATAAAATCATCCCAGGCGCGCCCCATACATACGGTATCCGCTGAACAGAATTGCCAGATATACATATATCCGTATCCGTCAAGCGCGCCGTCGTCTACACTGTCTATATGCGAGGTTGTTTCAATATCGAAAGTACCAAACTCAAGCCTATATTTCCGCTTTTTGCGTGAGTTGTTGTCTTTAAACTGGAAATCCGTTCCCAGCCTTTCAACTGGGAACGTGTGACAGTTGTATAAGCGGATGCGCTCATCCTGCAACGTGATATAGTTCTGCATGGTTGCTCCTTATGTTGTGCTTGCTTTCTTTTTCTTCTTATGAAATTCATCTTTAATCTCTCTATACGTCAATTCTTTATTTGCCGCCAGCAGCCCGGCGACTTTTGCTATATCCCGTTTTACGGCGCGTTTTGATCGGTTTTGTTGTCCTATTAGAATACGCATCATGTCACGGTATGACATTACTTTATTCAGCTTGTTTTTATACATTGCGTGGAGTTCATCGAAAAACGTTGCCGGATCTGCTATTTTTTCCGATCCCCCGAATACCTTCGCTTCGGCTCCTGCCGCCCTGGCAGCGTTCCGCGTATCATCAAGCGCTTTTTTCAGGTCGGCGGGCATTTTCGTTTTCGCTTCTTTGGCTTTCTGCTTTTTATACTCTTTGTATAGCCCTTCCATCTGCCGGACACTGCCGACCCGCGAGAGATCGGCAGACAGGAAGTTGGAAAGTTCTACGGTGTATGTTTCAAGCTGCTCTTTTGACAATTTTGTAGGATCTTCCGGAAAACGCTTTTTCTTGTCTCCAAAGGATTGCCGGATATAGTACTGATATAATTGTAAGCCCTGGCGGGGCGCTTCTTCTGCTTCTGCTAAGTAGCGCTCCAGGCGGACGGCTCTTTGGTTCGCCTGTTTTGCAAGTCGCCTATACTCTCGCTGCTCTTCTGTAAGTAGTGTTCCGCGCTTCATCTTTAAGTTCCCCTTTCCGTAGTATTAACCGCTCTTCGCCGCATGATACATAGCTGCCGCATAGCGTCCAGCCATGACGCATCAACCTTTTTGCATACCGCGTCCGGATGCGTGCCAGTCTCTGGCGCTCAATGCTGTAGATTGTAGCCGTGCGCGGTGTGTGCATATATATGCATCCCGCCCAGGTGATTTTTACATTATGCCAACGCTCTGCGGATTCGATAAAGTTCCTCTGTTTTCTGGTTAGATCGTCAATAGATACTTTCGTCGGTTCTCCATTTGTATAGTATACCATGCAATAATCAATGATATCAACGGTTGCGCCGTAAAAATAGTGCGGTGTTTGGGGGTTTTCGAAGTGCGCAAAAATCATATTTATCATAGTGTTATCTCCTCTGCGAATTCAATGTTTTCGATATTATCTACAATCGGCATTACAAGAGCGTAGGGTTGAAAGTTTTCGTCACTGAACCAGACCGTTTTACTTTCCGGATCGTAGGAGATCAGGCAGCCCTTAAAACCGAATTTTTTAACAGTTGATGCTTTTATGATTGTCACTTTCTGACCGTCTCCCCAACGTCCAAGCAATAAATACTTTCCGCGGCGTCCTGTGACAGCACAAAATACTGTTCTTTCTATGCGTTGGCTCCTCTCAAACTTGTGATGCCAGAAATTACCCTGCGGGCTGAAAACATCTAAACCGGGAAGAATAAGCGCCCAAGTGTTACTTCTAATAGATAAATAGCTGCCGTATTCAAAATAGTACTTCCCCTGTTCCGGTGCTTCCTGTTTCAGCTTTTCAATGACGTCTTGTGCGGTTCTCATTTCGCCAGGTCCTCCATTCCATGAATCAAATTAGCTATTTCAACTAAATCTTGCATTATATCTTTCTTCAAGTATGCGTGCCCGCTCTTCAAGCAGCCATGAATCAATCTTTCCGTTAGAGCACGCCATCATAGGAGGCAATTCACGCATATAACGCGCGCGACGGAGAATATGAAAACCAATGCGGAAGATTGTCCGCGCGGATGCGTGCCATACTTCCGTAAGTTTGCCGTCCTCATAAATGTATAGAATACAATTTCTCATGTATCTAACTCCTTTCTGTTACTGTCTATCATATTCAATCAACGCGAAATAATAAACATTATCGTCGAAACGGTCCATATGCAGTGCATAACGCCATTCTTCATTCTTTGTACCATCTGCCATAACATTATCGGAGAAGAAATCGACATCATTTGCATACATCCATTCAAATGTCTCTCGCCATTCTTCATGTCCCGGGTATTTCTTCATAAACCGGTTAAGTGCCGTCAAGAAATGCGCTGCCTTTGTTTCCATATCAATATCGGTGACTCTTTTCATTTTATAACTCCTTTCCGTGACGGGTACCATTTCCTCTATGATTTAATATAGCATAAATATATTACAGAATTGTTACAGATGTTATATATTTATATGACAATTAAATAAGCGCGTTACTACATGACTACACTTGTAAATATGTTACAGAAATGTTACAGAATGTTACAGACTTGTTTCAGATGTTACATAAATGTTAGGGAAATGTTACAGAATTGTTACAAGACTAAGAAA
>ODAJ012120815.1_pt1 | contig 14486 bp, 15 predicted proteins | sample 1539241 | NCBI WGS metagenome assembly ODAJ01 (sample SAMN02144231, study PRJEB22623) | gut metagenome | biome: sheep rumen | host: Ovis aries | place: New Zealand
GAAAGTGTTGCCGTCAAGGCTTGCTCGCATGCCCGGCGGCGTAAGCAAAATAATAGTCAGGGAATCAAACGTTTTCGTAGAAAAGAAAGTTAAAGAATGTTAAGTCGTGGTAACATGAAAAAATATTCAGTACTTTTGCAGTAGTAAACGACCCCACACCTTATTATATATATATAAAGAAGATTGAAAAAGTATTTGACTAAAAAAACAGGAGGATTAGAATATGAGCAACAAAGAAATCAAAGACTTGAACTACGTTTTCAGGAAGTTCATCGACGGTCGCCCTATCAATTTCGGCAACATACACGCATGGTTAGACGATAACTTTGTCTATCAGCTCAACGCAGACTACGAGTGGTTTGCCTTCTGGCGTATTGCTTGCGATATGCGTTTATTTGAGAGTGGCATGGCGAAGGTCTCAAAATTCGTCATACAGATGAACAACTGGTTTCCTGATGCGCCTCATGCCTGCAAGGCGAGTGAGGTGAACCGCTACAGGAGAGGCTATCTGGGAGCAACGGTTTACAAGGAGTGGAACCGCAAGGAGTTCTTTGACTCCATGATGGAGAAGAAGCACTGCAAGCAGTCGTTGGCGGGCTACGACCGCCTGGACGACTTGTGCTGCAAGCTGGAGGCTGGTCTGCACGATGTACTTCTTGCAGCATAAAGCGATTCCATTTTTTCCACCTTTCCCACCAAATCTTTCCACATTTTCTACATGTTCCACAGTTTTGTCATTTAGTTGACAATTTGTGGAACATGTTATCGTTTTTATGCTTATCTTTGCATCAGCAAAAGCAAAATAACAGAATCGCTCTTTGACATTATGGACACAAAAACTGAACTAAGACTGACTGAAATTACCCGTTACGAGGACGTGGAGGTAGGACGGCTTCTTCTGACTGCCGGGAAGAAGAATAAGCGCTGGGAGGCCATTTGGCAAACCGACCTGCGGATTAATCTGAAGGACGGACATAGCTTGCCTCGCGGCATCATGCCTTTGGCGTTCAGACACTACAATGGCTGGGTGGACTGTCCGCGACTGAAGCTGAACCATCAGAACTTTATGTGGATGGAACCGCTCAAAAGCAGTAACTGGATAGACATGGGCGTGAACCTCTACCTGTGCAGCAGCAGGGGCTGGCCTGATCCGCTTTCTCGTATCGAGTTTGTAAAACTGATTAACGCACTTCTTGATTATGACATCAAGGAGCTCACGGTTGAGCCCCCGATGGCCATTATCAATGACTCTCGTTTCCACCCCGACAACCCGATGGGGCTGGTTGATTTTTGGGATTAACAACATTTTTTCAACAACAAAACTAAACTGTTACAAACATGGGTAAGATTATTATCAAGCTGTATCAGAACAACAACGAAAAGTCTGATATCTACAAGCAGTTCTTTGGCCGTGTGCGTCATGCCACGACCATTGACAAGCAGACGCTGGCTGAGCACGCCGCTGCTGACTCTCAGATCGAGGCAAGCGACATAGCAACAGTCTATGAAGCGCAGTTCAAGCAGATTCAGCAGATGGTCTGCTATGGCCACGCTATTCAGGTTGACGGCCTTGGCGTCTTCAAGCTCTCCATCTCTTCCGAAGGCATATCGCCTGAGGAGGTGCAGCGCCGTCACCCGGAGTACGACCCTGAGAAAGACGATATCCGCGACTTTCTGAATGCTCGTCAGGTTAAGAATGCACGTTTGCTGTTTATTCCTTCGAAGGAAATCAAAGAGGCATTGCGCAGCATTAAGTTTGAGACTCACAAGTCAGAATGGATCACTAACGACTAATTAATTAACAAGGAGGTTTTTTATGGGAAAGATTTGGGTAACTCCGTATCAGAACATGAATGAGAAGTCAGACCAGTTCGGCTGGTGGTATTTCCGCCCCAGCCTCTATCTGACCATCACTGACGACGATTTGGTTGACTTCATTGCCAGGGACTCTAAGTTGGAGCGTTCGAAGGTGTATGCCATACACTGTGCCATCACCAAACAGATTGTAGAGCTCTTGTGTAACGGCCACCAGCTGGAGATTCCTTACTTAGGAAAGCTGAAGCTGAGCGTCAGGTCTAAAGGTACTCAGACTGCAGAGGAATATAATGCCGGTACATGTATCAAGAAGGTACGCATCGTCTTGACGCCTGACACGAAGATTAAGGAAGAGCTGAAGAAGGTAAAGTTCCAGAAGGACTTTGACAAAGAGAAGAAGTCCCAGCCGGAGCCACCTACGCCTTAACGGTTCGCTCTGTTATCATCAAAAAAAACTGCCGCATCCTCAGTGAAGGGGGGTGCGGCAGTTTTTTTTTGTTGTAAGCTCTTAATGCTTCAGTAATTATTACTTCTTCTTGGCTTCAACGGCCGGGGTCTCTTCCTCGCGGATGGTGCGACCCATGGTGAGGTAAGCGATAGGAGCGGCAATGAAGATGGACGAGCAAGTACCGAAGACGACACCCAGAATCATGGCGAACGAGAACGAGCGGATGCTGTCACCACCGAGGATGAAGATACAGAGTAGCACGATCAGGGTCGTCACTGAGGTGTTGATAGTACGGGCCAGGGTCTGGTTCAGCGAGTCGTTGAAGAGCACCTGACGGTCGCGCTTGCCGAAGAGCTGAATGTTCTCACGTACGCGGTCGAAGACCACCACCTTATCGTTGATAGAGTAACCGATAACGGTCAGGATGGCACCAATGAAGGTCTGGTCTATTTCGAGCGACATGGGCACGAACTTCCAAAGCAGCGAGTAGAAACCGATGACGATGAGCGCATCGAGAGCCAGGGCAACGGTAGAGCCTACGGAGAAGGCCACGTTGCGGAAGCGGAACAGGATGTAGAGGAAGATGGCTATCAGGGCGATGGCTACGCTGATGAAGGCACGGTGGGTAATGTCCTTGGCAATGGAGGGCCCCACCTTGGTAGAGCTAATGATGGAGCCACCCTCACGAACGTCGGGGTTCTTGAAGTCATCGACATTGGCCTGTGTCACGATGCCGGCATCCTTGAGGGCCTTGAAGAGAATCTCCTCAGCCTCGTCATCGACGTTGGGGTCGTTAGAGTCAATCTTGTAGTTGGTAGAGACGCGGATGCGGTTACCCTCGGCTCCCAGGGCGATGGCCGTGGTGTTGGCCACCTTCTCGGCACCGTTAGCGTCCTTCTCGACGAAGGCGCGGTTTAGGATGTCGCGTATCTGCTCAGGCTCGACAGACTTCTCGAATTGCATGACGTAGTTGCGGCCACCGGTGAAGTCGATGCTTCGGCTCAGGCCGTTGATGAAGAAGCTGACGACGATGATGAGTGCGGCAACGGCCCAGATGGAGAAGGTCTTCTTATACATACCCATAAAGTTGAAGTGGGTATTCTGCATCATGTTGCGCGAGTAGGCCGTTGTGAAGGTGAGGTTACGCCAGCGGTCGCGCTTGAGCTGGTACTCATAGACCAGACGGGTCATGAACACAGCGGTGAAGAACGAGACGCAGATACCAATCATCAGCGTGGTGGCGAAACCACGGATGGGGCCTGTACCGACCACGTAGAGGATGATACCGGTAATTAACGACGTGAGGTTAGAGTCGAAGATGGCCGAGAAGGCGTTGGAGTAACCCTTGCCGAGGGCTTCCTTCACGTTGAGACCCTTGCGAAGTTCCTCCTTGGTACGCTCATAAATCAGCACGTTGGCATCGACGGCAGTACCCAGCGTCAGCACGATACCGGCAATACCCGGCATGGTCAGAGCTGCCTGGAACGAAGTCAGAATACCCAGTGTGAAGAACAGGTTGAACAGCAGGGCGATGTTGGCCAGCATACCGGGAACCCAGTTGTAAAGCAGCACCATGTAGATCATCAGCAGCACGAAGGCTACTACGAACGAGATGGCTCCCTGCTTGATGGACTGTGCACCGAGGGTAGGACCTACGACGTCAGACTGTACGATGCGGGTAGGAGCCGGCATCTTACCAGAGTTCAGCGTGTTGGCCAGGTCCTTGGTGTCCTGAATGGTGAAGTTACCCGTGATGGACGAGTTACCACCGTCAATCTGCCCGTTCACGCGGGGAGCGCTATAGACAGCATCGTCAAGAACAATGGCTACAGCCTTATTGATGTTGTTATGGGTGATCTGTGACCAGCGGCGTGCACCGTCACCGTTCATCTGCATGGTGACCTCGGGACGTCCGTGCTGGTCGAAACCGTCGCGTGAGCTGACAATGACGTCACCCTCCAGGGGAGCACGTCCGTTCAGGGCGTTACGCGTGTCGATGGCGTAGAGCTCGAAGCGCTCCTGATGGTCGTTGAAGGCCAGGTCGCTGGGCTTAGCACCCCAGAGGAGCTTCAGGTCGGCAGGCAAGATGCGCTTGGCCAGGTCGGAACGCAAAATCTTGTTGACGGCGGCCGTATCGCGGGTCAGTGCATAGCCAACCACAGCGAGTGACTGTCCCTGAGCGGGAGTGAAGATGGAATACAGGGGGTTCTGCTTGGCATAGACATCCTGAACGGCTGAGGCCACGGCAGTAGAGTCGCCCTTGGTCAGGGCAGCAGCCAGGTCGGTCTTGGCCTTCGTGGTGTCGGCAACAGCGGCGGCAGCCACCTTCGTCGTGTCGGCAACTGCAGCGGCAACAGCCTTGGTGGTGTCAGCGGGAGCTTCGCCTCCCTGAGCAGCGTACTGGCTGTTGAGCTGGCTGAGCATGGGCACAATCTCCTGACTGTTATAGGTCTCCCAGAACTCCAGGTTGGCACTACCCTGCAGAAGCTTGCGCACGCGCTCGGGCTCCTTGACACCAGGCATTTCAACCATGATGCGGCCCGACATGCCTTCAAGCTTGCTGATGTTCGGCTGAACGACGCCGAACTTATCGATACGGTTCTGAACAACGAGCAAGGCATTATCGACAGCGGCAGAAACCTCTGCGCGCAGGGCTGCCTCAACTTCTGAATCGCTGCTCTTCGTGCTTACCTTGTCCTTCATCTGCTGGGTGGCGAAGATGGAAGCCAGAGGCTTGCCGGGGGCATTCTTCTTCCAAGCGTTGATAAACAGTGAAATGAAGTCGTCCTGGCTGCTCTCCTCGGCCTTGCGGGCCTCGTCCATGGACTTCTTGTAGAGCGGGTCGGTCTTGTGGTCGGCCAGAATGTCAACAACATCGGGCACAGAGACCTCGAGAATAACGTTCATACCGCCCTTCAGGTCAAGACCCAGGCCGATTTCCATTTCGCGGCACTCACGCAGCGTGTAAGCACCCAGATAGACTTTCTCGTTCATCAGTGAATCGAGGTAAGCCTTCCCGGCGTCCTCTCCCTTCTGGGCACTGATTTCTGCTGCCTTGTTCTCGTAGTGACGGGTCACGAACGAGAAGGACAGATAGAAAATGCACACCAGAACGAGCATCACTGCTACAAACTTTACAATTCCTTTGTTTTGCATTTTTTTTATTGTTGTTTTAATTATTTATTTTCCAATTTTAGCGTGCAAAGTTAAACATTTTTCATCACTTGACGAAATTTATTGTTATTTTTCATATATTTTTTAAGGATTTCGCCCTATTTTTAGCCAACAAATGACTGGATAATGGTCGCTTGCCTTAATTTTCGAGTCTATTTTGCAGTTGTAGGGTTCTATGTTGTCCGAGCACATCATGTGGTCAATGCGGAAGTACATGTTGTAGTGATTGAAGGAAATGCCCAGTCCGTTGCCCGTAGAGACGAAACAGTCGGTGAGGCCTTTCGAGATGGTATGGCGCGTGTAGGACAACGGGTGGTCGTTGAAGTCGCCGCACACCAAGATGGGGTAGCCCGCGTGGGCCTCGACGTACTGACGGACGGAGTCGGCTGCCGGCGCACGCTTGACTGACGCCTGTGCCAGTTTGGCCAGCAGGCTGCGCGAGACGGCGCGGACGGTGTCGCCCTGCATGTTACCCTCCATCATCTGTTCGTAGTGGTCGCGGTCGTTGGAGTTCAGATGGCTGGACTCCAAGTGGTTATTGATGACGATGAGCGTATCGTCGCCCACCTTGAGATACCAGGCCACGCTGCCATTGGAGGGCGAGTCGTAGTGAATGCGCTCCTTACGCAGAATGGGGAAGCGCGTGTGGATGCCCAAGCGGTTGATTATCTTCACTGAGGTGTTGATCTGCTCGTAGTCGTTATACAGGAAGAGACTGTCGTAGAAGGCTTCCATCTTGGGCTTCTGGTTGTTGTCTTCCTGAATGCAGACAATGTCGGCACCAGCGTCACGGATGTAGGCGGTAAGCTGCTCGAAGGGGTTGTCGCAGTTGATGTTATAGACGAAGCCCGCCGAGTTGTAGGACAGGACTTTGACGGCATCGTCGGGAGGCGACTGGGGCAGGTTCAGGGGCAGGTAGGTACGCATGGGGACATAAGCCAGCAGGAAGCCCACAATGGGCAGCCAGGCCATGCGCCACCTGAAGGTAAGCCAAAAGAACAGGAAGAGCAGATTGGCCAGCGCACCGACGGGGAACAGCATGCCCAGGCTGCTCAAGATAGGGTAGGACTCAGGGTGTATGTAGCCTGCGTACCCCAACAGCAGCATGACCACGATGGCCACCACGTTGGCACCTGCAAAGATGCAGACCAGAAGCGATTTCAGCTTGCTCATTTAGTCTTCTCTGCTGGCTTCGAAGAGCCGTTTCTTTTCCTCTTTCGTCAGGCTGTCGTAGCCCGACTGACGTATCTTGTCGAGAATGGCATCAACCTCGGCCTGACGCTGCTGCTTGCGTGCGTTGTAGTTCATGTCGTCCTGACGGGTGGCCGTGCGCCCTGTAGGAGTCTCCGGCTGGCGGGGCTGCTTGGGGCGCTGACGAGCCTCGAAGTTGCGCTTCATGCGGTTGAAGAACTCCTGTCCCCGGTTCTGGCTGAAGCGGGCATCGCTGCCGGGGTGACGCCGCCAGTAGAGAATGAGCAGCAGGCCAAAGAGCATGCCGCCCAAGTGGGCCACGTGGGCCACACCGTCCATGGAGCTGCTGACAGTAAGGAACAACTCGAGGGCTGCATAGCCTATGACGAAGTACTTAGCCTTGACGGGCACGGGAATGGGGAAGATGAAGATGCGCTCGTTGGGGAACGTCATGCCAAAGGCCAACAGGATGCCATAGACGGCACCGGAGGCTCCCACCGTGTTCCAGAGGTTCAGGAACTCGCCGGTAGAAATGATGGCCGTACCCGTATTGACCTGCTGGTAGGCATAAAGTCCCTCGGCATAGTAGCTGCCCAGCTGGGCCAGCTCCTGGGTCAGACCTGCACCTATTCCGCAAATGATGTAGTAGAACAGGAACTTCTGAGGTCCCCACACGTTCTCCATAACACGTCCGAACATCCAGAGAGCGAACATGTTGAAAAAGATATGGGTGAAGCCGCCATGCACGAACATGTAGGTCAACAACTGATAGAGATGAAAATCGTCGGCCAGGAAGAAGTGCAGACCTAAGCGACCCTCGATGTCCAACGAGGGAACCAGGTAGGTGACTGCAAACACCAGCGCATTGATAATGAGCAGATTTCTTGTTACTGTGGGCAAATTATTCATTGACCATGAAAAAATAATGTTTTGTTCTTTTGTTTATAATTGGCGGCAAAATTACGAAAAAAAACCTATTTTTAGTACAAAATCAGGGCTTTACGCACTTTTTTTCAACAAAAAAGTCATTTTTTTTCATTTTTTGTTTGTTTTCTAAATACTTTGCACTATATTTGCGGTGAAATTTGCGAATATTTGTAATTAATATATCATTTTATTTAAAACAAACATTATGAACAAGACAGAATTAATTGACAAGATTGCAGCTGGTGCCGGTCTTAGCAAGGCTGACGCCAAGAAAGCTCTTGACGCTACCGTAGCAGCTATTAAGGACGCTCTCGTAGCAGGTGACAAAGTGGCTCTCGTTGGTTTCGGCACGTTCGCCGTGAATGAAAAGCCCGCTCGTGAAGGTGTGAACCCCGCAACAAAGCAGAAGATTCAGATTGCTGCCAAGAAGGTTGCCAAGTTCAAGGCTGGCGCAGAACTCGCAGAGGCTGTGAACAAATAATTGGCTCTTACGACAAGTTTTAGAAAAGTAAAAAGAGCAGTATCCAGCTGGATGCTGCTCTTTCTTTATCAGATAACTTCAATGCCCAGTTTCTCGCAGAGGCCAAGGCTCATCTCCTTGAGCTTGAACTTCTGTATCTTTCCTGAACCGGTCAGCGGGAATTCGTCGATGAAAAACACGTACTTCGGAATCTTGTAGCGGGCTATCTTGCCTCGGCAGAACTCCTGCACGTCCTCGGGTTCCATCTTCACACCGGGCTGCAGAATGATGAATGCGCCCACGGCTTCACCATACTTCTTGGAGGGTACGGCAGCCACCTGTACGTCCTTGATGCCGGGCATGTGGTAGAGGAACTCCTCGATTTCGCGTGGATAGATGTTCTCGCCACCACGGATAATCATGTCCTTGATGCGGCCCGTAATGCGATAGTAGCCGTCTTCGTCCTTCACGCCCAGGTCGCCAGAGTGCAGGAAGCCGTTCTTGTCGATGACCTCGGCCGTCGCCTCAGGGTTCTTGTAGTAGCCCTTCATCACGTTGAAGCCTCGACAGCACATCTCGCCCTGAACGCCTACGGGGCACTCCTCGCCCGTCTCGGGGTCGAGCACCTTTACCTCGACAAACGGATAGTCGCGGCCTACCGTGGTACAACGCTGCTCGAAGGAGTCGCTAAGACAGGTATGCGTCATGCCGGGCGACGACTCTGTCAGGCCATAGACGCTGGTGATGGTCATATACATCTTTTCGGAAACGCGCTTCATCAGCTCGATAGGACACAAGGAACCAGCCATGATGCCTGTGCGCAGACACGAAACGTCGAACATGGAGAACATGGGGTGGTCAAGCTCGGCAATGAACATGGTAGGCACGCCGTAGAGGACCGTGCAGCGCTCCTTATGGACAGAAGCCAGTACCACCAGGGGGTCGAACTTCTCAACCATGACCTCTGTGCAGCCGTGGGTCAGACAGTTCATCGTGGCCAGCACCACACCGAAACAGTGGAACAGTGGAACGCAGACGCACAGTTTGTCGTCCTGAGTGAACCCCATGGCCTCGCCCGTGAAGTAGCCGTCGTTGACAATGTTGTAGTGAGTCAGCATGACACCTTTGGGGAAACCTGTGGTGCCGCTGGTATATTGCATGTTGCAGACATCATGACAGCTCACGCTCTGCTTGGCCCGGAGCAGCTCTTCGTCGTCAATGTTCTGGCCCAGAAGCAGCAACTCGGCCGTGTTGAACATGCCGCGATACTTCTCCATGCCGATGAACACCACGTTCTTCAGGTGGGGGAAACGCTCGCTGCTCAGGTGCCCACGCTCAGAGTTCTTCAGCTCGGGCAGCATGGTGTAGGTCATATCGACATAGTTACAGTCCCAAGTGCCGTCGGTAATGCAGAGCGTGTGCATGTCAGAATCCTTGCAAAGGTACTCCAGCTCGTTCTGCTTGTAGTTGGTGTTTACAGTGACAAGCACGGCGCCTATCTTGGCCGTAGCGTAGAGGAACGTCAGCCAGTCGGGCACGTTGGTAGCCCAGATGCCCACGTTAGAGCCCCGCCTGACGCCGATAGCCAGCAGGCCTTTGGCCAGGTTATCTACGCGCTCATTGAATTTACTCCACGTAAAGCGCAGGTCACGGTCGGAATAGACGATGTATTCACGGTCGGGAGTCTCCTTAGCCCAGTACTCAAGCCAGCCACCCAGCGTACGTTCTGAGAGCTGGTAGTTCTTACTTTCTGCCATATATTATATATAAGTATTACCTATTATATATAGAGAGTGCTATTAAAAAGGAATATAGACCACGGCCAAAATCTTGGCAGGTTTTTCGGGAGCTCCGTGCACATGGTGCATCACAATAGAGTCGTAGAAGATGCTGTCGCCCTCCTTCAGCGTAAAGGTCTTCTTGCCGTAGGCTATCTGCAGTTCGCCGCTCAACACGTAGATGAACTCCTCACCCTCGTGGGCAGAGAGCTTGAAGTCCTGACACTCGTCAGGCATGACATCGATGACAAATGGCTCCATGTGACGGCCGGCCTTCTGGCGGGCCAGTGCGTGATACACCATATTCTGGCGGGCCTCTGTGGCACCGTTCGAGAAACTGATACTGTTGCCGTCTTCACGGTCTTCAGCGCGGCTGATGACGGGCCCCAGCTCGTCATTGTCATCAAGGAAAGTGCCCAGTCGTACGCCTAAGGCTCGTGCTATCTTTATCAGCGGTCCCAGTGAGGGCAGGTACTTGTCGTCCTCTATAGAAATGATTTGCTCAGTCGTCAGGCCACTGCGCTCGGCCATCTCCTCTAAAGAAATGTTCTTTGACTCCCTCAACCTTTTAATCTTGGGGCCAACAATTGAATTGTGTTCGGTCATACTTTCTTTTTGACTATATAAATCGTGTCCGTTTAATTTTGGCTGCAAAAGTAATAAAAAAAAACATTATCACCAAATGAATGTTGCGTAAGTTGGGAAAAAGTGTTACCTTTGCACATTATTTTATTATAAGGTGTAAATTAGATGAAGGAAAAACTAACCATAGTGAAAGTTGGCGGTGCCGTGGTGGAAGACGAGCAACAACTCGAACGGCTGTTGACACACTTTCGCAACATAGAAGGCCTAAAGGTACTCGTACATGGCGGTGGCCGACGGGCAACAAAGGTAGCAGAACGACTGGGCATAGAGACGCACATGGTAGGCGGACGGCGTATTACCGACGAGCCGATGCTTGAGGTGGTAACCATGGTCTATGGCGGACTGGTCAACAAACAGGTGGTAGCACGGCTGCAACAGCAGGGGGTCAATGCACTTGGACTGACGGGGGCCGATGCTGACGTCATTCGCAGCCATAAGCGTCAGCTACGCATGGTGGACGGCTCACCCGTTGACTTTGGGTTCGTAGGCGATGTGGACCAGGCGGACGGCACCATGCTCAGCCGACTCCTGCAGGCAGGCATTACGCCCGTCATGGCTCCACTGACCCACGACGGCGAAGGCCACATCCTGAATACCAATGCCGACACGATAGCCTCAGAAACGGCTAAGGCACTGGCTCCGTTTTACGACGTGACGCTTATCTTCTCGTTTGAGAAAGCCGGCGTGCTGAGCAATCCCGACGATGAGGCGAGTGTCATACCGCTCATAACCCACGACGACTTTGAACGCCTGAAGGCTGACGGCACCATATCGGGTGGCATGCTGCCCAAGATAGAAAATGCGCTGGCGGCTGTCGATAGCGGCGTGAGTCGAGTGGTCATCACGCTGGCTACGGCCATTGACGGAAAGCACGGCACAGAGATAAGAAAATAAAATCGAAAAAAAAATTTTTGATTCTTGTAACTTTCATCAAGATGAATCGTCATTAATAATAGGAGTGGATGAAAAATCTGAGTTTCCGTACCGACGTACTGCCACTGAAGAATGAACTCTTCCGGCTGGCGCTTCGCATCACTCTGAACCGCGAGGAAGCGGAAGACGTGGTACAGGAGACTATGATAAAAGTCTGGAACCGGCGTGACGACTGGGACAACATAGAATCCATCGAGGCTTTCTGTCTGACTATATGCAGAAATCTGGCCGTCGATAAAATGCGACACCACGACAACCAGAACCAGGCGCTTGACACGGTGGGTGACACTTCGGCACTGACCATCGACCAGAGCTACTTCGCCAATCCTGAAGAACAGGCCGTACAGCGAGACCGCATACAACTGGTCAGACGACTAATTGGCAGCCTGCCCGAGAAACAGCGCACCGTTATGCAGCTGCGCGACGTGGAAGGGAAAAGCTATAAAGACATTGCTGCCATTCTGAGCATCAGCGAAGAACAAGTGAAAGTGAACATCTTCAGGGCGCGGCAGACAATAAAACAACGATTCAACGAAATACAACAATATGGACTATAAGTACATTGAACAACTCCTTGACCGCTACTTCGCGGCTGAAACCTCACTCGAGGAGGAGGACATACTGCGCACCTTCTTCAGCCAGAAGGGCATTCCCGCTGAGCTGGAGCAGTATCGTGCGTTGTTCCTCTATCCTGCAGTTGAGCGACAGGAGGTGGAGTTGGGCGATGACTTTGACCAGCGCTTGCTTGGTATGCTCGAAGACGACCAACAGGAAGCTCACGTGGTGAAAGCCCGCGAAATACGACTCAGCCAGCGGCTCATACCGCTCTTTAAGGCTGCGGCTGTGGTGGCCATCTTCCTGACGCTGGGACAGGCAGCCCAGACACCCTGGGATGCCAGTTGGAACAGCCAGCTGACCGATCGGCCGGAAGCCGTGACGGCACAACAGCAGGACTCCATCACCGCAACTCCTATACAGGCAGAGAACTTTAGCGACGTACTGCTGGACAGTGCAAAGGCCATTCCTTCCGAAGTGCTACCGAAAGATTAAAAAAAATGTTTAGAATACATCTATGCTTTCTCTATAAATAAATCATGTTTAGTAAAACACTTTTGACGAAGCTGTGAAGTTTCAATTCTCTCAAAAATCTTTAGTAATACTAACGCAGAAGACAAGCCGCCCTTCGTGATTCGTAACGAGGGCGGCTTCTTCATCTTTTATACATCAGAACCATCTGCCTTCTTCAGACGTAGGTACAACTGAAACAAGGCGGGCAGCATCAGGCAGAGCGAAAAGCCCAGAGCCATGTAAACGGCCTGTTGGCTGCCACCGAAGAGGTCCTTCAGTGCTGCATTTTCCGAACCCGGTATCAAGTTGCTGATGACGTAGGCCGCCGTATTGTTGACCCAATGGAACACTACGCCAGGCACGATGCTCTGGGTACGGTAGTACATCCAACCTATAAGGAGACCTATGAGCGTGGCGTGAACAAACTGCTGTACATTGCCATGGACGGCACCGAAGAGCAAGGCAGAAATCAGAATGGCCAACCAAGGGTTCATGCCCTTCAGCAGTGTGCGGAGGACAGCTCCACGGAACACAACCTCCTCTGCCAAAGGTGCCAGAATGCCTATAGCCAGATAACCCCAGCGGTTGTGCAACATGTCGGTCAGCATGGCCGCTATATCGGGCGGCATTTCGTACGGAATCTGTTCTGACAGCCACTCTGACGGAATGATGGTGCCAAGTGCCAGCACAGCCACCCAACACATGGTTACCCATGGACGTGAACGCACGTAGCTACGTGACGGAGGTGACCACTTGAGCAGGACAAACAACAACAGCGTGAGCAGATTGCTCAAAGCCGAAACAACAATGATTCCCGTTACGCCAGGTATTACTCCTGTGAGCAGCATCAATACCATTTGTATGACGAGAAACGTGATGACGTAAAGCACGACGTCAAGTATAAGTTTTACGTATTTCATTCTTCTATGTCTTGAGTTAACAGTTCTTCTACCCTCTCCGCGTCTTGGCTCAACTGAGAAACTAAGGCCTCGGGAGAGTCGAAACGACGTTCTTCGCGCAACCGATGAACGAAATTGACGGTTATGCGCTGACCATAAAGCTTACCCTCATGGCGCAAGATGTAGGTCTCTATGCTGGTCGCAGGGTGGGCATCGTTGGTAAAGGTGGGCCTCGTGCCAATGTTGGTCATGCCGTGTTTCTGCTCAAGGCTGTTGGCTAACCTTACGCGTACGGCATAAACCCCACCCGCAGGTATCAGCTTGTCGCCGTCAAGTTGCAGGTTCGCCGTGGGAAATCCAAGGTTGGTGCCTACATGTTCGCCACTCACCACCACACCTGTCAGCGGATAGCAGTAACCAAGTGCCTTGTTAGCCTCCTCTATGTGTCCTTCGGCCAGCAACCGGCGTACCAGCGACGAGCTGACAGCCTTTCCCTCTTTGCCTGCACAGCAGGGCAGACTTTTTACTTCCAGCCCCATCTGTTTGCCGTAGCTTTGGTAGTCGCTGAAGCTCTCTTGCTGTCCTGCCCTATGGCCAAAGTGGTTATCGTAACCCATCAGTAACAGCCTTACCCCTAACCGCTCTTTCAACACGTGCAACATGAAGTCGTATGCAGACATCGATGCCAATTTGCTGTCAAACGTCATCACGACACAAAGGTCAATACCCGTCAGTGAGAGTAGCATGAGTTTCTCTTCAAGCGTAGTCAGTTGCGAATGCATAGTGCACGCTGAACATTGAAGCGTAGCACGTGGATGTCTGTCAAACGTGATGACACACGAGGGAAGACCCCTCCGCTCTGCTTCCTGCAGCAAATGGCTGATAACGAACTGGTGACCACGGTGCACACCGTCGAACATTCCTATGGTAGCTACGCAAGGAAGAGCCTCTAAAACAGTGTCGTTAAGATAAATTGTCTTCATTTGGCCGCAAAATTACAAAAAAAATATAATTTCTCATTCATTATTCATAATTATTTACTATCTTTGCACCCGCAAACCGGACTTGTAGCTCAGTTGGTTAGAGCAACAGACTCATAATCTGGAGGTCCCAGGTTCAAGCCCTGGCTGGTCCACACTGAAAATCAG
>ODAJ011252425.1_pt1 | contig 14478 bp, 13 predicted proteins | sample 1539241 | NCBI WGS metagenome assembly ODAJ01 (sample SAMN02144231, study PRJEB22623) | gut metagenome | biome: sheep rumen | host: Ovis aries | place: New Zealand
CAAAATGTTAACAAATTAATTCCGTTTTCTTTGGTATATATCTACAAAAAGAAAAGATAACAGACTTCTGTCTGTTATCTTTTCGTTTTTTTACTATATCAGTCTATTTCAACAATCCAGCCTTCAGGGGCTTCGATTGTTCCCATCTGAATACCGGTAAGGGTATCGTAAAGCTTTTTAGTAATCGGTCCCATTTCATCCATACCTGACGGGAAGCAGATTTCTTTGCCATGGTCAACAATTTTGCCAACGGGTGAAATAACTGCAGCTGTGCCGCAAAGACCACATTCAGCCATATCCTTAACCTCTTCAAGAGTAACCTCTCTGTGTTCAACCTTAAGACCGAGATACTTTTCAGCAACTATCATAAGCGAACGGCGGGTGATTGAGGGAAGAATTGAATTTGATTTAGGAGTAACGACTGTGCCGTCCTTTGTTACGAAAAGGAAGTTTGCACCGCCTGTTTCCTCAACCTTTGTGCGAGTTGCGGGGTCAAGATACATATTCTCGTCGAAGCCTTTATTATGAGCGTCAACGATGTTATGTAACGACATTGCGTAGTTAAGTCCTGCTTTAATATGACCTGTACCGTGAGGAGCAGCTCTGTCCTCGTCAGATACTCTTATAGTAATCGGCTTTGCGCCGCCCTTGAAATATGGTCCGACAGGGGTACAGAAAATTCTGAACATATACTCGTCGGCAGGCTTTACGCCGATAACCGAATTATAGCCGAACATATAGGGACGGATATAAAGTGTTGCGCCCGAGCCGTAAGGAGGAACATATGCGGCATTTGCCTTAACTACCTCTTTAACAGCCTCAATAAACTTATCCTCAGGAAATACGGGCATCTCAAGTCTGCGGCAGGAATCAGCCATACGAGAAGCGTTGAGGTCGGGACGGAAGCACACAATTTTGCCGTCCGAGGTTGTGTACGCCTTAAGGCCCTCAAAACAGGTCTGCGCATACTGGAGAGCACCTGCGCACTCATTCATTGTAACATTAGGGTCGTCGGTGAGAACGCCGTCGTCCCACTTGCCGTCCTTATACATTGAAACAAATCTTTTGTCAGTCGGCATATAAGCAAAGCCGAGATTTGACCAGTCAATGTTTTTCTTTTCCATAGTTTCATCTCCTATATAAATTTTAATAATTTACCCTGTTAAAGTTTATTATATCACTTTCAGTTCATTTTGCAATATTTTTTTATAAAAACCGGGGCGCCGGGGTTGTCGCCCCCTACAGCGTATTACAGGTGCACCCAATTAATAAAAGAACACTTTAATTCTTCTCACAATAATAAGGTCCGTATGAACCAACTTCATGAGTTCTGCAATATGTCCACGAAAAAACATCTGATGTAACTATTATGTCCATCCAATCTGTTACAGATTTGCATAATTCTTCAATCTGTGCCGAATTAAACTGACTGATGTTTTCGGCATAAAATGCAGAATCAATATCTTGAATATATATTATTGCATTTTGTTTTTTTACACTGTCATAAGCTGCTTTTGCATTATCTTTTTCTTTACACTCTGCGTAATTGCAACTAAATATATGCCAAAGAAATTCGCCTTTATATGTAAAGACCTCAGCACGCGGTTCATTAGAAAAAGCACTAATCCATTTCGATTTAAACTGTTTCAACTCGGGTTTGTTAAACATATTTATTTCAATGCCAAGAGGTTGCAAAAAGGATTTAATCTGCGATATATAGTTTTCTTTACGACTCATCATTTTTCCTTTCAATTACACATTTATTGTCCGAGCGTAGCGAGTAACCAACGTTGCGCATTATTTAAGTTTTGCGATTGTTACTCCGCTTTCTCCTTCGCCGTATTTACCGAGGCGATACTCTGCTATATTCGGATGTCGCTTAAGGTAGTCGTTAACCGCTTTGCGCAGAGCGCCGGTGCCCTTGCCGTGAATAATTCTTATCTCTGCGATGTCGGTAAGGACGCACCTATCAATAAACGAGCCGAGTTTTGCAAGCGCCTCGTCAACGGTATCGCCCCTCATATCAAGCTCTGTCGTAATATCCGAATCAGCTCTTGAGGCGGTGTTTTTATAAACAGTTCTTCGCTGCGACTGAGGCGTTTTTTTCTTCGGCTTATCGAGAATCATAATATCCGAAAGCTTTACTCTGGATTTTAACATACCCGACTGAACGAGCACCTTGTCGCCAACCTCGAGCACTTCTCCCTCGCCGATGCCTTTTATCACTACCCTATCGCCCGGCACAGGCTCTCTCGGAAGCTTATAATCATAGTCCCAGTTATCAGCAAGCTCCTGCGGATTGACAATGTCGTCCATCTCGCCCATACGGTTTTTGACGGCTCGCCTTGCCTTTCTCGCAAGCTCGGTTGCGTTTGTTTCTTCCTGCTCTTTTTTCAACTTTTCAAGCTCGGTAAGAAATTCCTGCGACTTGCGTTTTGCAGAGTCAACAAGCTTTTGAGCGTCGCGCTTTGCCTTATCAAGCTCACGCTGTTTAAGCGTTTCAAGGCTGTCACGCTCCGACTTCATCTTTTGCTGAAGTTCCTTCGCCTTGGCGGTCATCTCCTCGGCGAGCTGTTTTTCATTTTCAAGCTCCTTACGGGAGGCTTCAAGCGCCTCAAGTACATTTTCAAAAGAACGGTTATCCGAGGCAACAAGACCTTTTGCGTGCTCAACAATTTCACCCGGCATACCGAGATGCTCTGAAATTGCAAAAGCATTTGACCTGCCCGGAACACCGATTAAAAGTTTATACGTCGGGCGAAGAGTTTCAACGTCAAACTCGCAGCAGCCGTTTACAACGCCGTCAGTTTCAAGCGCATATGCCTTAAGCTCGGCATAATGAGTTGTCGACGCAATTTTTGCTCCTTTTTTTCTTATCGCTTCAATCACTGAAACGGCAAGCGCCGCACCCTCGACCGGATCGGTTCCCGCACCGAGTTCGTCAATAAGTACAAGGCTTTTTTCATCAGCCTTTTTAATTATATCTATTATATTTACCATATGGGATGAAAAGGTTGAGAGCGACTGCTCTATGCTCTGCTCATCGCCGATATCGACAAGTATATTTTCAAACACGGATATTTTTGAGCGGTCGGAAACAGGTATTAAAAGTCCGCACATAGTCATCGCCGTGAGAAGTCCGAGCGTTTTAAGAGATACCGTTTTACCGCCTGTGTTCGGTCCCGTTATTACAAGCGTGTCATAGTTTTCTCCGAGTGAAATATCAATCGGTACAACCTTGTTTTTATCAATAAGCGGGTGCCTTGCCTTTTTAAGATTTATAACGCCGTTATCGTTTACTATCGGCATAGTCGCTTTCATTTTATATGCAAGGTGCGCTTTTGCAAAAACGAGATTGAGCTGTACCGCGCTTTCAAAGGAGTTCTTAATGCCCTGCGAAAACTCACCCGCCTCGGCTGAAAGCTCGAAGAGAATTCGCATTATTTCGTCCCTCTCCCTGCCCTGAAGCACCTTTATATCGTTATTTGCATCAACTACCGGCGAAGGCTCAACAAACACGGTCGCGCCCGTAGAGGAGGTATCGTGGACAAGTCCGGGTACATTTGACCTATGTTCCGCCTTGACAGGAACAACAAATCTGCCGTTTCGCTGGGTTATAATCGCCTCCTGCAGATACTGCTGGTAATGGGCGGAATGAATCATCGCTTCAAGCTTTTCCCTGACCGAATTCTCTTTCGACCTGATTTTTCGCCTGATATCCGCAAGCTCCGGAGAAGCCTTATCGGAAATCTCCTCTGCACTTATTATGCAGGTAAATATTTTATTCTCAAGATATTTATTAACCGTTATTCCCTCAAAAAAATAATCAAGCGAGGTCTTAACCCCTGCGCAGTGGCTGTGCCATTCGTCAAGAGTTCGCATTGAACGAAGCGTGAAAGCAATATCAAGAAGCTCTCCTGCGTTAAGGCAGCCGCCTGCTGCCGCACGGTGAAGAGCATTATTTACATTTTTAAGTCCCGAAAATGAGGGAGCGCCGAAACGGGCAAGAAGTGAAAAGGCATCCTCTGTCTGACAAAGAAGCCTTTGAACATCCTTTATATCGCCTGTCGGTTTTAGTGAAAGCGCAAGCTGCCTTGCGTCTTCAAGCGCACACTCGTCGGCGAGCTTTGATAAAATCAAATCAAGCTCAAGAGTTTTATAGTTTTTATCCATTAATCTAATCCTTTATAGAAAACAAGGGTTGGTAAGTTTTTCTGTATGCGTGACATAAGATATTTTTCGCTGACGCTTTGAAGAAGATTCATATTGTCTTCGCTTAGTGAAAAAGAAAAAATCTTTTTCGGCTCCGTAAGGCAGATAAACCTTATCGCTGTTATGACGTTTTTAGGCACGGGAATTGAGCCCGCTTTGCCGTGATGCTCGCAGTAGATACAGCCTTCAAGAGCGTCAAAAAACATCATATCCGTTTCATATGTAGCACATTCGTTACAAGCAAGAATATTCGGCATATAACCGCCGAGTGAAAGCATACGAAACTCCACTGCCGATTTAACAAGGCGCAAATCCTTGTCGGTATAGCAGAGAAGATGAAGGGAGTTGAGGATTACTGAAAGCATTTCCTGTGCAGGCTGCTCTTCATTTGCAAGCTCATAAGCGAGCTGGACAAAATACTGGGCAAGCGAAAGCTTTTTAATATCCTTTCTCAAATCAAAAAATACCTCAATCGGCGACGCAGCGTCAATCACAAACGCATCACGACCGCGATAGAGTGAGAAATCAGCATATGCAAAAAGCGAGGTTGAGGAGTTCATCCTGTTTTTAATCTGCTTTGCGCCTCTTGCAAAGGCACGAACAAGACCGAAATCGGAAGTAAGAAGAGTAACCAAACGGTCACTCTCCCCTATAGTCTGTTCTCTTATAACTAAGCCTTTCACTGAGGTACTCATTATACTCTGCCTTTTCGTTTTTGTAGTTAATGTAATTCAGATAGTCGTCAATCTTACCTGAATTTTCAAATTCCTCCCAAAGCTTATCAATCATAAAAACACCCTTTTGAAAATATTTTGCATTAATATTTTCTGCAGGGCTCGGGAGTATATATATGGAAGTTTAATCCAAACCGAAATTGTGGATTAAACCTTCTCTGTTTCGCCAATCCTCCTTAACCTTAACCCAGCACTGAAGATTGACCTTTATCTGAAAGAAGTTTTCAAGATCCTGTCTTGCGTAGGTTGAAACCTTTTTAAGCATTGAGCCGTGCTTTCCGATAACCATACCTTTATGGCTTTCTCTTTCGCAGTAGATTGTGGCTTCAATGTCGAGAATATCCTTGTCGTCACGCTCACGCATTTTTTCAACCGCAACGGCAATTCCATGCGGTATTTCTTTATCCATAAGCCGAAGTATTTTTTCCCTGATTATCTCGGCGGCAAGCACCCTTTCAGGCTGGTCTGTCAGCGTGTCATCAGGGAAGAAATGAGGCGATTCAAACGCAAGCGCCTTAAGCTCGTCAATAAGCTCGTCAACATTGTCGCCCTCGCTTGCGCTGACGGGAACAACGGCAGCGAAATCATAAAGAGAGCTTAAATAAACTATCCTGTCAAAAAGCTCCTTTTTGTCGGAAATCATATCAATTTTATTTATTGCAAGAATTACGGGAAGCTTATTTTTCTTAAACATTGAAAGAAGCTCAAGCTCCTGCTCGTTAAGCTCGCCTCTCGGCTCTGTCAGAAACAGACACGCGTCAACGCCGCCGACAGTGTCGCCGACAGCCTCGTTCATCTTTTCTCCAAGCTTGTTGTGAGCTCTGTGAAAGCCGGGTGTGTCAGTGAAAACCAGCTGGGTTTCATTAACGGTGAGAACGCCCATAATTTTTGTTCTCGTGGTCTGAGGCTTTGATGAAACGATTGCGATTTTCTGACCGAGCATACGATTCATAAGCGAGGATTTGCCGACATTAGGCTTTCCGACTATTGCGATAAAAGCAGTCTTTGTCATCACTCGTCACCCATATAATAACTATCGTCCCTTTTAAGTCCGATTTGAGTTAATACCTTTTCTTCCTTCTCCCTCATTCTTACCTCTTCAATACCGCCGTTTTCATGGTCGTACCCGAGAAGATGAAGCATTGAATGTACGGTTAAAAAACCTATTTCTCTTTGAAGAGGGTGATTATAATGCTCCGCCTGCTCAACTGCCTTTTCAGCAGATATAACAATATCGCCGAGGAGCTTTGCGCCGGTGTCGTGGTTTATGTCATAAACACCGTTTTCGCCAAGCGGGAAGGAAAGAACGTCGGTTTCCTTGTCAATATTTCTGTGCTTTGCATTAAGTTCTTTAATCTGCTCATTATCAACAAAGCTTACGCTGACCTCTGCGGGCAGCTCAAACCCTTCCATCTCAAGCACGGCATGACAGCAACGCCTGATTAAAAGTCTTATTCCCGTGGGAATTTTTATCTTTTTCTGATTGTTTGAAATTACTACCTTTACACTTTCCATTATTTATTTCTAGCCTCCTCATATTTCTGGTAAGCATTTACTATATCCTGAACAAGCTTGTGCCTTACAACATCCTTCTGATTGAAGTAGCACATCTCTATATCATCAACATCCTTAAGTATTCGCATAACTCTTTTAAGCCCTGATTTCTTGCCGTCAGGCAGATCAATCTGAGTTATATCGCCGGTAACGACCATTTTAGAATTAAATCCAAGACGGGTTAAAAACATCTTCATCTGCTCGGGAGTTGTGTTTTGCGCCTCATCAAGAATGATAAAACTGTCGTCAAGGGTTCGTCCTCTCATATATGCAAGCGGTGCAACCTCGATCGCACCCCTTTCCTGACAACGTTGAAAATTTTCCGCTCCAAGCATATCGAACAAAGCATCGTAAAGAGGTCTTAAATAGGGGTCAACCTTACTTTGCAAATCACCCGGAAGAAAACCAAGCTTTTCGCCCGCTTCAACAGCAGGTCTTGTGAGAATAATCCTGCTTACCGCCTTTGCCCGAAAGGCCGTAACAGCCATAGCAACGGCAAGATACGTCTTACCCGTACCTGCAGGACCTACTCCGAAGGTTATTGTATTATGCCTAATCGCTTCGCAGTACCTTTTCTGTCCGAGGGTTTTCGGCTTTACCGGTCTGCCCTTTGAGGTGATGCAGATTGTGTCTGACGACATTGCATTAAGCTTGTCCTCGTTACCTTCGTTAACAAGTGATATCGCATAGCGGACATTCTGGCTTGTAAGCGCCTCGCCCTTACTGATAAGTATAAGAAGCGAATTAAGCGCACGCGCCGCTTTTGAAACGCTTTCCTCGTCGCCGACAACCTTAAGATCGGTTCCTCTTGAAATAATTGACACACCGTATTCCTGCTCTATTATTTTTACATTTTCGTCAAAGCTTCCGAAAAGGCTTACAGCCTGGTCAAGCGCTTCAAATTCGATAATCTGTTCAGTCATTTTTTCTCTCTGCTTTTATTTTTTCAATTCGTCTTTCGTCAACTTCCAATACGGTAAAGACATAGTTTTTGTACTCTACTTTTTCGTTTTCTTCTCCCTCACCGGTCGGAAGAAAACCGAGAAGGTTTATAACAAAGCCTGCAAGGGTGTCGTAGTCGCCCTCAGGAAGCTCAACACCAAGTATCTTTTCAACCTCGTCAATACCGATTACTCCGTCAAAGATAATTGTGTTTTCGTCAACACGCAAAACGCCGTCCTCCTCCTCGTCATCGTATTCGTCACGGATATTACCCACGATACTTTCAAGAAGATCCTCCATTGTGACAAGTCCCGCAGTTCCGCCGTACTCGTCTACAACAATCGCAAGAAGAATTCTGGTTTCTGTCATCTGCGCAAAAAGCTTTCCGCAAGGCAGGGTTTCAGGAACAAAAAGCGGTTTTCTGATAAAATCACTTATTTTGTCGTCATCGCTTATTTTAGTGCCGACAAACTTGAGTAAATCCTTTACATATATTATTCCCTTGATATTGTCAAGGTCGTCTTCAAAAACAGGTATTCTTGACCTTCCGTTATCAATCGCAAGTTTTACAACGGTTTCAAGACTGTCGCTGATTTCAACAGCATCAATATCCGTCCTGTGAGTCATTATGTCGCCGGCGTTGAGGTCGTCAAACTCGAAAATCTTGTTAATCATTTCCCTCTGATTTTTTTCAAGCTCACCGACGGTTTCATCCTCCTCAACAAGCTGTTTTATTTCTTCTTCTGTTGAGTTACCTCTTTTGAATAATCGTAATCGACCGCTGCCCATTTAGGCAAATCCCTCCATTTATTTGTTTATTAATTTAGTATATAGTTATGCTTATTATATAATAAAAGGTAATATTTGTAAAGTTATTTAATATGTGTTATAATTTCAGCGGTGATTATATGCTTGAGCTTTTAAGTGAAAACAAAAATGTGTGGGATGCAATTTGCGAAAGTGAGCTTCCGATAGTCGTTTACGGCATGGGAAACGCTTCGCAGAAAATCATATCTCTGATTGAAAATAAAGGCGGAAAAATAAGCGATGTTTTTGCAAGCGATGAGTTTGTAAGAGGTCATTCTTTTTTAGGGCACAAGGTTCTCAAATACAGCGAGGTCTGCGAAAAATACGATGATTTCATCGTTGTGCTCGGTTTCGCCACAAGGCTTGACGACGTACTTAATAACATAGAGAGAATAAGTAAGGAGCACATCGTTTTAGCTCCCGATATTCCCGTCGCCGGAGGCGGTCTTTTCACATACGAATATGTGAAGGAAAACGAAAAGGATTTTGATTTTGTCTATTCAAACCTTGCTGACGAAAAAAGCCGCAAAACGTTTATTAACGTTATTAATTTTAAGATTAGCGGCAAGGTTGAATACCTGTTGAATAACTACTCGGATAAAGACGATATTTATAAAGAAATATTAAAGCTTAACGAAGATGAAATAATTGTTGACCTCGGCGCATATGACGGCGACACTATCAGAGAATTTACCTCCTTTACAAACGGCAAATACAAGCACATATATGCGCTTGAGCCCGATGAAAAAAATTTCAGAAAGCTTGAAAAAAACACCGCTGAAATGGACGAAATAACGCTTTACAATATGGGCGCTTGGTCGAAGCGTGACACGCTTATTTTTGCAAAAAAAGCAGGCAGAAATTCCAAGCTTTCAGGCGAAGGCGTCAGTGTTGAGGTTAGCGATATTGACTCGCTCATTAACGACAGAATAACCCTTCTGAAAATGGACATAGAAGGGTCGGAGTTAAAAGCTCTTGAAGGCGCAGAAAAAACTATTAAAGAATACAAGCCGAAGCTTTATATATGTGCATATCACAGAAACGAGGATTTATTCACACTTGGAAGAAAAATCCTTTCGCTCGGCGACTATGAGCTGTATTTCAGGCAAAGCAAATATATTCCCGCATGGGAATGTAATTTTTATGCGGTGCATAAATAATCATTAATATTAAGAAAAAGCTGTATTTCGGAAATCCGAAATACAGCTTTTGTTTTGTTTCTTTTATTCAGCTTCTGAACCTTCTGCTGAATTTCTCTTTTCAATAAGCTCGTTGAGCATTTTTTCATGGTCTTTGTCTGTCATAGCATAGTTCTTCATAGGAAGTGCAGAAAGAAGCATACCTATTGCAACAGGTATCGAAATAAGGAAGAACATTGCCGCAGCATACTTACCGCCGTCAAGGTTATAGAAGGTCTTACCCTCTGCAAGCTGATAGTTGATGTTGTCAAGGTTTTCACCCGAGAACTTAACTACTGTATAAACAACGCCCTGAATAAGCGCAGCGATACCGCCCGAAAGCTTTGTGAGGAAGGACTGACCTGAGAAGAACACGCCGTCAGGACGATAGCCTTTATGATATTCCTCATAGTCAACGCAGTCGGCAATCATAATTGACTGCATAACGTTAATACCACCCATTGAAGCAGAAGCAAGGCCGATACAAACAGCTGTAACAACTACCCAACCCCATCCGAGAAGGTTTCCGCCTGCAAGCTTATATGCAACGAAGATAAGCGCATAGGGTACTGCACCTGCGATGGTATAGAAATTATAGATCTTTTTGTTTTCAAACTTCTTAACAAAGTTTGGCGTAAGAGCCATTGCAAGAAACTGAGGAATAAATACGGAAAGACCGATGAGAGCAATTTTAAAGAGCCTTTGTCCGCCGTCAAGCTTGCCGATATTGTCAAATGCGTTATCAGTGTAGTAATAAAGCATAAGAGGCATAGCAAGAATCATAAGAAGCTGAAGCGGGCTTCTGAGCACGCCTGAGATAAGAATCTGACGGAATGGAAGACAGTTCCACATAATCTTGAAATTGTCGATGATACCTCTCTTATCCTCTGAATCGCCGGGAACTCTTTCTCTTGTTACAAGACCTGCAACCTCGAAAAGAATTGATGAAACGATTGTGATGATAACAACAGTTGCAATCCATGCAGCCTTCTTTGTGTCGTTGTTCGCCATCTGCTGGGTATAGTTTACGCCGTCAACCATAGCGTTGTACTTGCCTTCAAACATACCCTTAAGGAAGTCAGGGATAAAGCTTACAACAGTGCCGATACCGCCGATACCTGCTGCAACCCTTGCAAGACCGATAATCTTTGCTCTGTCGTCCTGATCCTCGGTCATAAGTGATGTGATACCCCAAAGAGGAATGTCACATACGGTGAAAAGCATACCCCACATTATGTATGAAGTAGCAGCCCACGCAACAATAAGCGCCTTGCTTGCACCCGGATTTGTGTAAATTCCGTTCATAAAGCAGAGGATTGTCATCGCACCGATAATAAACGGGAAGATGATGAGATAAGGTCTGCACTTACCCCATTTGGTGTGGGTTCTGTCAACGATTGTACCCATCATCGGGTCGTTGATAGCATCCCAAATTCTTGCGACAAAGATAATAACACTTACGATACCTGCGGGAATGTAAAGAACAGTACCAAGGTATACGCTTACAAGACCTGCAGCGATAACCTGGTAAATCATATTCTGTCCGAACATACCAACGAGATAGCCGAAAAGTTCACCCTTACCATAGGTTTTCTTTTGAATTTCGCCCATTATTATTCTCCTTAACTAATAAAAAATCATTTATACTATAATAACAATTTTTCATAACAAATACAAGAGAATTTATACATTTTTTATAAATATCGCACAAAATGAACAGATATTCAAATGTGTTAAAAAAGAAAAGAGAGAACCGCCGGGGTTCTCTCTGAAAAGCGTTTATTTATATAAGCGATGCAACAAGGTCGCCCATCTCGGCAGTTGAAACCGTAGGAAGTCCCTCTTCTGCAATATCCGGAGTTCTTGACATTGTAAGCGCTTTATCTACGGCGTTTTCGATTGCGTCAGCAGCCTCTGCCTCGCCAAATGTATAGCGAAGCATCATTGCGCCCGAAAGAATTGTTGCAAGCGGATTTGCCTTGCCCTGTCCTGCAATATCCGGAGCGGAGCCGTGAATAGGCTCATAAAGACCGAAGGTGCCCTCTGCAAGCGATGCTGAAGCAAGCATACCGATTGAACCGGAAATCATCGAAGCCTCGTCAGAAAGGATATCGCCGAAAATATTTGATGTTACAATAGTATCAAACTGATTTGGATTTCTTACAAGCTGCATAGCACAGTTGTCTACATACATATAAGAAACCTCAACTTCAGTATAATCCTTCTTTGTTTCCTCCATAACCTTTCTCCAAAGCTTTGAGGAGTCAAGAACATTAGCCTTGTCAACACAGGTGAGGCGTTTGCCCCTTTTCATTGCGTATTCAAAACCTGCTTTAACAATACGCTTGATTTCGGGATAGGTGTATCTTTCAGTATCAAAAGCACCTTCAACGCCGTTTTCAACGTATGTTCCCCTGTCGCCGAAATAGATACCGCCTGTAAGCTCTCTTACTATCAGGATGTCAAGATTATCGCCGATAATCTCATCCTTAATCGGTGACGCTGATTTAAGCGGAGCAAAAATTTTTGCAGGGCGGAGATTTGCAAAAAGTCCGAGTGATTCACGAATTGCAAGAAGTCCCTTTTCAGGACGGATTGCAGGGTCGATAACATCCCATTTCGGTCCGCCGACAGCGCCGAGAAGCACTGCGTCGGAAGCCTTGCAGGCAACCTCGGTTTCCTCCGGATAAGGAACGCCGGTTGCGTCGATTGCAGCGCCGCCTAAAAGCTTGTAATCATAATCAAAATGGAAGCCGTATTTTACGCCCGTTTTATCAAGCACCTTAATACATTCGTCAACTATTTCGGGTCCTATTCCATCGCCCTTTAATACTGTAATTCTGAAATTTTTCATAGTCCCTCTCCTTAACAGATGTCAAATATACCCGGCATTGTATCGTCACGCTCTGTATCATCACGGTCGCGGTTAATCGCGCAGATAATACCTTTCATTGACGCGTAACCGATATTATGGCTTACGCCGATACCAAACACGTCTTTGCCCTGTGGATTCTTAAGATGAATATAGCTTATTGCTTTTGAGTCCGAGCCGACAGAAATGGCATGCTCGCTGTAGTCAACAAACTCATAATTTGTTATACCGATTGCTTTTATAGCTGAGAAGAAAGCGCTGATAGGACCGCTTCCTTCGCCGGAAATTTCTTTAGGCTCGCCGCCGCGGAATGTGATTGTTCCCTCAAACTTAACCTTTGAAAGCTCTTCGCTTTCTTCCTTCTCCTCATAGACCTTATAGTTTCTGAGTTTGAAAGGACCGCAGACATTTCTGTATTCCTTCTGGAAAAGGTCGAACACCTCGCTGCTCTTGAGCTCCTTACCCTTTTCATCGCAAGCCTTCTGAACTACTGCTCCGAATTCAGGGTGCATAGCCTTTGGCATTTTGATACCGTAATCATTTGAAAGAATGAATGCGGCGCCGCCCTTACCGGACTGGGAATTGATACGGATAATCGGCTCGTATTCTCTGCCGACATCTGCCGGGTCGATAGGAAGGTATGGTACCTCCCACATATCCGACTTGCTTTCCTCCATATACATTTTGCCTTTGTTGATTGCGTCCTGATGCGAGCCGGAAAATGCGGTAAACACAAGTTCTCCGCCGTATGGATGGCGTGGGTGAACCTTCATCTTTGTACAGCGCTCGTAAACCTCTTTAATCTTATTTATATTTGAAAAGTCAAGCTTCGGGTCAACACCCTGTGACCACATATTCATAGCAATGGTAACTATATCGACATTACCTGTTCTTTCGCCGTTACCGAAAAGCGTACCCTCAATTCTGTCTGCGCCTGCCATAAGTGCAAGCTCCGCTCCTGCAACGCCTGTTCCTCTGTCGTTATGAGGATGAAGCGAAATGATAGCGGCATCTCTGTTCGGGAGGTGACGGCAGAAATACTCAATCTGGTCTGCATAGCCGTTTGGAGTTGAACATTCAACGGTTGAAGGAAGGTTGAGAATAATAGGATTATCCTTTGTAATATGAAGCTCCTCCATAACCTGACGGCAGATTTCAACTGCGTTATCCATTTCGGTGCCCGTAAAGCTTTCCGGGCTGTATTCAAAGCGGATATTCATATCGGGATGCTTCTTCTTTTCTTCCTCGGTCAGCTCGTAAATAAGCTTAGCGCCATTTACAGCAATGTCAATAACACCCTGCATATCGGTCTTGAATACGACCTTTCTCTGAAGAGTTGAGGTTGAGTTATAAAAATGAACGATAACATTTTTGCAACCCTCAATAGCCTCGAAGGTCTTTTTGATAAGATGCGGTCTTGCCTGAACAAGCACCTGGATAGTAACATCATCGGGAATATAATTTCCGTCAATAAGAGTTCTTAAGATTTCATACTCCGTTTCGCTTGCAGACGGAAAACCGACCTCGATTTCCTTAAATCCAACGTCGATAAGCGTCTGAAAAAACTCAAGCTTTTCCTGAAGATTCATCGGGTCGACAAGTGCCTGGTTACCGTCACGAAGGTCAACCGAGCACCATATCGGCGCTTTTGTAATTGTTTTGTCAGGCCAAGTCCTGTCAGGGATATTAATTGGCTTGAACGGTGAATACTTTTCATAACCCTTTTTCATAATAAAAATCTCCTTTCACTCGTGTCGGAGCAAAATTCAAGCCCCTACACATATAGTATAGGGGCGTAATATACGCGGTACCACCCTACTTCAGCAGGTTTTCCCTGCCCTTTAGCATCCAACAATGCCTTTGCCTTTAACGGGGCAAAACGGCTGTCCCTATTAATTTCTATTCAGAACAGCGACTCCGCAGAGAGCTATACACTAAAAAGCCTGTATTGACTCGCACCAACCGCCAACTCTCTTAAACTAAGCTTTATAATCTTTTTCTGCTTCAAAGTCTTTATTTGGGTTTTATTTATTTGTTAAATAGTATTATAGCAAAATAAAAATATTTGTCAATAGGGATTTAATAAATAAGGCGAGGTGCGATAACGAAGGTTAGTCCAAAAATCGCATCTTTTCCGCCATAACTGCTTCAAAAAGTCCATTAGGGCGCCAGCCCAAAT
>ODAJ012182383.1_pt1 | contig 14458 bp, 10 predicted proteins | sample 1539241 | NCBI WGS metagenome assembly ODAJ01 (sample SAMN02144231, study PRJEB22623) | gut metagenome | biome: sheep rumen | host: Ovis aries | place: New Zealand
TCCTTCAATCTGGCGCTCTGGAAAGACAGGGTGGACGAGTATCTGGACGCCCTGGAAAAAGAGATGAGGGACACCTCCGCCCTGATGCGGGGACGCCTGCTTGACACTGTCTACATTGGAGGCGGCACACCCACGACTCTGGAGCCGGCCCAGCTGCAGCGCCTTTTTGCCATGCTGAACAGCTGCTTTCCCATGGACGGGATCAGCGAGTTCACCATCGAAGCCGGAAGGCCGGACAGCATCACGGAGGAAAAGCTGCAGGTCATCAAGGAGCACGGCGTGACCAGGATCAGCGTCAATCCCCAGACCATGAAGGAGGAGACCCTGCGTCTGATCGGCCGCAGACATACGGTGGAACAGGTGCGTGAAGCTTTCGCGATGTGCCGGGCAGCCGGATTTGACAATATCAATATGGATATCATTCTCGGTCTCCCTGAGGAGACAGAAGAGGATGTTGCCCGGACTCTGCAGGAGATTGAGAAACTCTCTCCGGACAGCCTCACAGTGCATTCCCTTGCTCTTAAGAGAGGCTCCCGCATGCAGAAATATATTGAACAGAATGGCTTTTCTTCTATAAATAATACAGACGGATGTGTTGAACTGGCAGCCCGGGCGGCGGCCAGGATGGGGATGGAGCCTTATTATCTGTACAGGCAGAAAAACATCTCCGGCAATCTCGAGAACGTGGGATACGCCCGGCCGGGTAAGGCGGGTATGTACAATATTCTCATCATGGAAGAGAAGCAGTCGATCCTGGCGCTCGGCGCCGGGAGCATTTCCAAGGCAGTGTTTCCCGGTGGAAGAATCGAGCGCAGCGATAACTGCAAGGATGTATCCACCTATATCGGGACAATTGATGAGATGATTGAGAGGAAACACAGACTCGGGATCGGGGGCTGCGGGGTTTAGCTGTATGAAATGACGGATCCATGACATGGATCCGGACAGAAAAGACAGTGCGGCTGACTCCGGCGCGGTCCGCCGGGCAGAAATCAAAAAGGAAAAGGAAACCGGTAATCAATTTATGGCTGGAAGTCGAAAAAAACAAAATCTGGTAATTGTGGAGTCACCTGCAAAGGTGAAAACGATCAAGAAATTTCTCGGATCTTCTTATGAGGTGGCGGCATCTAACGGGCATGTCAGAGATCTTCCCAAGAGCAAGATGGGAATCGATATTGAGCATGATTATGAGCCGCGTTACATCACGATCCGGGGCAAAGGAGAACTTCTCTCCGGGCTGCGCAAGATGGTCAAAAAGGCCGACCGCATCTATCTGGCAACGGACCCTGACCGCGAAGGAGAAGCCATTTCCTGGCATCTGAAAGCCGCCCTGAAGCTGGATGATGCAGACGATAAACAAGTCTTCAGAATTACCTTTAACGAAATCACTAAGAAGGCAGTCACGGAATCACTCAAAAATGCCCGTGATATTGATATGAATCTCGTGGATGCGCAGCAGACCCGCCGCATACTGGACCGCATGGTCGGCTATGAGATCTCACCTGTTCTGTGGGCAAAGGTCAAAAGAGGACTCTCCGCCGGACGTGTGCAGTCTGTGGCCCTGCGCCTGATCGCGGACCGGGAGGATGAGATCAACTCCTTCATCCCCCAGGAATACTGGTCGCTGGACGTGACCTTCAACGTCGAGGGAAGCACCAGGCCGCTCAAAGCCCATTACTACGGAGAGGCAGGACCGGACGGGAAAGTTTCCCGTGTAGATCTGCAGACCCGGGAACAGACAGAGAGGATCATTGACGGACTGGAGGGTGGTTCTTTTTCCATCAGCGAGGTCCGGCGTTCCGAGAGGACGCGCAAATCACCTCTGCCTTTCACCACCTCCACGCTGCAGCAGGAGGCAAGTAAGGTGCTGAATTTTTCCACCCAGAAGACGATGCGCATCGCCCAGCAGCTCTATGAGGGCGTTGAGGTCAAGGGACAGGGAACGGTCGCTCTGATCACATACCTGAGAACAGACAGCGTGCGCGTGTCCGATGAGGCGCAGTCGACCGCTGCCGCCTTTATCGGGGAAAACTACGGGGAGGAATATGTTCTGCAGCAGCCCCGGGAGGAAAAGAAGAACGCAAAAGTTCAGGATGCCCATGAGGCGATCCGCCCGACAGACGTGACCCGCCTGCCGGTCCAGATCAAGGATTCGCTCTCCAGGGACCAGTTCCGCCTCTATCAGCTGATCTGGAAAAGGTTCGTGGCAAGCCGCATGACTCCTGCCAGGTATGAGACGACCCAGGTCAGGATCGCCGGCACTGCGGCGCCCGGTAAGGATATCACCGGGGCAGAGGGTGGTAAATTCCCTGACCAGTTCTTCACAGTTTCCGCCTCCAGACTTTTGTTCGACGGCTATCAGAAGGTCTATATCGAGGATGAAGAAGAGAAGAGTCCGGTGCTGGGAAAGGGACTGGACGAGAACAGTGTCCTGACCCTGGAGGAATTTGACCCCAGACAGCACTTTACACAGCCTGCACCTCATTTCACAGAGGCATCCCTGGTTCGCGCGCTGGAAGAGCAGGGAATCGGACGTCCCAGCACTTACGCGCCGACCATTACCACCATCCTTGCCCGCCGCTATATTGTCAAAGAGGAAAAGAACCTCTATATGACGGAACTGGGCGAGGTTGTCAACGGAATCATGAGACAGGCATTTCCCTCGATCGTGGATCCCATGTTCACTGCCAACATGGAGGCCCTTCTGGACGGAATCGCGGACGGCCAGGTCCGCTGGAAGACTGTCATTGAGAACTTTTATCCCGATCTTCATGACGCTGTTCTTCAGGCTGAAAAGACTCTGGAAAAAGTTCATATCGCGGACGAAGAGACCGAGGAAATCTGCGAAAACTGCGGCAGGCACATGGTGATCAAGTACGGGCCGCACGGTAAGTTTCTGGCTTGTCCGGGATTCCCGGAATGTCACAATACAAAGCCTTACTATGAGAAGATCGGGGTGGCCTGCCCCAAGTGCGGCAAAGATATCATTGTGCGTATGTCCAAAAAAGGACGCAGATATTACGGCTGCATGGGAAATCCGGAATGCGATTTCATGGTCTGGCAGAAGCCGTCCTCAGAAAAATGCCCCCGCTGCGGCGGATTGATGCTGGAAAAAGGAAACCGCCTCGTATGTGCGGACAGTGAGTGCGGATTTGTCAAAAACCGCAGTGAGTCGGAAGATTAAACAATACTGCCGCTGCAATATTGTTTAATCCGAAGGTTTGTGTCGGAGGTTTGTGCCGGAGTAAAAACCTCCCCTGATCCCTCACCGTTTTCGCCTTCGCGGAAACGCCTCAGGATGCCGCTCCGGTGAGCGGCATGGTCGGAAGAGTAACAATATTCCGGATGTGGAAGAATAACAGAGGAGTAAAATATGCAGACAACAAATAATGTCGTTCTGTTGGATAATACCAGGAAAATTGAGAAACTGATTCATAACAACGATACCGGAAAAGTAGTCTTCAACGATATCTGCCGTGTGATGAGCGATATCCTCCAGGCCCATATACTGGTCATCAGCAAGAAGGGAAAAGTTCTGGGCGTCGGGGAGTGCGGAAGTGTCGGAACTGCCCACGGACTGATCGTCGAAGAAGTCGGAACATTTGTAGATCAGGGTCTGAACGCGAGACTCCTTGATATTCTCTCCACGCATGAGAATGTGAGCCTGAACACTCTCGGTTTTGCTTCCAATGACGACAGCGACCTGATGGGAATCGTTCTCCCCATCGAAGTGGCGGGCGAGAGACTCGGCACGGTCTTTATCTATAAAGAGGGGGAGCACTTCGACATTGACGATATTATCCTGTCCGAATACGGGACAACCGTTGTCGGACTTGAGATGCTCCGGGCAGTTTCCGAGGAAACCGCCGAGGAGAACAGGAAGCTCGCGGTCGTCAAATCGGCCATCGGCACTCTCAGTTACACGGAGATGCACGCGATCATCCATATTTTCGAGGAACTCGACGGAGTCGAGGGCATCCTTGTAGCCAGCAAGATCGCGGACAAGGCGGGTATCACCAGAAGCGTCGTCGTGAATGCCCTCCGCAAGTTCGAGTCCGCAGGCGTCATCGAATCCCGCTCATCCGGTATGAAGGGCACCTATATCAAGGTCCTCAATGACGCGATCTACGGGGAACTGGCGGATATGCGCAGACAGGTCCAGCCCTGATAATAAGGGCGCTCGCAAATGTCCGCAAGAATCTTTGCGGCCGATTGCTCGCTGTTTATTTAAAGGTATATCTTGCACATTTTGAAAAGATGTGTTAGTATCAAAAAGTTGTGTTATCTTTTTTATCAGACACGTGTCCCAGCGGGAGCCGGTGCTCTGCAGGGGATCAGGAGATCTTCCGCGGCAGAGTGGCTTATATCCTCACAGAACCGCGAAAGGACGCGGATGATACTTAACCAAGGAGGAAAAAAATGGGTATTGTATCAATGAAACAGCTGCTTGAAGCAGGCGTACACTTCGGCCATCAGACAAGACGTTGGAACCCCAAGATGGCTCCCTACATCTTCACAGAGCGCAACGGCATCCACATCATCGACCTTCAGAAGTCCGTCATCCTCGTGGATGAGGCCTACAAGGCAGTCTTCCAGATCGCTGAGCAGGGCGGCACGATCCTGTTCGTCGGTACCAAGAAGCAGGCTCAGGACGCAGTCAAGGCTGAGGCTACCCGCTGCGGCATGTACTATGTCAACGAGAGATGGCTGGGCGGTATGCTGACCAACTTCAAGACCATCCGCAGCCGCGTTGAGCGCCTTCGCAAGATCGAGCAGATGGCTTCCGACGGCACTTTTGAAGTCCTTCCCAAGAAGGAAGTTGCCAAGCTCCAGAAGGAGTGGGACAAGCTCGAGAGAAACCTCGGCGGTATCAAGGATATGACTCGTATTCCCGACGCCATTTTCGTAGTTGACCCCAAGAAGGAGAGAATCTGTGTGGCAGAGGCTCATGCCCTTGGAATCACTCTGATCGGTATCGGTGACACCAACTGCGATCCCGAAGAGCTCGACTTCATCATCCCCGGCAACGACGACGCGATCCGTGCTGTCAAACTGCTCTGCAGCAAGATGGCTGACGCTGTCATCGAGGCAAACCAGGGTGCGGAAGCTGACGGCGCTGAGCAGGAAGCTCTCGCTGAGGAGTCCGCTGCATCTGAGGCTGAGCAGGCTGAGGAAGGCACTCTCTGATATATTTTGAATGAATGGAGCAGCGGCCCCTGCAAAATGAGTGAGGCCGCATCATAGTACGAAAATCATGCTGCAGGCCGGTCAGGGCCTGCAGCTAACGCAATAAAGATCGAGAGGTATTCATATTATGGCAATTACAGCTGCACAGGTTAAAGAACTTCGCGAAGCTACCGGCGCGGGCATGATGGACTGCAAGAAGGCTCTGACCGAGACCAACGGCGATATGGACGCCGCTGTCGAGGTCCTTCGTAAAAAGGGACAGGCCAAGGCTGAGAAGAAGGCCAGCAGAATCGCTGCCGAGGGTATCTGCCTCATTGCTCAGAACGGCGATCAGGAAGCTGCTGTCGTCGAAGTTAACTCCGAGACAGACTTCGTCGCTCAGAACGAGAAGTTCCGCACTTATGTCGCCAAGGTCGCAGAGCAGGCTCTGAAGACCGCTTCTGAAGGCATCGATGCATTTATGGAAGAGCCCTGGATCGATGACGCAGCAAAGACTGTCAAGGACTCTCTCGTTGACATGATCTCTGTCATCAGCGAGAAGCTGAGCATCCGCCGCTTCCAGAAGGTTGTCGCCGAGGACGGCTGCGTTGTTTCCTATCTGCACGGCAAAGGCCGTATCGCTGTCATCATCGACGCTAAGACAGATGTTGTCAATGACGCTGTCAAGGAAGCTCTGACCAACGTCGCCATGCAGGTCGCTGCCATGTCTCCCAAGTATGTCTCTGTGGACGATGTTCCCGAGGATTTCAAGGAGCACGAGAAAGAGATCCTTCTTGCCCAGGCAATCGAAGAGAACGAGAAGCTGCCCGAGAACAAGCGCAAACCTCAGAACATTATCGAGAAGATGCTCATCGGCAGACTCAACAAAGAGCTCAAGCAGATCTGCCTCTATGATCAGGTTTATGTCAGGGCCGAGGACGGCAAGCAGACTGTCGCTCAGTATCTGAAGCAGGTCGGCAAAGAGAACGGCACAGACATCACTGTCCGCCGCTTTGTCCGTTTCGAGACCGGCGAAGGTATCGAGAAGAAAGTTGAGAACTTCGCGGAAGAAGTTATGAGCCAGATCAAGCACTGATCCGCTGTTTGAACATGTTTTGCGCGGGGCACCCTGAGGGAAGCCGCGCATCTGATCCGGATTACTGCCAGCGTCTGTATGATTTTTCATACAGACGCTCTTTTATTATTGCCTTTGAAGATGTATGATAAAGATGAATAAACAGTGAGAGGGTCTTGAATCAAAATAAAAATTCAGCTCACTCAGTAAGCCTGCAGAAGTTATTTGTGTTTTTAAAATCAATTACAGCGAAAAGGAATCCGATGAAAATAAGAAGGATAAATGATAATACCATCAGCTGCATAATCAGTCCGGAGGATCTTCGGGAACACGGGATCCGGATTGATGATTTTTTTGAGCGCAAAAAAGAGGCAGTGGATTTTATCCGCGCAACGGTTGCAAAAGCGGTTCTCTCCGAAAATTTCAACCTGGAGGGCCAGATGACAACGATGAGGATCTCCGTGCTGCCGGATTATTCTCTGAGCCTTTTGATCTCAAGGGAGGACTCCAGGGAGAAAGGACTGAGCGAAGCGCGGAGGTACGTCAGGGACATCCTGGAATCTATTTCGGAAAAAGTACAGGAGAGCGCGGATAAGAATGCCGGTGATGAGGCCGATCCCATTGCGAGTCTTCTTTCCGGAACCTCTGACTCCGGAGAGGAAGTCAGGGAGCGGAAGGTCGGAAAATCTTTTATGTTCTCCTTCTTCACCGTCCGGGACGCCATGGAATGCTGCCGGGTCTTCGCAGATGCGGAGTCCTTTGATTCTTCATTTTATTACCTCAGCGAAGACGATGTCTATTTTCTGATCCTGCGCCGCACGGACAAGACATCTGATGGTTTTGAGAGAAGGGTTCTCTCCGCCAATGAGTTCGGAGAGCTTGTCACCTCCAACGAACAGTATATTTCCTTTGTGACAGAGCACGGAATCCCCATTGCGGAGCACAACGCGATCGACCTGTTTATGAACGTAATGCCGGGAAATATGATCCCAAAGCTTCGGGACAGAAAGGAAGGCGGGACTGTTAAACAGAAGGAGAGCAGCGCAGCTCCAGAGGATCACGGCGAAGCGGGGACAGATTGATGCGGTTGAATCAGTATATAGCGTCCTGCGGTCTCTGTTCGCGCCGGGAGGCGGACCGCCTGATCCGGGAGGGTCAGGTTATGGTGGACGGGGTTCCTGCCCAACTGGGCATGAGCCTGACCGGCGGTGAAAAAGTCACTGTGGGGGGAAGGCTGCTGACTCCGCGCAGGGAGCCGGTAGTTGTCGCCTGGTATAAGCCGGTGGGCGTCACCTGTACGGAGAGGGATCCCCACGCCGGCAAGGTGATCGGAGATGTTTTCCGCTATCCTGTGCGCCTGACCTACGCGGGACGTCTGGACCGGGACTCCGAGGGCCTTCTCCTGATGACAAATGACGGCCATTTGATCGACGCCATGATGCGCGCGGCCAACGGCCATGAAAAAGAATATATTGTTCGTGTAAAGAGGCGGATTTCCGACGCCGAGATCCATCGGCTTGAGACCGGGATCTCCCTGCGCGAGCTGGGGCAGAAGACTCGTCCCTGCGAGGTGGAGAGACTGGGGGACCGCACATTCCGCATTGTCCTGACACAGGGGCTGAACCGGCAGATCCGGCGCATGTGCAGGACACTGGGGCATGAGGTGGTCTTTCTCAAGAGAGTGCGGGTATTGAACGTGCTGCTGGGATCCATGAAGCCCGGGCAGCAGAGGCGCGTGACCGGGGAGGAACTGGAGAATCTGTACCGGCTGGCAGGTATGTGACAGGACCGGGTGCAGCGGAGCATTTATACATGTCCCCGATTTAAGGGGCTTAGAAGCGGGGTGCGGCAGGCGGCAGGAACCGGTGCCGCGCGAAAAGGGCGTGAAAACGGCCTCTTCTAAAATGGCCTCTTATAAAATGGCCTCTTCTACGAAACGATACACAGATGATAGGTGATGCCCTGCGGGAGCATCTTGTGATCAGACACATGATGCCTGCCGTCTGAGGGCATCCTTTTTCCGGAATGCGAGGGAACGATGTCGGGACTTAAACAGGAATTGACCGGGCAGAAGCGCAGCCGTATGGAAGAGCTTGCAGCCCTTTTAAACAGAGCTTCCGAAGCCTACTATGCCAGAAATACGGAGATCATGTCCAATCTGGAATATGATCGGCTGTACGATGAACTCCGCGCCCTGGAAGAAGAGACCGGCTATGTGATGGCAGGTTCCCCGACCGTTCATGTCGGGTACGAGGCCGTCAATGAGCTGCCCCGTGTCCGTCATGATCAGCCCATGCTCTCCCTGGACAAGACGAAATCGCGGGAGGAACTGGCTGCCTGGCTGGGAGATCATCAGGGACTCCTCTCCTGGAAACTGGACGGTCTGACGGTTGTCCTTACTTATGAAGGCGGAAAACTTGCCAGGGCTGTCACCCGGGGAAACGGTGAGATCGGTGAGGAGATTACGGCGAACGCCGCTGCTTTCCGCAACCTTCCCGCCAGGATTCCCTTCACAGGAAAACTTACACTGCGGGGAGAGGCGGTCATCCGCTATTCCGATTTTGAGCAGATCAATGAAGAAATTGCCGAGGAGGCGGCTGCCAGAGGGGTGATCGAGGATGTCAGATACAAAAATCCCCGCAATCTCTGCAGCGGCTCTGTGCGCCAGCTGGACAGCGCAGTGACGGCCCGCCGGCGGGTTCGTTTTTACGCTTTTTCTCTGGTGGAGGCTGCCCGGCAGGAAAACGGCGCGGAAGGCACCGGCGCGGACTTTCATAACTCCAGGCTGGAGCAGCTGCGTTTTCTCGAAAAACAGGGCTTTGAGACTGTCGAGACGGTCCTTGTGACAGGAGAGACTGTTGCAAAGGCCGTGGGAGATTTCGAGGAGAAAATCGCGGGATACGATATTCCTTCGGACGGTCTGGTCCTTTTGTTTGACGATATTGCCTACGGAGAATCCCTGGGGACAACGGCTAAGTTTCCCCGTAATTCCATCGCGTTTAAGTGGGCCGATGAGCAGCAGGAGACGACTCTGACGCAGGTGGAGTGGAGCGCCAGCCGCACAGGCCTGATCAATCCCGTGGCGATTTTTGAGCCGGTTGAACTGGAGGGGACGACTGTACGCCGCGCTTCCGTGCACAATGTCAGTATTGTCCGTGCTCTCCAGCTGGGGATCGGGGACAGGCTGACTGTCTACAAGGCAAATATGATCATTCCCCAGATCGCGGAGAACCTGACCAGGTCCGGGACTCTGGAGATTCCATGTCAATGTCCGGTATGCGGAGGAAAGACCGAGATCCGCAGGGAGATCGACACCGAAGTGCTGGTCTGCACCAATCCCGACTGCGCGGCCAAGAAGATCAAGGCATTCACCCTCTTCGCCAGCCGCAGCGCCATGAATATCGAGGGGCTCTCTGAGATGACACTCGAAAAATTCATTGCCGCCGGTTATATTCATGAATTTGCGGATATTTACCGCCTGGAAGCTCACAGAGACTCCATTGTGGAGATGGAGGGCTTCGGTGAAAAATCATATAACCGACTTTGGGAGAGCGTGGAGAAATCCCGGAATACTACCATGCCCAGGCTCGTCTATGCCCTTGGAATTACAGGGATCGGCGCGGCGAATGCCAGAGTGCTCTGCGATCATTTCGGTGATGATCTGCAGGCAATTGCCTCCGCTGACGCTGAGACACTCTCGGGTGTGGGAGGAATCGGTCCTGTTCTCGCGGCTTCGGTCTCGGCCTGGTTTCAGGATGAAAAAAACCGGGAGGTCCTCGGGCATCTTCTTCAGGAGGTCCATCCCCGGAAAAGAGCCGGCCTGACTGCTGCTTCCCCGGGGTCTGAAGCCTCCGGAGACAGCACATCCCCGGCAGGCGGGAGCGGCGGCCCGAATCCGATCGCGGGAAAGACTTTCGTAGTGACCGGAAAGGTGGATCACTTCCCCAACCGGGACGCTCTCAAGGAATATATCGCGGACCGCGGCGGTAAAGTCACCGGCAGCGTATCCGCAAAGACTGACTATCTGATCAACAATGATGTCAGCTCCACCTCATCAAAAAACAAAAAGGCCGCACAGCTGGGGATCCCGATTCTTTCCGAGACGGATTTCCTCAAGCTTGCCGGCGAAGCAGCAGATCGGGATCCGGCCGCGACTGATCAGTGACAATTGGAGTTTAAGCAGGGCAGAGACTGCTATAATAGATTTACAGATTTGGAAAAGAGGAAACCATGCCAATCAGAATTCAGAATGATCTACCCGTCAAAGAAATACTGGAGAGAGAAAACCTTTTCGTTGTCGATGAGAACAGAGCGACCCATCAGGACATCCGTCCTCTTGAGATCTGTATCCTCAACCTCATGCCGACCAAGGAGGAAACCGAACTTCAGTTGCTGCGCATGCTTTCCAACACTCCGCTGCAGCTCAATATCACATTCATGCGGATGAGCTCCCATATATCCGCCAATACCTCTGCCTCCCATCTGATGCAGTTTTATTACACCTTTGATGAACTGGTTGAGAGGAGATTTGACGGCCTGATCATTACCGGGGCGCCGGTGGAAAAGATGGAGTACGAGGAGGTCGATTACTGGCCGGAACTGTGCAAGGTATTTGCGTGGAGTAAGACCAATGTGACCAGCACCTTCCACATCTGCTGGGGAGCCCAGGCGGGTCTCTATTATCACTACGGACTCCAGAAGAAGCTTCTGAGCAAAAAGCTGTTCGGTGTATATTCCCACAAAGTGCGTCACCGCAAAGAGCCCATCGTGCGCGGCTTTGATGACTATTTCCTGATACCCCACAGCCGCTATACGGAAGTTCCTGCAAAGGCCATCCATGCCTGCAAGGAGCTGAAGATTCTGGCGGAGTCTCCCGAGGCGGGAATTCTCCTGTGCATGTCCCGGGACGGCAGACGTTTCTTTATCATGGGACATCCGGAATATGACCGCAACACTCTTCGGGACGAATACAACCGGGACGTGCGCAAGGGCCTGGACATCGAGGTGCCGCTCAATTATTTTCCTGATGACGATCCCACCCAGAGGCCGAATCTGCAGTGGCGTTCCCACAGCAATAATCTCTATTGCAACTGGATCAACTACTATGTCTACCAGGCGACGCCTTATGACCTCAACGAGATATCCGAAAAAGGCTGGACCTGGAAGCCCCAGGAGAACTGACAGACAACACTTCAGAATATCTGCCGGAGAACCTGCATACAAGGTCTGCCGGAAGGTCCTGCCGGAGAACCTGCATACAAGATTTGCCGGAAGGTCCTGCCGGAGAACCTGCATACAAGGTCTGCCGGAAGGCCCTGCCCGGGGTGTCCGGCACGGGTCCTGCATAAAGAAAAAAAGAATCGGGACAAGCTGAGAAGGCGGTTTCTGTGTGCTGATCCCGCTGCCGAAGTCAGGGGCAGGTATTGTCCGATGAAGAAAAAAATCTCCCGCAATTGCCGTCTCATCTCATTGATGAACCGGCAATTCGCGGGAGTTTTTTCTGTTTTTCACCTGGAACAGGAGATGGCGCCTTTCAGGAAACCTGTGATTGGGGCTGCCGCTTTTCAGGAAGTCTGCAATCGGGGCTGCTGCCTTTCAGGAGACCTGCGACCGGAGCTGCCGCCTTTCAGATTATCTGTAATCGGGGCCGCTGCCCGGCTTGTATTCCTGCACGAAGCGGATATACTCGTGGGTTGCTTCTTCGTCGGGAAGAATGGCGGTATAGTTCTGGTTGCCCATCTGGTCCCACATGAGCTGCGGCATCCGCTCGCACATGACGATGCGGTTTCCGTATTTTTCCATAATCTCCTCGTGTGAGTGGACATATTCGTACTCATCGCGGCGTCCTGCGTAAGCACAGCACTGTTCCACAGGGGGCTCGGGAACACGGCGCTCATCGAAGGAGACCATGTCAGCGTAGATCTGATAGACGTCCAGAGAGTGGGCGTAATCCATCATGTCGGGAGTATAGCCGCCGGCAGGGCGCATATTGACTTCCAGGGCGACAAAATCGCCGACATCACCAAGTCCGGGTTTGGCCTTGGTCAGGCAGAAGAATTCCATATGGACAAAGCGGCCCTTGACGTCGAAGGCTTTGACCGCGGCGCGGCCCATTTTGCGCAGGGATTCCGGCATTTTGTCCGCGACATAATAGGCCAGATCCAGCCTGCGGTTCACGATATCCATGATCGAAGGAGGCCAGCAGGTCATGGACTCAAAGAGCGGCTCGCCCTTGGAATTGATGACCGCGTCATAGGAAGCAATATTTCCTGTGATGAATTCTTCCATGACATAGGGGTGCTCAGGGAAATCCGCGTAGAATCTCTCCAGATCCGCATCGCTTTCCAGCTTGTAGGTATCAAGCGCGCCGACACCGATCTCGGGCTTTACGATGACGGGATAGCCGGTCTTTTTGATGAATGCCCTGGAGGCGGCGAGACCCTCGTCCCCGCCCGTCACCTTGTGCTGACGTGCAGTCGGGATGCCGGCCTTCTCGTAATAGCCTTTCATCCTGGCTTTGCTCTTGAACTTTCCGATTTCCTCCGATTTTACACCGGTTGTAATGTTAAAGTCTGTGCGCAGACGCGCGTCCAGCTCCAGCCAGTATTCATTGTTGGACTCCAGCCAGTCGATTTTTCCGTATTTGAAAGAATAAAAGGCGACTGCGCGGAACACACCGTCATAATCCTCGAGGGTGGGAAGCCAGTAATACTCTGTCAGAGAATCTTTTAAGTGCTGGGGCAGATTGTCGTAGGGCGTGTCACCGATTCCAAGAACGTTGATTCCGTTCTTTTTGAGCCGGTCACAGAAGTTCCAGAAAATCTGCGGAAATTGTGGTGAAATAAATACAAAATTCATTTTTGCCCCCTGTCTGTTAATTTGGATTTTTCATGAGTTTTTTATGAGATTTTTTTTCGGTTTTTGCCGATTGCCGGGCTGCCGGATTCCCCGCGGGAAAGGGGGGATTGTTGGCACCCGGGTTTGATTCAGTTATTGGCGAACGCGGACCTGTCGAGCACCTTGGGAAGGAAGTAGCGGAGCTGCTTTTTCCACCAGTCCCAATCATGGCTGACATCGTAGCCCCAGAAGTCGCACCATGCTTTGATTCCCTTTGTTTTGAAAATGCTGGCCATCATCAACAGTGTGCGGATACAGTCAGCCTCCCAGGCTCCCTGCCCGACACAGAAAATGAGACTTCTCTGATTGTACAGGTCTATGTAGTGGTGATTCATAGGCATGTTCTGGAGGAAATGGACCGGAGAGTTATCATACCAGTTGCTGTTCATCCAGCCGCCTGTGAAATAGGTGGCATCGTAGATTCCCGACATGGCGATGCAGCCGTCAAACAGATCAGGCCGGCGGAGCGCCACAATACCGGCGTGTGTTGCGCCGAGACTGCAGCCGACTGTCACGGGAAGCCTGTCGGTTGTGTTCCTCTCTATGAGTATGGGATAGACCTCGTCCACGATGTAGTGATAATACTGTTCCTGAATGTACCCCCTGTGGGCTTTGTCGCCGCTAAAGTCCGACCAGCTCTCTTTGTCTACAGTGTCTACTGTAAATACCTGAATCTGTCCGCTCTCTATAAAACTGGATATAGTGTCGATCATCCCGACATCTTCAAAGTTTTTGCACGTGGAATCCTGAGCAGGGAAAACCAGGAGAGGAAGCCCCTTGTCTCCGTAGATCAGGAGGTGCATCTCCCTGTTGAGGAAGCTGCTCCTGTGAGTGAAGTATTCTCTTTTCATTTTATATTTTCCTATTCTGGTTACTGTCAGTTGGTCCGGAAGGTCTTACGATTCCCCTTTTCCTCTGTGGCCGCCGGGAAAAGTGAGCTTCTAAGATATATGCTTTGGCAGACTCCGCAGCCTGCCCGATCACTCGCTTTAACAGTGTGCTGTAAAAAAGCATCAACTACATTATAACATGTTCACATAAAAAGGCACTCAATTCAAGACAAAAACTATAAAAAATGTATATAATCATAAAGATAGTAAGGTATACTATTATTCGTCTATGTTTGCGGACCTTTGCCGGCGCCCGCGCTATATGCAATGTATTGCCCGGCAATCCATCAAAGGGACGAAAAAGCGCGGAACGCGTCTGCCGCGGGGCCGGGTGTCAAAATGAGGAGCATTACGGAAGCGCGGAACGCGCCTGCCGCGGGGCGGGATTCCAACGGGGGAAAGAATATGCCGCTGAGAGAGGGCATTTTTG
>ODAJ012179228.1_pt1 | contig 14444 bp, 10 predicted proteins | sample 1539241 | NCBI WGS metagenome assembly ODAJ01 (sample SAMN02144231, study PRJEB22623) | gut metagenome | biome: sheep rumen | host: Ovis aries | place: New Zealand
TTTCTTTGTGTGGTGCCAACGGGATTCGAACCAGTGACACACGGATTTTCAGTCCGATGCTCTACCAACTGAGCTATGGCACCATTGTTGATTTGCGGGTGACAAACTCGTTTGCACGATGTAAAAAACGAGTGTCTGCAAAGCAGGCTCGTGGAAGCCTTTGCTTTTTTGCGAGTGCAAAGGTACGAACTTTTTCTTATACTGCCAAATTTTTATGTAACTTTTTTTGTTTTTGCTTGATTTTAGTTTAAGAGTTTCTTGTCTGGGTATTATATATATTAAGGTATATAGGTAAAAAAGAATCTTATGTTGCAGAGAAGTGTCAAGAGAGTAAGAATAATATGCTGAAAAGCCCGAAGTTGGAAAATATCGATGAAATCGTGCATTCTGGAGAAATGGGGTAGGGGTAAGATTGTTTCAGGTGTGGTAAATTTAGTTCATAATATAAAGTATGCTCAAATGTTACCCCCTCGTAAAAATAATTTCTTCTTAACTTTGCAGTTGGTTATTGCTTTTCAGAAAATAGCTACAGACATTTTATACACTAATAATATCAACTAATCAAAAAACAATTAACAAACAATGAAGAAAACATTCAGACTCTTTTTGTTGGTGTTGCTCACGATTATGGGCACAACAACAGGTTGGGCAGAATTTGCTGACTTCGGCGTTGATCTGCGAGATGCCAACGGCGGTATAATAACTGCTGATGAGGTTAGCACAAGCCAGACTATCACGTTTGGTCTTGCGGTGAATGGCGCTCAAGTCACACGTGTGGAAGCAGAAGCAAGCAATGCCGTTGCAGTCCTTTCAGGTAAGGCGGGCAACAACCATGGCTTACAGAGTTTCTTGGCTACAGTGCCCGTTGAAGGTCCTGTCGAGATTACTATGAGCACATGTAGTTGGGGCAACGCTGTAACAGTAAAGGATGCTGATGGCAATGATGCCGTTCCTACTTTCACTACAAAGAAGGGTGACGGCGGTAGTGGCTGCTACAAAGGCAATGGTGATGCAGACGAGAACGTTATCGCCGTAAAGTATGTTGGTGAGGCAACCACACTGACCATCAGTGGTGGTGGATATGTTGGCTGGTTCTCAGTCAAGGCTATCGATGCTTCATCATGCTCGGTTTCTTATTCTCTTGGCGATGTGGTGTGTCAGGGAACTATAGTTCCTGCAGGTGGAAGTTACGCTAAGGGTGACAAATATACCTTCCCAATTCAGAACCATACCCTTTACAAAGAAGGTTACACTCTGACAGGATGGACTGACGGCACTACGACCTATGAAGCAGGTCAAGAGATTACTCTTGAGAATGACCTTGCTCTTACTCCTGTATTTACAGAGAATACCGTTTCTCTTGCTGATCGTACTGAGGAGACTACTATAAAATGGAATTTCCGTAGAGACCAGGGTGCTCCTACTGTTGCATTCCAAAATGTAACAGGTGTTTGGGTTGCTCAGGCTAATGTAAATGGCAGTATCATCGATGTCAAGGCAGACTTCGACACCAACAATGGTGGTAAGTTTGCTAATGGCAACTGGACTGACTGGGCACAGTTGAACAATGGAACCAAGTGGACAGTTCCTTCTTGCAAGGGTGCAACTGTCAGTATTGAAGCGTTTGGTGATATGGGAGCTAGCGGTAAGACTGCTACAACAATAGACGGTCAGAGCGACTACACCAGTGGTAAGGCCATCAGCTACGAGATTGCCAGCAGTGCCGAGACTATTGACGTTGTCATCGGCAACGATGGTTCATACTATCGCTATATTCAGATAGTACTTCCTGTAGTGCAGAGCCAAGGTGATGAATCTTACGACAACGAAAGTGCCAAGGTTGTATGGTCTTTCTCTAACACTGAGGATATAAACGAAAACGTTATTGCCCCTGAGGGCATCTTCACCACTGTAGCAGCAAACCTCGGTGACAAGGTGACTATTGCAGGAACAGGCAAGAGCACCACTCTTCCTGACGTAACATTCGTTAAGTTGGCTCCTACGGCCAAAGAAGACAAAGTAGAGTGGAGCGTTAAGCCTGCAAGGGGTCTGACATTCATTCCTACAAAGTTCAGCGCAAACATAGTACGTTTTGGTACTGACGTTGAGAATGGCGTTGTCGTTACTGCAAAGGCTGGCGACCGCGATGAGGTTACACTCGGTACATTCACAGCTCTGCGTGAGAGCAAAGACAACACCACAGACAAATTCAAGGATTCAAAGAATCTCACCAATACAATAGAGATTGAACTCACACCTGAGCAGCAGAAGTTGCTGGCATCAACAGATGGTGAAACCATTTCTGTATTTGCTACAGTAGGTGTAGGTTCAGGTAAGCAGGGAGGCTTCGCTAACGTTACTATTGATGGTATCGTTGATGGCACAAAGGAGCCTGTTCCTACCTATGTTCTCAATGTGGTTGGTGCTCCTGAGAATGGAGGTAAGGTAAAGAAATATCCATCAGCAGAGGTTTATGAGGAGGGCACAGAGGTTACTCTTACCGCTACTCCTAACTTCGGTTATCACTTTGTGAACTGGACTGACGCTCAGGGCGAGGTGGTTTCTGAGGAGGCTAAGTTTACCTATACTGTCAATGCCGAGGCTGCTCTCACAGCAAACTTCACCGCCGTAAATACCTATGAGCTGAAGTACACCGTAGAGGGCGCTAACGACTACATGGTTCAGCCTACACCAGCTCCAGAGGTTGTTGACGGAAAGAAGATGTATGAGGAAGGCACTAAGGTTACTCTTGAGGCGAGCCAGTATGAGGGTCTCGTTACCTTCAACAACTGGAGCGACGGACAGACCACAAGTTCTATCACTATCGATATGAACGAAGATGTTGACATTACAGCCGTTTACTCTCAGGCAGACATCATCGCTGGCTGGGATTTCTACAAGGCAGGCAACAATGGCAGAGTAGCTGATTTTGCTGCTGCAGACAATGAAGCAGACGCCCTGAGCCTTGTGAAGACTGGTACTACCACTACAGCAGGCTGGCTCGACAAGAGCACCGAGAAGGGCGGTGGCTATGAGTCATTCAAGGGTGCAGCAGTAAACTGGCAGGCTGGTAGTACTGAAGGAGATGTAGGTAACTTCCATTGGCAGACCAAGGTCAATGCTGAGGCATTCACCGACATCAAGGTTCAGTTCCAGATGCTCTACAACTACAATGCTTATCAGACATACAACGCAGAGTACTCTCTCGACGGCGAGAACTGGACTGCATTTGGTTCGGTTGCAATGTCTGGTGCTAAGACACCTGCAAGCTTCAGTGAAACGCTGCCTGAGCCATGTAACAATCAGGCTTCTCTGTATATCCGCATGATAGCAGATAAGACCTCTGGCATTGATGGTGCTTCATCTAAGAATGATGGCAACACTCTGGCTATGTTCTTCATCACAGGTACACCAAAGATTATTGATGATGGCAGAGCACCAGTTATGCAGAGCAGTGTGCCAGTAGAGGGTAGTGACAATGCAAGTGCTAACGGCAAGGTTGTCCTGACATTCGACGAGAAGATAAAGGTAGCAGAGGGTGCAACAGCAACTCTTAACGACCTCGTGCTGACTCCTAAGGTTAGCGGCAAGACAGTTGTCTTCGAGTACAAGGGTCTGAGCTACTCTACAGACTACACCTTCACTCTGCCTGCAAATAGCGTTGCTGACCTCACTGACAACTATATCCAAGAGGCTATCACTATCAACTTCACCACGATGACTCGTCCTACAGTAGAAAAGTCTCCATACGACGTTACAGTTTCTACCGTAGAAGAGCTGAAGGCAGCCATCAATACAGCCAACACTCGTGCAGACCAGAACACTCGCTTCCGTATCTTCATTAAGAATGGCACCTATGTGCTGCCACGTGGAGCAATGAAGCGCTATCGCCACACTAACGGCAAGAGTGGTGCTGAAGAGGTTGTCTATTATGAGGGTGATGAAAAAGACCCAATAACCTACATAAATGCAAGCAACGTTTCGTTCATAGGTGAGAGTCGCGATGGTGTCATTATTACCAACGACGAACCAGATGATTTGTCATTCAATGGTCAATATGGTGTTGCCAGCATTTTCGAAGGCATTGGCAGTAGTGATGTGTTCCAGATCAGCAGTACCTCAACAGGCCTCTACTGGCAGGATCTGACTGTCTCTACTGGCATGTCTGACGGTCGTGGTCGTGACATCGCCATCCAGGATAAGGGCAAAAAGAACATTTATAAGAATGTATGCCTGCACGGCTATCAGGACACTTGGACATCTAACAACAACAATGGTCTTTACTTCTTCGACGGAGGCATTATCCGCGGACGTACTGACTACATCTGTGGTAAGGGTGACATCTACTTCAAGGAGGTAGAATTCCAGCAGATAGCTGGTGGCTATTGTGCTGTTCCTTCTCAACCTGCCAATATAGGTTGGGTGATGAAAGACTGTGTGATTAACGGTGATGGCGATGGTGTTGACGGCAACTATACTCTTGGTCGTCCTTGGGGTAGCGGAACTCCTGTAGCTCTTTGGATAGACACCAAGATGAACGTTATTCCTTCAGCTGTTGGTTGGAACGAGATGAGTGGTGGATGGCCTGCACGCTTTGCAGAGTATAATTCTACAACGGCATCAGGTTCTTCAGTCAGCCTTGATGGCCGTAAGAAGGTATTTGCTGAAACTCACCAGAATAATCCTGTACTTACCAGAGATGAGGCATCATACTATAGCGATATGAGCAATATGTTTGGCGATTGGGACCCAGCACTGGCAACAGAACAGGCTCCTATGGTGCAGAATGTAGTGCTCAATGGCAACACACTCTCTTGGGATGACAGCAACTATGCTTCGCTCTATGCCATCGTGAAGAATGGTGAGGTTGTTGATTTCACCACAGAGAACACCTACGATATCAGCACAGTTTCCACTCAGAGTCTGGGAGCTAAGTCAGACGTTACCACCACAAGTGATGAGTGGGCTGTTCGTGCTGCCAACGAGATGGGTGGTCTTGGTGAGGCTTCTGTTGCCAAAGACCCAACAGCCGTAGAGATTGTCGAGGCTGCTACTGAGGCAAAGGCTGCTGAGGGAGCATTCGTCATTGGCGGCAAGGTGGTTATCCTTAAGGCAGGCAAGCAGTATAATGCTGCTGGCGCAAGGATTAAGTAATAATCCACACCTTATTTATATATAATAGGGCAGGCTCGCATTTGTGCGAACCTGCCTTTCTTTTGTCTGAGGACGAGTTTTTAAGTAGTATGGTATAGAGGCCAAAAGTTCCAGAGGCTCTGGACAGAGTGTACAGAGCCTCCGTACAGAGTGTACAGAGCCCCTGTACTAAGTGTTCGGAGCCTCCGGACAGTGTGTTCCAGTTTGCTTTGAAAATTTTGGAACAAGATATAGTGTCTGCAAATACGTTCTTTGTGTATTGGAGCAAAGGTGGTGGCATTTGTTAAACGTAGTTAAAAAAGAGACCTTATAGTTGTTTAGACCTTTAATTTGTTGTAACTTTGTAACGAAATATTTTTACTAACACAAGATAAATAACGAAACTAAACAATTAATCTTATGAAGAAAGTATTACAAAAAATGTCGTTGCTGTGCATGGCATTGATAGCTTCGCTCTCAATGTATGCTGGTGACAATGACTTGCTTTGGGATTACACAGAGAAAGCTCCAAGTGGTAGTCCTGACAATGGATTGTATTATGGGTCAAATGTAAATGATGCTGCTGGTACAAAGAACGGTTTGAAGGGTGTCAAACTGAACTCTTCTGGTTATGCATTCTTTGCGAAGCCTGCTGTAGCAGGAAAGCTGTCTGTTACAATTGGTAAGCGTGACGGTGCTGGCGCATTCTGTGTTGATGTGTATAAGTGCACCGTCTCAGAAGGAAAGGCAACGTTTACAGGAGGCGCAGAAGCACCTACAGAGGCTGACCTTATTGCAACTACGGATGAGGTATCAGAGTCTAATGCCGTTCATGTAGAGATACCTGCTGATGTTACTGGTATTTATATCAAGCGTCATACGGGTGCAGAGGGCGTACTCTCTAAGGTTGTCTTCAAGGAGTCAATACCTCGCGACTTCACAGACTTTGAGATTACAAATGACCAGTTGAAGGTACAGGGATATACTGGTTCTGGACTTCCTGCAGGTGTATCATTTAATGGAAATGATGCTGAGGCAGATGATCATGGTTATAGAAGCGTGACGATAACTGTTCCAGTTGATGGTACTGTAAAGTTTACCATCGGTGGTTGTAAGTACGCAAACAGAACATTTTCTGTGAAGAATGGTTCTGGTGACGTAGTAGGTACAGTTGATCCAAAGACAACAAATTGTTATCACGTAGATGGATCCGTTGTAACATACCTTTATGTAGGTGCTGCAACGACTTTGACATTTGACAACATACAGTACCTGCCATACTTCAAGGCTGAGGCTACAGAGGTTCAGGAGGCTGTAATTACCTATAAGGATCAGAATGGTAAGGAACTTGGCAAGAAGACGGTTTATGAGGGTGACCCAATAGGTGAGGTTCCTTATACAGAGGCTGACCTCACAATCGCCGAAGGACAGAAGTTCCGTGGCTGGGTATATGGCTCAAAGGTAAAGGTTGCTGCTACTGACGTAGTAACTGGTAATACCACGGTATCTGCCCTTGTTACGCCTATTGAGAGCGTCTCTGTAGGTTCAGTTCAGACATACGACCTGACCCAGAAGATTTTCTATCCAGAAGACCATGAGACCATTACTGTTACAGGTGGAAGTTACTACAACGATCATGGTTGGAACTTCGCTGCAAACGGCACAATCTCCTTTGATGTAGCAGGCAAGGCTCAGGTTGCTGTGTCAGAGTGTGAGTATGGTAGCGGAACAACCTTTACTGTTACAGATGCTAACGGTAAAATTGTAGCAGAAAATGTTAATGCGAAGGCTGCAAAGGATGCAGACGGTGCTACCCAGACATTCCAGTATGTTGGTGAGGCAACAACTCTTACTATTACATTTGCTGCTCAAACATTCGTACACAAGGTTACAGTATATAATGTAACGGAGTTCCCTGTGAAGGATGAAGCAACTAATTACTATATTGTTGCACCTGGTGATGCTGGTGGCTTGATGCTGGCAATCAATGAGGCTAACAGTACACCTAATACAAAGATTTTCCTGCCTAATGGTACTTATGACTTTGGTGAGGCAACAGGTATCACCCTTTCGGGCACTAACACATCTATCATAGGCGAGAGCACTGGTGCAATCATTAAGAATGCACCTCCTAAGGAGAAGGAAGGTCTCGGTTCTGCTGATATGCTGTTAAATACAGGATCTAACCTGTATTTGCAGGATGTAACATTGTGGAATGATATGACATTTGATGGTGGTACAGGACGTGCGGCAGTATTGCATGACAAGGGTACCAACACAATATGCAAGAATGTAAATATGCTTTCTTATCAGGATACATACTATTCAAATAAGGTGGGAGCCACATATTACTTTGAGGGTGGTGAACTGCATGGAGTGGTAGATTTCCTCTGTGGTGACAGTAAGGTTTACTTCAATGGTTGTAATATTGTTACAGAGAGCATTAAGGATGCTACCATAACAGCAAACTCAGAACTTTACGTGTTTAACAACTGTAAGATTACGGACAACGGTAAGAACTACAACTTCGGTCGTGCGTGGAGTGCTGATGGTGAAGGTCCAAAGTGTGTATTCCTTAACACGACATTGGTTAACCCAGATAAATTGATCAGTACCCGTTGGAATCCAAGTGGTATCAATGTAGATTATACTGTAGCAGGTGAATATGGAACAATGGATTCTAATGGAAAAGTTATCACTCCTTCCTCAAACATTGTTACTTTCGCCAAGAAGGGTACAAAACTTGAGACAATCCTTGATGCAAGCGCATTGACAACTTACTCTATAGAGAATGTTCTTGGCGCAGACTTCGCTGCTGTTGCTCAGGCTGCTGTTGCTCAGGCTGCTGCTCCTAAGGCAAGTCTTGAGGGCAATACTATCACAATCACTCCTGCTAACGGTGGCGATGCTGGCGTTTACCTCATTGAGAAGGATGGTGAGTTCCTTGCTCTGACGAGTGAGACTACCTACAACGTAAGCGAGCAGGCAGAAGAGGGCAACAAGGTGACTGCAAATCCTGTTTACACTGTTCGCGCAGCTAACGCTAAGGGTGGCTTCGGTGAGCCAGCTATAGTATCTCAGGAAACAGCTGTTGAGATTATCGAGGCAGCTGCTGAGAAGGCACAGGCTGCTGAGGGCGCTTTCGTCATTGGCGATAAGGTGGTTATCATCAAGGATGGCAAGCAGTTCACAGCTGCTGGTGCTCGCATCAAGTAAGCAGAGGTTGCTTATATAATATATAAGGTGGGGAATCCTATAGGGTTTCCCACCTTTTTGTTAAACGTAGTTAAAAAGTTGCTTTTGCCTTCTTTTTGTTGTACCTTTGCATGTGAATTTGGTATAAAGTGCACTTATGTCAACAAAGAAAAGACGCAAGAATAACAATGGTCGCGGACTTCAAGCCGTGACTCTATGTATTAGTACTTCACTTGTCCTCATATTGTTGGGACTGGTGGTATTTATCGGTTTGACAGCCCATAACCTTACGGGATATGTAAAGGAGAACCTCACCGTTACGGTGATGTTCGGCGAGGATGTGTCAAACCACGATGCAGCAGTAATATGTCGCAGAATTCAAACTCGTCCTTACGTGTTGAGTCTGGAGTATATCACTCGCGACCAGGCTCTGAAGGAGCAGACAGCGGCATTGGGCACTGACCCATCGGAGTTTCTTGGTGGCAACCCCTTCGTGCCTTCTGCTGAGCTGCACCTGAGGGCAAGTTGTGCCAATGCTGACTCGCTGAGGTGGATAGCTAAGGACCTGAAGGGTTACAGACAGGTGGCTGAGGTGAGTTACCAGAAGGACCTGATGGAGAGCGTTAACCGCAATCTGCAGAAGGTTATGCTGGTGATGATGGTTATCGCCGTATTGCTTACGCTTGTTTCGTTCTCACTGATAAATAATACGGTGAAACTGAGCATTTACGCTCGCCGCTTCACTATCAACACGATGAAACTGGTGGGTGCTTCATGGGGCTTCATCAGAAGACCGTTCCTGGGTCTTGCTGTGCTCGAGGGACTTGTTGCAGGCATTATAGCCGACTTGGTGCTGGCTGGTGGTGTGTATGCCCTCTATACCTATGAGAAGGATATCACCGCTGTGGTAACATGGGAGGTGCTTGCCATTACTGGTGCTGCTGTGTTGCTGTTCGGACTGCTCATCTCTACGGTGTGCACATTCGTATCTGTGACCCACTTCTTGAGAATGCCAACAAAGAGACTTTATAAGATTTAGTTAATAGTTCGTGGAAAAGGAAAATTTCGCTTTTGGTAAGATAAACTTCATCATGATAGGCATCAGTATGCTTATCGTTGTGATAGGTTTTATAATGATGACAGGTGCTTCGTCTGACGCGACACATTTTGATGCTGAGATATTCTCGCCAATGCGCATCAGTGTGGCTCCTGTAGTATGTTTTATAGGCTTTGTGTCTGTAATAGCAGGCATAATGTATAAACCTAAGAAAGGGGAGGGTAGCAAATGAATTGGTTAGAGACAGTGATTATCGCTATAGTAGAGGGACTGACGGAGTTTCTCCCAGTATCTTCTACTGGTCACATGATTATCACACAGAATCTGTTAGGCATCAAGCAGGGCGACCCATTTGTTCATGCCTTCACCTTTATCATTCAGTTTGGCGCCATTTTATCGGTGGTTTGCCTCTATTGGAAGCACTTTTTCCAGTTCGATAACACCCCTGCGCCAGCTGGTAGTAATCTTTTCCAGCGTCTGAAGCACCGCTTCTCTTTCTATTGGTTGCTGATAGTGGGTGTGGTGCCAGCAGTGGTTGTGGGCTTGCTCGCCAAGAAATCGGGTGTGCTCGACTGGCTCCTCGACAGTGTTGAGGTGGTTGCCATCATGCTCGTAGTGGGTGGTGTGTTCATGCTCTACTGCGATAAGTTGCTCAACAAGGGCATAGACGAGAATAATAAGGTAAACGAGAAGCGTGCCTTCAAGATAGGTCTGTATCAGTGTATATCTGTTATCCCAGGTGTGTCACGCTCTATGGCTACCATCGTGGGTGGTATGGCTCAGGGACTCACTCGCAAGCGTGCAGCGGAATTCTCATTCTTCCTTGCCGTACCTACTATGGCGGGAGCCACTCTGCTCGATTTGCTCGACCTGCTGAAGGAAGATGCCTCATGGGCTACCAGCCATAATATCGCTATGCTGCTCTTAGGCTGTGGTGTGGCATTCATCGTGGCTCTGCTGGCTATGAAGTGGTTTGTCGCTTTCCTTTCCAAATATGGTTTTAAGGCATTCGGCATCTACCGCATCATCGTTGGCAGCATCATCATAGCACTGCTGCTGACAGGACATTCACTGGCAATGGTTGACTGATGAACTTCGTAGAAGGCGAGATACTACATATCAACAAGCCTTATGGCATGTCCAGCTTTGGTGCACTGGCATTCGTTCGCACTCGCATCTCTAAGGCTGTGGGTGTTAAGCGTGTAAAGACTGGTCATGCGGGCACTCTCGACCCCCTTGCCACTGGGGTGCTGATACTCTGCACAGGTAAGTGTACCAAGATGATACCCACCCTGCAGTACCACTCCAAGGAATATACTGCCACCCTGCAGTTTGGTGCCACCACGCCCAGTTACGATATGGAGCATCCAGTCAATGCCACTTTTCCCACTGAGCATGTAACAGAGGAGAGGATAAAGGCTGTGCTGGAACAGTTTAAGGGCGACATAATGCAGGTGCCTCCCACCTATAGTGCCGTGAAGAAGAATGGCGACAGAGCCTATGAGCTGAGGAGGCGAGGCGAGGATGTAAAACTCGATGCTAAGTCTGTTCACATAGATGATATAGAACTCCTGTGGTTTGATTCAGAGAAGATGCAGGCTCAGATAAGGGTGGAATGTGGCAAGGGCACCTATATCCGTGCCCTGGCCCGCGACATAGGTAGAGCCTTGGATAGTGGGGCATATCTTACTCAGCTCTGTCGCACTCGTTTGGGCGATGTTCGCATCGAAGACTGCATAAAACTCGACGACTTCCAAGAGTGGCTTGATGGAGTAAGTACAAAGTGACAAAGTACAAGGTACAAAGTGACAAAGTACAAGGTACAAAGTGACAAGAAACTTTCAATATTCAAATTTCAACTTTCAATATACTAAATGAAACTATCTCAGTTTGATTTCAACCTTCCAAGTGCTCAGGTGGCATTATATCCACACAGCATAGAACGTACAGTGACCAATGACAAAGGCGAGGAGACCACATTCTCGCTCAAGCGCCCTGATGAGTGCCGCATGGTTGTTGTGCATAAGAAGTCACAGAAGATAAGCCTTTACAAATCAGACGCCAAGGGTAAGGCTATCAAGGATGAGGATGGTAAGAAACAGCCCCTCACACTGCTTGATATCTTCGATTATTTCGGCGAAAACGATATGTTTGTGTTTAACAACACGAAGGTGTTCCCTGCACGTCTCTATGGTACCAAGGAAAAGACAGACGCCAAGATAGAGGTGTTCCTGCTTCGTGAGTTGAATCAGGAGATGCGCCTCTGGGATGTGCTCGTGGAGCCAGCCCGTAAGATACGTATCGGCAACAAGCTCTTCTTCAATCAGGAAGGCACTCTTGTGGCAGAGGTGATAGACAACACCACATCGCGTGGTCGCACCCTGCGCTTCCTCTACGACTGCTCACATGAGGAATTCAAGAAGTCCATCTTTGCACTCGGCGAAGCACCTCTGCCACGCTATATCATCGACCATAAGGGTAAGGACGGACAGCTGGACCGTCCAGTGACAGACGAAGATTTCGAGGATTTCCAGACCGTCTTTGCTACTGAGGAGGGTGCTGTTACAGCTCCTTCTACTGGTCTGCATTTCACTCGTCAGATGATGAAGCGTCTCGACATTCATGGCATAAAGACAGCCTTTATCACTCTGCATTGCGGACTGGGTAACTTCCATCCTATCGAGGTGGAGGACCTTAGCAAGCACAAGATGGATTCAGAGGAGATGCACGTTTCAGAAGAGACTTGCAACATCGTCAATAGTGCCAAGAAGGCTGGTCATCACATCTGTTGCGTAGGAGCCAGTGTGCTCAAGGCTACAGAAACCGTAGTGGGTACTGATGGCTATATCAAGGCTTACGACGGTTGGACAAACAACTTCATCTTCCCACCATACAACTACGGACTGGCCGACTCTTGTATCGTAAACCTCTATCATCCTAAGTCAACCATGATGATGGCAACCTGCGCCTTTGGTGGCTACGACCTCGTGATGGAAGCCTACAAGCAGGCTCTGAAGGCAGGATATAGCTTTGGTTGCTTTGGCGATGTGATGCTGATAGTGAACGATTGATAGGTTCAAAAGGTTCAAGAGTTCAAGGATGCATAAGGTGTATCTTGGCATAGGAACAAACTTGGGTGATAAGGAGGGCAATATCCTTAGAGCCTACGAACTGATAAGGGATAGGGTAGGAGAGATAGTGAAACGCTCCACCTTATATAATACGGAACCATGGGGATTTGAATCAGAGAACTCCTTCCTCAACTCCGTAATTTGCGTTGAAACCGCACTTTTTCCTCGTCAGTTGCTCCAAACGACGCAACAGATAGAGCGTGAAATGGGGCGCACCAACAAGAGCACAGATGGCAAATATCACGATAGAATCGTGGATATCGACATTCTGCTCTATGACGATTTGAAGGTAAACGAGCCCGATCTCGTCATTCCTCATCCGCTGATGAAGGAACGGGATTTCGTCATAAAACCGCTCTTGGAAATTAAGAATTAAGAATGAAGCTCCGAGCTTGCTCGCCTGAGCACCCACTGGAGCGCAAGAATGAAGAATAATATAGATAGCTAAAACGAAAACCTGAATGAATATATGAAGAAGTTTTTAACTATAATTGCAGTTTTGCTGACAACAGCCTTTGCTGTAGCAGCAGAGAAGACCGTAAAGGTAAATGTAACTAACACTTACGGCAAGGCTCGCAAGGCTGTGCCAGTAGTGGTGAAGCTCGATGGCACCACTCAGTCTGCCCTCGTCAAGCTCGATGGCAAGGAGGTTCCTTGTCAGCTCGACGACCTCGATGATGACGGACTATTTGATGAGCTATCTTTCGTAACTGATATGAAGAAGCAGGAGCAGCAGGTGTTCGATGTGGTGCTCTCTGATGAGGGGGCACCTCGTGAGTATCCTGCTGTGTGCTATGGTGCTATCGCCATTCGCGATAGAGCAGCCAAGAACCAGAAGCACATGCCGATAAACTCTGTCACATTCCCTAAGGGGAGCAATCCTTACCAGTATATCTTCCCTCACGGAGCCGTGATGGAGAACGATATGGTGGGCTTCCGTGCTTATTGCGACCATCGTCAGTCTATCGACTATTACGGTCATCAGCAACTCAAGGCAGACATAGCCGAGACAGCTTTCTATCCTACACCAGAGCAGAAGGCAGCAGGTTCTGGCGACGATGTATTGTGGACAGGCTCTACTCCAGGTTGTGGCACCATGCATGCTTGGGATGCCAAGAAAGGTCGGACAATAATGTACGAGAACGTGCGCAATACCACGGTGGAGGTAGTGGCAGCAGGTGCTGTTCGCACTGTGTTGCGTCTTACCAATCGTGCTTGGCAACCAGTATCTTTCTGCAAACCAGTTGATGTGGTGACCACCTACACCCTCTATGCAGGGCATCGTGATGTGCAGGTAGATGTTAAGTTCTCTTACTCTGTTGAGGGACTGCCACTCGCCATTGGCACGGTGGATATAGCCGACCCAAAAGGTGCTGAGGAGCATTCCGACTGCAAGGGGTTGCGTGGCTGCTGGGGTAATGCCTGGGCAGGCAACAACCCTAAGGTCTATGAGCAGCATACCGTAGGACTTGCCGTGAATATTCCTGAGAGATACTATAAGAGCGAGACCCGTTTCTCTGATATGGACAAGGAGCAGATAGGCACCCTGAATGAGAAGACTGGCAAACTCAACATGCCTAACCAGGCACTCATAGATATCGTAGGCACTGATACAGACCACCTCAACTACTGGTTTGCTGCCACCTGCGACCTTGAGACTTTCGGCTTCAAGGACTCCAAGGCATGGTTCTCTTTCCTCGACGAGTGGAAGAAGGAGCTCGCATCACCTGCGGTGATTCAAATTAGTAATTAGGCTCCGAGCTTTGCTCGCCTGAGCACCTACGGAGCGCAAGAATTAGGGCTCCGAGCTTTGCTCGAAAACTATCAATTGTCAACTATCAATTATCAATTATAACAAAAACATGGAAGCTGTATTTTCTTACATCATCGGCCTTGGTGCCGCTGTCATGATGCCAATCATCTTCACC
>ODAJ012074559.1_pt1 | contig 14431 bp, 12 predicted proteins | sample 1539241 | NCBI WGS metagenome assembly ODAJ01 (sample SAMN02144231, study PRJEB22623) | gut metagenome | biome: sheep rumen | host: Ovis aries | place: New Zealand
GGTATTTTATTTCACCAATCATTCGCTTTGCTTCAGCGTCAGACAGACCAGCATATTCCTTCATGGAGCGAACCTCCGCAATAGTGTTGTAGAAACCGTCTTCTACATATCCGTAGAGCGTTCCCATAGGACATCCGTTGCGCTGCAGGAACACCTGGTCGGCTTTGCTCCAAAGGGCTGTTGCATATTGATCGCCATCGAGACCGCCCAACTTGTTGCGGTTCATGGACAGGTTAGCGTTGACAGTCCACTTAACGGGAGAGTTCTTCAGAACGTCGTAGTTCAGAGAAAACTCAAGACCTTCGTTGGTGACGTTACCGCTGTTGATGAGCATATTTCCCCAACCAGAGGAGTAGGGAAGAGAAACGTTCTGCAACAGGTTGCGTGTTTTCTTATAGTAGTAATCTACTGTAAACTGCAGACGGTTATCAAGGAATCCCATGTCGATACCAGCGTTGAACTGTCCTGTCGTCTCCCACTTAAGGTTGGGATTTGACGGACCACGCCAGTCAATGGGGGCAATACCCGACTCCAGTCCACCGCGGAAAGCGTAATCTGCAGGAGCGAGAATGGTTAAAGTACGGTAAGAACCGATGGCCTGATTACCCGTTTCACCGTAAGACAGGCGGAACTTAAGATTGGAGAATACGTTGAGGTCCTGGATGAAAGTCTCATCGCCTGCTCTCCATGCGAATGCTGCAGAGGGGAAGGTAGCCCACTTGTTGCCTGTGACGAACTTTGAGCTGCCGTCGGTACGCATGCTGACGGTAAAGAGATACTTGTCTAACAAAGTGTAGTTTACACGTGCAAGGAAAGACTCGAGAGTCTGCTTACCCTCATCACTACTGACGTTTGCCTTGTTCGTAGCAAACCCAATATCTGTGCTTATGTTTGAGAAGTATGGGAAGTTGGTAGTTACGAGAGACTCATTGTCCCAGATGCCTTTCTCGAAGGTGAGACCCACAACGGCATTGATGGCATGGATGCCAAATTTCTTGTCAAAGGTAAGTATCGATTCTGCTGTAAGACTCTTCCAAATATTAGAGGCACGCCCTGCCTTGCCATTTATGGGGTTGCGTCCCTCATATGTGTGCTTGTCGTAGAAGGTGGAACGGTGATTATCGTTATATCCGAAGCCCAGATTCTGACGGAATTTCAGCCAAGGCATTATCTTGGCTTCTACATAGTTGCTCGAGAAGAAACTTAATCCTTTCAGTCGGTCGCGAGCACCATTGATATATGTCACAGGGTTTGCTGCCAGCCACATAAGCTCATCGACTTGCGTCAGGTCCATAGACGGACCGTAGGTTGGCGGGAACAGCAGTGCAGAACGGATAATACCAGTGTTCTCGCTTGAGTTTGTGCGCTGGAAATCGGTAGCCTGCTGTGTGAAGTGTGAACTGCTTCCTACCTCAAGCCATTTTGTGATATGACGACTTATGTTAAGACTAAGTCCGTAACGCTCATAGCCGGTGTGCTTAATGATACCATCCTGCTTCGTGTAGCTGCCGGACATGTTGTAGTAGCCGTTTTCCGTACCACCGCTGACGCTGAGGCTATAGTCCTGCTGCCATCCCGTTCGGTATATCTCGTCCTGCCAGTCGGCAGTAGATATGGTGTATTCTTTACCTTCGTAGGTTACTGTTGACTTAGCATAATCTTCAGGCTTGCCGACATAGTGCCCGCTATTGTCAACATATCCGCGGTAGGGCAGGTCGCCCGTGGCACCCTCGTACTTCTGTGAGTTAGTAAATCCTTCGTTAATATAGTTGGCATAGGTTACAGGGTCGAGCATCTTCACACGCTTTCCGATCTTCGACACTGACCAACTGGCATTAAACTCTATTTTCGGTTTGCCTGTCTGTCCTTTCTTTGTAGTGATAATGACTACTCCGTTAGCACCGCGCGAGCCGTATATGGCTGTTGCCGATGCGTCTTTGAGAACCTCGATAGATTCTATGTCGTGAGGATTAATAATGCTTAGCGGATTAGAATTTTGTGTGGAGTTGTCGTTAGCACCGCTCGCAGGTGTGGAACCCGTCTCAAAAGGAATGCCGTCAACGATGTATAGTGGTTGTGACGATGTAGTAAAAGAATTGGCACCACGCACGGTGATACTTACTCCGGCACCAGGAGCACCATCATTCTGGTTTACCTGCACACCGGCAATCTTACCTTGGACGGCGTGAGATACGTCGGTGGCACCGCCCAGCATGATGTCGTCACTCTTAATTTGTGACACAGCACCGGAGAGGTCGCGCTTTTTCATTGTTCCGTAGCCGACCACGACGACTTCGTCCATAACTTTTGAATCTTCATAGAGGGTGACGGTGATGGAACTTTTGCCTTTTACATTGATGACCTGTGTCTTGTATCCTATCATTGATACTTGGACAATAAACTTTCCTTCAGGCAATGTAAAGCTAAACTTTCCGTCTAAATCAGTCACCGAACCGACGGATGTTCCTGGAACTTGTACGCTGGCGCCAATCATGGGCTCGTTGGCAGCACCGTCAAGGACTTGTCCGCTGATTTGTGTCTGGGAAAATGCATGAATGCTAAAGAATAGTAACATGCTGATAAATAGACATTTTCGCATATTAATATAGGTGTTTTAGTTATTGAGCAGAAATAAGTTGAATCTTTGTGAGGGTGAATCCCAGTCCTGTAACGACAATACCGGAGGTCTTTATCTTGTCGAGGGAAACCTCATCAAAGGTAAGCACTACATCGGTGCCGTCGAGAGGATACCATACAGGTTCCTTGGAACCAGTGATGTCATACCATTTTCCTTTATTTTCGCGGAAGGACATCTGTGGTAACACGTTAGCCTCCTTGAGTCCGGGAAGCAGGTCGTAGCTGATGATAAGTACATCGTTGAGGGTACATTCCTGGAATGGTTCTGCAGTGATGCGCAGGTTGCCGCTCCAGTCAACGGGGAAGGTCTTCTCCCCGTGGAATACTTCGCCTGGTTGCAGGATGTACTCCTTCGGTGCGCGTTGTGCCTGACTGATATCCTCGTCAACCTGACCGACGAACTGTACCAGTCCTATTTTTATAAGACGATAGCCTTTTCCGCCAACGCGCATGGCAGTGTCGTCACCTGTTCCTGCCAGCTGTAGTTTAAGCAGCGGAGCATCGTCATTTATGTAGTATGTAAATCCAGTAGGTCCTACGGGTATGCCGTCGGTAGCTTTCTCAAGAGGGTTCCAAGTGAAATCCATAAGTTTGGCGGCTGCACCTTCCGACACTTTGTTAGCATGGAAGTGGATGCCGTCACCCTTCTTTAGTTTTTTGAAACAACTTCCCGGAATTTCCGTACTTACGCTCCAGTCGTCTTTCATCTGAACTGCAGCACCTCGCCATATCGTAGTCTCAACGAACTCTTCGCCGGGGGTAAGGGTAACGTAAAGAATACGATAGTCGTGTCCGCCTATTATCACTCCTCGCACGCGTACCTTATTTAATATGTCATCAGACAGAACCATGCGAAATGGTCCGCTGATGCTGAAACACCCATACTCAGGAGCAACACCCTGCCAACTCTCAGGGTCTTGGAATGCACCCTGTGAGAAACCTTGTGCTCCATCTTGATATACGGTTACTATGTCGCCAGCCTTGGCATTTTGGAAGTGGCGTGCCTCAAGAAGGATGTTGTCTTTCCATCCGGGTCCGATGGTCTTAGGACCAATGAGGATTGTTCTTTCAGCAGCAGTTAGACAGATAGCAACTGCAAGCATTAATATGAGGGAAATAGGTCTCTTTGTCATACCAGCAGTATTTTATTTTCTTAGTTCCTTCATCTCGTCGCGATCGACAACAATGCCTGTGCCAAAAGCATCTTTCCACCATGCTGCATTAGCAAAACGATGTTCGTTGGCATTGCCACTGTTGTAATCTCCATCGTACCATGTCATGAACCAGCTCCAGCGCGAGCCCTGTTGCCAAATCTTGCTTAGAAGCGACATCTTCACCTCGTCGCCATTGCCGCATTCCGCAAGAGTGATTATTTTTGTGGGATGCTCTTCTTGAAGTTGCTTAAATTCCTTCATTAGAGGATATTGCAGAGCGGAATAACTGTCGCGTCCGATGATGTCAACAACATCGTCACCAGGATACCACTCCATGTCGCCCATCTGGGAATTCCATACCCAGATAAGGTTATTCAGACCATGATGGTTAACAAGCCTGTCATACAGGAAACGCCATAGTTTCTTATATACTTCAGCACCTTTGGCTCCCCACCAGAACCATGCCGCGCCACCTTCAAACTCGTATGTGTTTCCAGCCGCTTCGTGCAGAGGGCGCCAAATTACTGCAATACCGCGGCGCTGCATAGTCTTCAGGTAGCCTGCCACCTGGTCTATGTCGTGAATCATCTGTTTGTAGTCTGCCGACGACGGGTTTTCGAAAGCAGCAGGATCGAAACTTGTCTCACCAGGTTTTGAGCCGGGAGAGCAAGTGAGGTTAGTGCCATTGTTGGCTTTTACCTGCCAGTGCCACATACATCCTACGAGTCCTCCAGCGTCCCACCATTCGTTGACAGGAGTCATGTCCGAATAGTCAAGCCATCCCTTGGGGTTAACATCCTTAGATGCGTGTATGTTTATGAAGTCAAAGACATTTATGGCAGGGTATTTGCCTGTCCATTTCTTGACATTCTCTGCATCGCGATAGTTCCAGTCGATGTTAGCAACGGTTCCCGAGATAATCTTTCTGCCATACAAGTTGTACAGGATGCTATACACTTTTTTAGCCTCGGGAGTAGCGTTTACGTTGACTAACTGTTTGGTAATCTTACTTTCGGTGATTTCTTCCTTGGCAGCATCAGGCGTGGCGTCGGCATTACTACATCCTGCCAGAACGAAGAGACCAGCAATAAATAGTGTCTTTTTCATTATCTTAAAAATATAGGTTTGCATGTTGTAATAGATTTGGATTTCGCATGCAAAGATAATGACTTGTCGTTACTTAGACTAACACTTTTTTTTCAAGGACTGACACTTTAATAAAAAGTTAGAACACGATACGTGTCTTGCGATAGTTGTTTCGGAATTCTGTAGGGCTGCATCCCTTGCGTTTTTTGAAAAGTCTGTTGAAGTTTGTCAATGTGTTAAATCCGCAGTCATAGCATATCTCGCTGATATTATGGTGAGTGTCAACGAGCATTCTGGAGGCGTGTCCGAGTTTTATGTCGATAATATATTCGTTTAGTGTCTTGCCGGTGTGTTGGTGAAAGAATCTGCTGAACGACGTGGTTGTCATACCTACCATTTCCGCAAGAGTGGTTAAACGTATGTCCTCATAATAGTGCTTAGAGATATAGTCTTTTACCTTCGTTATCCTACGGCTGTCGCTTGCTGGAATCACCTTGGCGAAAGATGAAGAAGACAGTGGTTTGGCATTGCTGCATTTGGATAGCTCGTAGAGAATTTCAAAAAGGTAGTGTGTGGCATAGAAGCTCTCCTTTACAGATGAGAGTTTCGTAAGTAACGGATATACCGTCATTATTGCATTCATTGGAAATGAAAGTCCGCGCTGCGCTTCCTTAAACATCTTTCGTATTGTATCGAAGGGCTTGCGTTGAAAGATGGAATTCTCCTCGTTGAAGTTAAAATAGAATTGTATAGTTATTTCATGGATGTCTTTGTTACTGCAGTTGCCCTGTTCCCAAACGTGCTCAAGATGTGGCGAGGTGATAAGCACAAGGTCATAGTTGCCAATTTCTTCGGAGCTGTCGCCAACGACACGACGTACTCCACAAGCGTTTTCCACGAAGTTCAGTTCGTAAAGTTCATGGCAGTGTATAGGGTAGGTGAATTCTGCTTTATGTCTGTCGGCGACATACATAAAGTCTTTTTCCGACAATGGAGGTATCTCATGTAGAATTTCGAATTCACTCATGTTGCTATTCTTTCTTTATATTAATCTTCCAGTCGTTTGAAGGCTTTGGGGAGGTAGGCGATGATGTCGCGTGCGATGAGGCTTTCCATGCCGAGGTCTCTTGCGGCGATGTCGCCGGCGAGTCCGTGGAGGTACATTCCTAACCGGCAGGCTTCCGCCTGTTTGTAGCCTCGTGCGAGGAGGGCAAGTATTATTCCCGTGAGGACGTCGCCGCTGCCTGCGGTAGCCATACCTGCGTTGCCTGTGGAGTTGAAGATTACCTGTCCGTCGGGCATGCAGAGTGCTGAGTAGTGACCCTTGAGGATGATATATGACTGCAGGGACTCTGCGAGGTTGGAGGCTTTGGAGATGCGCTCGAAGCTGTCGGCGCAGGGGCCGCCGCTGATGAGGTCGAACTCCTTGGGATGTGGCGTCATGATGGTGCCGTGAGGCAGTTGCTGCAGCCACGCGTGGTGGTTGGCAAGGATGTTGAGGGCGTCGGCATCGAGTACTATAGGACAGGTGGTGCGCCTTATCTGTGTAATCATTGCTATGGAGGTGTTCTCCTGTTGTCCTATGCCGGGACCTATGGCGAGTGCATCGACGTCAGTGGCGTCGATGGGGTTGGTGAAGTAGAACTCTTCACGGTCTATGTGGAGCACTGCCTCGGGGGCTGTTATCTGCAGGATGTCGCCATTGCGACGTGGTGTGCATATCTCTAGTTTTCCGACGCCGGAGCGCATACACGCATTGGCGGCGAGGGTGGCGGCTCCTGCCATGCCGTAGCTGCCGGCAATGAGGAGGGCCTTGCCCATAGAGCCTTTGTGGGCGAAGTCGTCGCGACGTTTTAGCAGTGCGCGGACGTCGTTTTCCTCCTGGAGGGTGTATTTTGTGTTTATCTTGTCTATTCCCTCCTGACTGAGTCGGATGTCGAGGATGCGCAGCTTTCCTATGTAGTGCTGGTTCTCGGCGAAGAGGAACGACAGTTTTTTCTGGTGCAAGGTGAGGGTGACGTCAGCCTTGATGATGTTGGCGCGTACGTTGTAGGTGTTGTCCTCGGTCATAAGTCCTGAGGGCACGTCGATGCTGACAACGGTAGCGGGGCTCTGGTTGATGTACTTGATGAGCGAGGCGAAACCTCCTGCGAGTGGCTTTGTGAGTCCGCTGCCGAAGAGTCCGTCAACGACGAGGGTGCCGCTTTCGAGTTTTGGCGGTTCAAATTCGTCGATAATCTCGTGGAACTCCTTCATCTTCCTACTGTCGAGGATGCGCTGACGGTTTATGGTGCAGTCCTCGGAGAGTCGTCCGTTGATATTAAATAGATAGGTAGAAACGTCGTAGCCCTGTTCGCAGAGCATGCGCGCTACGGCGAGTGCGTCGCCACCGTTATTGCCCGGACCTGCAAAGACTACGACGGGCACCTGTACGGACCACTGGTCGGAGATGGCTCGTGTAAGTGTTTTCGCTGCGCGTTCCATGAGGTCGATGGAACGGATAGGCTCGTGCGCTATGGTGTAAGCGTCTAATTCGCGAATATGTGAACTTGTAAAAATCTTCATTTCGCTGCAAAATTACAAAATAATTCATAATTCATAATGCATAATTAATAATAATTTACTAATTTTGCAGCGAAAATAGTTAAACAGCTATGAAAAGGGTAAAGATAAAGGATAAAGAATTTGAAGTTTCGATTACCTCGGAAACTATTTTGGAGCGTGTCCACGCTGTGGCAGAAGAGATAAACAAGGATATGGAGGGTAAGACCCCGTTGTTCCTCATTGTATTGAATGGTGCGTTTATGTTTGCTGCCGACCTGATGAAGGAAATCACAATACCTTGCGAGTTGAGTTTCGTGAAGTTAGCATCGTATGAAGGAGTGCTATCGACGGGAAAGGTGAAGGAGGTCATAGGTCTTAATGTAGATATTAGCAACAGAGACGTCATCATTGTGGAGGACATCGTTGACACAGGTAAGACAATGCACCAGATGTTGGCAACGCTGTCGATACGCAACCCTAAGTCGATAAAGATATGTTCGCTGTTCCTGAAGCCAGACAAGCTGGAGGAGGACATCAAGGTGGACTACTGTTGTTTCTCGATACCTAATGACTTCATCGTTGGCTACGGACTGGACTACGACCAGTTGGGTAGGAACCTGAAGGAGGTATATACTCTGGTTCAGGGTTGATGGTTCATGGTTAATGGTTTGGAATGAAGGAGTTTAAACTGCCACGAAAGATTAACGACGTAGAGGTGCAGAAGACGGACCTCGTCACCGACATGTGGTACAAGTTTAAGGTAAAAAAAGATATAAGAAAAAAGGACAAACAAGAAAAACTAATCAAAATGAAGAATATAGTAATTTTCGGTGCTCCGGGTTCCGGAAAAGGAACACAGAGTGAGTTGATGATAAAGCACTACGGACTGGGACACATCTCTACAGGAGACGTATTGCGTAGCGAGATAAAGAAAGGTACAGAGTTGGGAAAACTCGCTGCCAGCTATATTGACGGCGGCAATCTTATTCCCGACGAGTTGATGATTTCGATATTGGCTAACGTGTACGACGGATACGGAAGAGGTCACAAAGGAGTGATATTCGACGGTTTCCCACGTACCATACCGCAGGCAGAGGCTTTGAAGAAGATGCTCGAGGAGCGTGGCGACAAGGTTGCTGCAATGATAGAGTTGGACGTACCCGAGGAAGAACTCATGCAGCGCCTCATAAAGCGCGGTGAGGAGAGCGGACGTGCCGACGACAACGAGGAGACGATAAAGAAGCGCCTCAAGATATATCATTCGCAGACACAGCCGCTGATAGAGTGGTACAAGAAAGAAGGACTGCACCACCACGTCAACGGACACGGCACGCTGGAAGAGATTTTTGGGAATATAAAGAGAGTAATAGATAGCCTAGGATAGCCTAGGCGGTCCTAGGAAAGCCTAGGAGAACCTAGGAAACCCTAGGCAATCCTAGAAAAAAAGAAAAAAATGGAGAGTAATTTCGTAGATTATGTGAAGATTTACTGTCGCTCGGGAAAGGGCGGCAGGGGATCTATGCACCTGAAACACATAAAGTACAACCCCAACGGAGGTCCCGACGGGGGTGACGGTGGTAATGGTGGCAGCATAATCCTTCGCGGCAACCATAACTACTGGACGCTGTTGCACCTGAAATATCAGCGCCATATAAAGGCAGAGCATGGTGGTGACGGCGGCAGAGACAAGTGTCACGGCACCGACGGCAAGGACGTTTATGTTGACGTGCCCTGCGGTACGGTGGTGTATAACGCCGAGACGGGAAAGTACATCTGCGACGTTACCTACGACGGTCAGGAGGTGGTGCTGCTGAAAGGCGGACGCGGAGGACTGGGAAACTTCCAGTTCCGTAGTGCCACAAACCAGGCGCCACGTTTTGCACAGCCCGGTGAGCCTATGCAGGAGATGACCGTGATAATGGAGCTGAAACTACTTGCCGACGTAGGACTGGTGGGTTTCCCCAATGCCGGAAAATCGACGCTGCTGTCGGCACTCTCTTCGGCAAAACCAAAGATAGCCAACTACCCCTTCACCACACTGGAACCGTCGCTTGGCATCGTGGCGTACAGAGATAATAAGTCGTTCGTTATGGCCGACATCCCTGGAATAATAGAGGGCGCCAGCGAGGGCAAAGGACTCGGACTGCGTTTCCTGAGACACATAGAGCGCAACTCGCTGTTGCTATTTATGGTGCCTGGCGATACTGACGACATTCTCCGCGAATACAATATACTACTGAAAGAACTGGAGAACTTCAACCCGGACATGCTCGACAAGCACAGGGTACTCGCCGTTACGAAGTGCGACTTGCTGGACGACGAACTGGTAGAGATGCTGAAAGCCACGACACCGAAAGACATACCCGTAGTCTTTATCTCGGCGGTGGCAAACAAAGGACTTGACGAGTTGAAGGACGTGCTGTGGAAAGAGCTTAACAGCGAGAGCAATAAGCTACAGGCGATAACGAGCGAGGATGTCATTGTTCATAAGGATAAAGACATGACGACTTTCGTTGACGAAGAACCCGACGTGGAGTTCCTGGATGAGGACGAGATTGAGATAGAAGACGTGGAGGAGTGAATAGTTTACAGTGAAAAGTGAATAGTTATGATTACTGTTAAATCATAGAGAAGTAAGGAATGGGAAGGTGGGTAACGATATTTATGCTGGCACTGCTTGTTTCGTGTAACAATGAAACGGTGTATCATAAGTTCGTTAACATTGAAGGGGGGAAGTGGACAAAACAGAATAAGTTTACATTCGAGGCAGGTTCCTTTGACAGCGACATGACGGTGGATGAGAGTGTGGAGCTGCGACTGTGGGCAAGAGATTATCCCTATGGAAATATAAGTATCTTGGTGGAGCAGACCTTGTTCCCCGCGAAGACAAAGACTGTTGACACACTGACGTATGTGTTTTCAGGGAGACAGGGAGACAGGGAGGCAAGGAAGCCTGATGGTCCTGCTTTTTTCCAGGTATCGATGCCACTGAAGACGCTATCGCTGCATAAGGGCGACTCGCTGTCGGTGACGTTGCGACATAACATGAAGTGTATGGCGCTGCCAGGAGTTGTGGATGTGGGAATTAAATTAAAAAATAGAATATGAAAGAATTAGCGTTAAAGTACGGATGTAATCCGAATCAGAAACCCTCGAGGATATTCATGGAGGAGGGTGAGTTGCCTATTGAGGTGTTGAACGGCAGACCGGGATACATAAATTTCCTTGACGCCCTGAACTCATGGCAGTTAGTGAAAGAGATGCGTGAGGCTACAGGACTGCCCTCGGCAGCGTCGTTCAAACACGTGTCGCCGGCAGGTGCTGCTGTAGGATTACCCCTTAGCGACACGCTGAAGAAGATATACTTCGTTGACGACATAGAGGGGCTTGACGACTCTCCGATAGCCTGCGCCTATGCACGTGCCCGCGGTGCCGACAGAATGAGCTCGTACGGCGACTTCGTAGCACTCTCGGACACCTGTGACGCTGTTACGGCACGTATCCTGAAGAGGGAGGTCAGCGACGGTGTCATTGCTCCCGACTATACTGAGGAGGCGCTACAGATTCTCCGTGATAAGCGCAAGGGAACGTATAACGTCATAAAGATAGACAAGGACTACGTGGCAGCACCTGTGGAGCGTAAGCAGGTGTTCGGCATCACCTTTGAGCAGGGAAGAAACGAGATTCGTCTTGACGATCCCGCACTTTTCGAGAATATACCTACGAAGAACAAGACGTTCCCCGAGGATGCACGCAGAGACCTTATGATAGCGCTGATAACACTGAAATACACACAGTCGAACTCAGTGTGCTACGTAAAAGACGGACAGGCGATAGGTATCGGTGCCGGACAGCAGAGTCGTATTCACTGCACACGTCTGGCAGGCTCCAAGGCAGACATCTGGTGGTTGCGTCAGCATCCGAAGGTGATGGCGTTGCCCTTCAAAGACGATATACGCAGGGCAGACCGCGATAACACTATAGATATATATATAGGTGAGGAGCACGACGACGTGCTCAAGGAAGGAGCCTGGCAGCAGTTCTTCAAGACCCGTCCCGAGGTGCTCACCCGTGAGGAGAAGGCTGCATGGATAGCAAAGAACAGCAAGGTTTCCTTAGGTTCAGACGCTTTCTTCCCCTTCGGTGACAATATAGAGAGAGCACATAAGAGTGGTGTGGAATACATAGCACAGGCAGGAGGCTCCGTGCGTGACGACCATGTCATAATGACGTGCGACAAGTACGACATAGCTATGGCGTTCACCGGAGTGCGACTATTCCACCATTAATGCATAATGCATAATTCATAATTCATAATAGGGAGGGCTAACGGCAAGATTATTTCTTCTTGCGGTTAGCCCTCTGTTCACGATATTTCGCCTTCTGCATAGCAGACCCGCTGCCGTGCGCTCCGGTGATATACTTTTTCTTCTTCGCTTTGGTCTTCACCTTGTCGTCGGCTTTCTTCTCGCCGCCGCGTCCAAAGTTGATACCGTTTTCCAATATTGACTGAAAATCGTCCATAACATCCTCCTTATTTTTTCTTTTTGCGTTTCTTCTTGTTCTTGTCGAAGCGTGTGATGCTCTCGCCGGCAAGGAGGTCAACAGGACGTTCCGCCTCCTTCTGGTTGTTGTCATCGACGAGAGAGACAGGCTTCTCGCCGCGTTTGTTCATCTCTATGATGTGCATAGCCCTCTCGGCAGTTATCGTCTCGATGTTCACCGCCATACGTTTGTCGGTAGAGTAGGTCACGAGACCTGCAAGGATGTCGCTCTTGAAGTGGTAGTAGTCGCTGTCCATAGTCTGCAGCACCGCCTCGCGCGACGGCATACGTTTTCCTGCCTCCATGTAGTCGTCAACCTCGTAGTTGAGGCAGCACTTCAGCTTGGCACACATTCCCGCCAGTTTCTGCGGGTTCAACGAGAGATCCTGGTAGCGTGCTGCTCCTGTGCTCACGCTGACGAAGTTCTTCATCCATGTGGCGCAGCACAGTTCGCGTCCGCAAGGTCCTGTTCCTCCTATTCGTCCTGCCTCCTGACGTGCACCAATCTGTTTCATCTCAATGCGTACGTGGAAGGTGGCGGCGAGGTCCTTGATGAGTTGTCGGAAATCCACACGTTCGTCAGCGATATAGTAGAAGATAGCCTTGTTGCCATCACCCTGATACTCCACGTCGCCAATCTTCATGTCGAGTCCCAGACCTTTAGCTATCTGACGACTCTCAATCATTGTGGTGTGTTCGCGAGCCTTTGCCTCGTTGTATCTCTCTATGTCGGAAGGCTTCGCTATGCGGTATATGCGCTTAATGTCGTCGGCACTTTTGAGGTTAGCCTTTTTTATCTGCAGTTTAACCAGTTTTCCCGTCAGCGTCACCACCCCGATGTCGTGTCCCGGGTTAGCCTCGACAGCCACGATGTCGCCCTTCTTCAGGTCCAGGTTATTTACATTATGGTAGTAGCCTTTGCGGGTATTCTTGAACTGCACCTCCACGAGGTCTGTACTCTCCACGTTTCCCGGTACGTCGGCAAGCCAGTCGTAGGTATTCAACTGTTTGTCCTGTCGTCCGCAACCCTTACAGGAGAGTCCCCTGTCGTTGCCTGTGATATATTTATATTCCATAACTCGTAGTGTTTATTTTGCTATGAGCAATACAATTATTTTGAGTGCCATATCGTAGAACACGATTTTGGCGTTAGCATTCTGTCCTATGTCGCGTTTGCAGCGCTGCAGCAGTTCTGCAATCTCCACCACGTTAGCCTCGTTGATGAAGCGTGCGAAGTTGCGTGCGAAGTTCTCCTCCGCCTGTGTCATGTAGTTAAGTTCCGGGTTGTGGAAGTTATACATGAAATTCTCGCGTGTCAGGTGCAGGAAGTAGTCGAGCATGTTACGCTGTCGTTCGCGACCGTATGCCGCTACCGTCTCGCTCCATTTCTTCAGTTCCCTGACGTTACGCTGGTAGGCGAGTCGCATGAGTTGCATGAACATCTCCAGGTACAGCTGTCTGTCGTTATCGACGTTAAGCTCCTCCATAGCTCGTGTCCACGAGCCGTTGGCGCAGCGTGCTATGCGGTGCGCCTCTTCGGGGTTGATGCCTCGTTCGCTTATCAGCGCCTGTTCTATGTCCTCTGTGGCAATGCGTTTCACGTCGATGCGCTGTGTACGACTGAGTATTGTCTCGAGGAGCATTTCCGGCTGTTGACAGACCATGAGGAAGACGGTCTGCGACGGCGGTTCCTCGATGAGTTTAAGCATCTTGTTGGCACACTCGTCGTTCATGCGTTCCGGCATCCATATTATGCATACCTTGTAACCTCCCTGACTTGACTTCAACGACAGCTTACGCAGCAGGGCGTCGCTGTCGCCGACACCAATCTGTGCCTGTTGGTTGGCAGCATTCATGCGCTCCAGCCACATGTCCATAGTGAAGTATTGCGTCTCGTTGATGAGCTCGTTCCATTCGCGTGCGAAGTCGTCGCTCTCCATCTTATGTTCCGAGGCGGTGCCCGTAGGACGTATCACGGGGTAGGAGAAGAGTAGGTCGGGGTGTTGCCATTTCTTCAGCATAGCCTCAGAGTTGGCAGCGTTATGACTCGTCGTTGTCAGCAGGTGGGCGGCGAAGTCCATAGCCAGCGCCATCTTTCCGCTTCCCTCCGGTCCGCAGAGCAACAGTGCGTGGGGCAGTCGTCCCTCGCTAACCATCTGTAGCAGTCGTTCTTTTATGTCGCTCTGTCCTATAACCATTGGTGTGTCCTTATACTAACTGTTTTGTTATCTCGTTGACGGAGTCAACAGCCGACATCGTGTAGAAGTGGATGTTGTTGATGCCGTTAGCGTAGAGGTTGCGGCACTGTTCTATGCCCCATTCTATGCCGAGAGCCTTAGCGTCGTCGTCGGTCTTGCACTTCAGAATCTCCTTTGCCAACTCCTCGGGGATGTCGCAGTGGAACGTCTTGGGAATCATCGTCAGCTGCGACAGCTTTGTGAAGGGTTTTATTCCTGGTACTATGGG
>ODAJ012110710.1_pt1 | contig 14430 bp, 16 predicted proteins | sample 1539241 | NCBI WGS metagenome assembly ODAJ01 (sample SAMN02144231, study PRJEB22623) | gut metagenome | biome: sheep rumen | host: Ovis aries | place: New Zealand
ATTGCCGTGACCTCCGCGGGAATGTAGTTGAAGCGGGGAGGCAGGCCGGCGGAATCAAGCTTGGCCATGGCGTTCAGCACCTTCTCCATCTCCTTGTAGTGCTGCAGTTCCTTGAAGAGTTCGTAGTTGCGGCCGGCGAGCACTTCGTTCTGCTTGCGCAGCCCGAAGTAGTCCTGGATACGGTTTACGCCGCCCCAGGTGACGGCCATCACGTTGTGCGAAAAACGGTTGATCCAGATATCCTGGAGAGCGGAAGAGCGCTTGAGCATAGACATCGCGGCAACCTCCAGAAGAATGAAGATTGCCGCGGTGGCCAGGCCGGCGTAGATGGTTCCGCGCCGCGCCATTTATCGCATAAGGAAAGAGTAGCGGTCGGTGTTCTTCAGGGCCTCGCAGGTTCCGCGCGCTACGGCGTGGAGCGGATCCTCGCTGACGTGGAACTGGATGTTCACCTTGTCGGTCAGACGCTTCGCGAGCCCTCGGAGCTGCGCGCCGCCGCCGGCCAGGAAGATGCCGTTCTCAACGATGTCGGAGTAAAGCTCCGGCGGGGTGAGCTCGAGTACGTGAAGGATGGAAGACTCTATCTTGGCTATCGATTTGTCAAGGCAGTGCGCCATCTCCTGATGGGTGATGGTGGCCTCCACCGGGTGCGCCGTCATGAGGTTCGGGCCGCGGACGATGAAGGGTTCGGGCTCTTCTTCGTCGAGGTCGGGAATCACTGCGCCTACGGCTATCTTGATCTTCTCGGCGGTGATCTCGCCCACCCTGATGTTGTGCTGCTGGCGCAGGTACTGCTGGATGTCGGCGGTGAACACGTCTCCGGCCGTACGGATGCTCTCCTGAACCACGAGGCCGCCGAGCGAGATAACTGCGATCTCGGTGGTGCCTCCGCCTATATCGACCACCATGTTGCCTATCGGAGCCTCAACCTCCAGGCCGATTCCGAGGGCGGATGCCATAGGCTCGAAGATCAGATACACGTCGCGTCCGCCGGCGTGCTCGGTGGAGTCGCGGACTGCTCGGATCTCGACTTCGGTGGAGCCCGAAGGGATACCTACGACCACCTTGAGGTTGGGATTGAACAGGTGGGTGCGGCGGCGGTTGTTTACCTGCTTGATAAAGCCGCGGATCATCATCTCCGCAGCGTTGAAGTCGGCGATCACGCCGTCGCGGAGGGGACGTATGGTGCGGATGCCCGGGTTGTTGCGCTCGTGCATCAGTTTGGCTTTCTGGCCTATGGCTATGGGCTTGCCGGTATTGTTGTCGATGGCTACGATGCTGGGCTCGTCAAGCACGATCTGGTCATTCTGGTAAATGACGGTGTTGGCGGTGCCGAGATCGATGGCCAATTCTTGGTTTAGGAATGAAAATGCCATAATTATCGTACAGTGATGGATAGTCCTACAAAATTAAGAAAAATCCAAGAAAATACATTATTTTTGTTAGTCAGTTTCTATTGTTTTTATGGCAAGACCCGTTTACGCTGTTTTCGTGGCGGGGGGCAGCGGCTCCCGCATGGGGGGCGATGTTCCCAAGCAGTTTCTGGAACTCCGTGGCGTGCCCATACTGGAACGTTCGATTGAGCGCTTCCTGGATGCGGTTCCGGACGCCAGGGTGGTGACGGTGCTGCCCGACAAGCACATCGACACCTGGCGGGAGATATGCCTGAGGCGCGGGCTTTCGTTCCCGCAGACAATAGTCAAGGGAGGCATGACGCGCTTCCATTCCGTGAAAAACGCCCTCGAGCGGGTTCCCGACGGTGCCATCGTGTCGGTCCACGACGGCGTGAGGCCCCTGGCCTCGGAGGCGCTGATCGCCGGAATGGTGGAGAAAATGCAAGTTCCCGGCGGCCCTGCGGGGCTGATTCCGGTGGTGCCGGTGGTTGACACGTTGCGCAGTGTCGCGGCGGGCGTCCCCGCTCCCGACAGAAGCACCCTGGTCGCTGTTCAGACTCCGCAGATGTTTTTGTCGGAAGCTCTCAAAGAGGCCTATCGCCTGCCTTACGACGTCACTTTTACCGACGACGCCTCCGTCGCCGAACGCGCCGGATTTACAGTCCTCACCTTCCCCGGCGAGCGCTACAACATCAAAATCACCACCCCCGAAGACCTTCGCCTCGCCGAACTGCTGCTGATGCCGCCCTGCAGCTGAAAGGAGCGGAGGCTGGGAGTGCCCCAGGAGACCGTCTGCGCCCACGCAGCGCACATTGGGAGGAAAGAGTTCTAAAAGGACCAGGGGGTTCCGGGGGGTCCGCCCCCCGTCCCCTGGGGGTGCAGGGGGATGGTAGTCCAAAGGATCCCTTCGCAGAAGGGATAGCCCCGAAGGGGCGTAGTCTCCTGGGACACTCCCAGCGTAGCGACTGGAAACTGCAGGGCGGGCGCAGCGAGGCTGGAGAAACAGCTGCCTGCCTCCGCTACGCAAGCGCTGCTTCCCTACGGCACCGGATCGTAGCCGGAGCCGCCCCAGGGGTGGCAGCGGAGTATGCGTTTGAGGGAGAGCCAGCCGCCTTTCAGGGGGCCGTACTTGCGAAAGGCCTCGAGGGCGTACTGCGAACAGGTGGGAGTGAACCGGCAGCTTGGCGGAGTAAATGGCGAGATGCAGAACCTGTAGAAGTGAATCAACAGGATAAAAGGCGCGGAAAGCACCCGCTTGACCACAGTACCGAAACTCACCGATCCAGAATTCATCGCGAAGAAATTCTTGAAAGCAGTTCTGCCACCTCGCCGCGGATTACAGCAAAGTCGCATATGTCCGCAGAGTTATAGACAAACATAAGGTCGAAGCCAGGAGGCAACAGCTCCTTTTGAAGGCGGTACGCCTCGCGCATACGGCGTTTGAGGAGGTTGCGCTTCACCGCACGCTTGTACAGGCGCTTGGGAACGGAGACCATTATACGGCTGAATTCCATCCCGTTGCCTGCCACATAGCAACAACGCAGGTGAGACGTGTGGTCCCACCTGCCTTTATCCATCAGGCGCGTGATTGCCGTGCGCCCGGAGAGACGTTCCGTTTTGGGCAGGCTTGCTGTCAATCTATCGTGAACTTAAGAAAACTTCAATGGCCTTTGCCGCGGATGGAATCTCGGTATTCGGACCGCCTTTTACTGCGATTGCCATGCCGTCCTTCTCCAAGGCCTCCGCGATGCTGCGTCCGTAGGATATGATGGCGGTGCCGTTGGGCCTGAACTCGGGGAAGCTCTTGCGCAGCGACTCGAGGTCGTAGGGATTGTAGAGCACCAGCGCCCCATAATCGGAAAGATTGATTCCGGTGAGATCCTGGGCTACGGACTTGACCATCACCGAAACGGAGAAATCGAGACCCATCTTCTCGAACAGAGACGAAAGGGTTGTGGCTTTGGATCCGTCGGAGGTGGTGATGAGGAACTTCTCGCCGCGATGCTTGGGCCCGATCTGGGCAACTATGGACTGGGGGGTGCCGTCGCCGAAGAAAATCTTGCGCTTGCGGTAAACCACATGCTTCTGGAGGTACAGGGCAACCAGCTCGGTGCTGCAGAAATACTTCATCGTTTCGGGAACTTTGAAGCGCATCTGCTCGCAGAGCTGGAAATATGCGTCAATCGCATGGCGCGAAGAAAAAACAATAGCTGTATAGTCGGGAAGATTGATTCTCTGGCTGCGGAACTCCTTTGCAGACAAGGGCTCGATCACAAAGAACGGCTTGAATTCCAGACCTACTCCGTATTTCTCTTCCAATGCGGTGTAAACGCCAAGATTGGATGGAGCTTTTTGCGATATAAGTATCTTCATTGCGTACACGTGAAAACCAAAATGCCTATAGGCAAAATTTCAAGGGCGCAAAGATACAAAAATGTTGCCAATAATCCACAACGGGATCTTAAAATTTCCGTAAAGCGAATGAGGTGAACCACGTAGAACACAATGCATTCGGCATTCAGCACCTTGCGCACGACCGCATCCGGTACGCGAAAGGCGGCCGTCAACAAAACCGTCACCAGCATCAGGGATGTAAGCAGTATAAAATAGTTGAAAACCGTATGACGGAGGGTTGACGCATACTCGTTGGTAAGGCTGCGGAACTTGGTCGCCACATAAAAGAGGCGGTGCAGGGCCGCCGTACCGGTCAGCAGCGCCGCGGTTATGGCGAGCTTGAAGGACTCCGGCGCATCCTGGCGGAACGAAGGGTCGGCCAACTGCCAGCGGTCGGCGATCAGGCATACGGCGACGCCCGCCACCAGCGCAACGTTGTTGCGGGTGCGCGCCAGGCTGACGCTGTGCTCCAGTTCCAGATTCCCCTTCCAGCGGCTCATGCACCTCAGGAGCTGCGGGTACAGGCGGATCAGGTCGGGGAGCGAGAGTATCAGCAGGATGACCAGCACCATCACGGCAATACGGTTGACCATGACATCCCCCCACTGGAGGGTGCCTGCCACGTACTGCAGCGGTTCGGTGGACATGTCGAGCGTCCCGCTCCTGAACAGATCCGGCATCAGTTCCCGCGCTTTGCGTTATATCCCATCGACAGCAGCAGGGCCGTGACTTTGTCGCGAAGGTCGCCCTGGATGGTGATTTCCCCGTCCTTGGCGGTTCCGCCCACGCCGCACTTGGTCTTGAGAGTCTTGGCAAGGGCGGCGAGGTCGTCGGACGTGCCCACAAATCCTTCCACCAGCGTCACCTGCTTGCCGGCGCGCTGCCTGCGGTCGATACGCACGATAAGCCTCTGGCGTGCGGGAGGCAAGGTTTCGGCCTCGGAGGTCGTCTCCGTTTCATATTGAAAGTCGGGATTGGTCGAATACACCACCCCGAGCCTTGATTTCCAGTCGTTGTCTGCCATATCGGCTACAAAGATAAGAAATCGTCGAGATTAAATTTCGAGTTCGGTATGGCATTCTTGCATACCGTCAGTTTTCCGGAGCGGAGAAAAATCAAATACCCGGAATCCGGGTCGACCAGCGTACATTCGAAGGTCAGCTCGAAAAGGTCGTAAGACTTTTCGCGGTATTGATGGAAGCGGACATTCCCGTCCTTGAAGGTGCACAGGTGCCCGTAACGGTTCAGAATATTCAATTCCCGGGGCCAGTAGGTGGTTTCCGTCTTGAACTTCTGCGCGGGGTCAGTTATGCTGATATACATTTCGAAGGGCTCGTGCAGGTATGCGTCGAAGCGTATTCCAGGGTCGCCGTTGTTTTTGGAGAAGCCCATATGGTTCGGCAGATCGATACTTCCTCCCGATTTGTCGGTATATTCCGTAGTCTCCCCATCTATGGTTACCGAAAACCGGGTGTACGGCTCCCAGGCAACATGGTATCTTGGATGCGTGACCTCATGAACCAGGCTGAGGATGCATGACTGGGAGGACAACAGAAGGACAAGCCCGGCCATGATATTTAACAACCGTTTCATCTTCCGCTGTATTTATATAGGAACATGCTGAAATCGTTGGCTTTCATTACTTCCACTATGTTGCGCTGAAAGATCAACCTCCCGTTTTTTATATCGACCTCGCCGCCTCCAGGACTTTTTGCCATGCCTTCGAAGCGGACAAAGAACGTATCATAGCAATAAGGGTTTGATGCCTGATAATAAACGGTGTCAAGATTCAGAGAAAATTTTCCGGTCACCAGGCGATAGCCGTCTTGAAGCTGCAGGGTATCGGGCAACGGCAGATTGGGGCAGAACTTATAATCCTTGGCGTTGGTAAAATAGCCCTGGGTACTGTGCAGGCCGAAATAGACATCATCGTCACATTTAAAGCGGAAGGTTGCCACCAAATCTTCCCCGCCTTTGTTGTTAAAGCCGAACGACGGAAGCGAGAACTTTTCGAGCGCATGGTTTTCTCGTGGTTGTCTGTATTCATACAGCCGCCCGTCAATCTTATACTCCATCCAGAAGAATGGCTCGTTGTGATACTTTTTGAGTTCAGGATCGAGCACTTCTTCTTTTTTGCCACAGGAAAACAGCGTCAAGAGAGTCAATATGACAAGGATTCTATAGTTCATGGAGTATCATTTTAAGCATTCTGCTGTTGCCCTGTGACTTAACAAGCCGGTTGCATACCAGGAACTGCCCGTAGCGGAACCGAAGGGTGTCCGATCCGTCCCGCTTGACACAGTCAAAGTCAAAAGACAACAAGTACTGACCATACCCGCCATCCCTGACTCGCACGAACGAAAAAGTCCCTTCAGACAAAAAATAATCATAATCGACACATGCTGGAGACTTGTAGATTTCTACGGAATCCTGCTGAAAAAGTACTTCCGTCGTTCAAAAAAGAACGGAGTTTCACTTGTCAGTTCAAACTCGATTGTATGGGGAGAGACTTTTTTGTGCCCATGAATATCGACAGAAAAAAGGGCAGTTCGCGTAGAATCGTCAACCTCCTTGAACCGAAAAAGACTTCCTTCGGCACTTGATTCGTAGACACTGCCGAACAGGCCAGGGTGTAAAATTCCCATATCCTTGTAAAAGACATGCTCTCCGTTCACATCATACTCAAGCTCATAAAACGGCTCGTCTATCTGCTTCTCGTAGCAGGAGGCAAGCAGCAGACACAAGAACAAACATAAGGCAGCACTACGGTTCATGGTCCAAAAATAACGATTCTTCATTAAAAATGAAGTATCATTTGATTTCTTGCGTCGCTTTTTGCTATTTTTGCAAAAAAGCATATCACTATGAAGGCATTTGTTTTCGCGGCCCTTGCGGCCATGACGTTATTTGTTTCTCCCGAAGCACCCGCGCAGAACGGCATCCACGACGGGCACAAGGCGCAGTTGGTGGCCCACAGGGGCGGACGGTACGAGGCCGACGAAAACACCATTCCTGCCTTTGCCAGCGCCCTCGAAGCCGGAATTACCGGATACGAGCTGGACGTCCACAGGACGGCGGACAACAAGTTCGTGATTATCCACGACTTCGATATAAGCCGCAGGGTTGTCGGCGAAGGAACGGTGGAAGAAATGACCCTCGCCCAGATCAGGGCCCTGAAGACCAGGGACGGCAATACTGTTCCCACCCTTCAGGAAGTGCTCGACCTCTTCGGGAAATACGACGGGATTTACGTGGAATTCGAGCTCAAGACCACCCGCGAAGACCTTTATCCCGAACCCGTGCTGACCAGATTTGCAGACGAAATCTATGCCGCCATCTCTGCGGCACGCCCGGCAAACTCCACCTATGTTTTCTCGTCTTTCGACGCAAGGATACTCAAATACCTCAACGCCCGCCACCCCGGAGAGCCCATCATGTACATTACATCGCAAGGCTGCACCGGAGAGACGCGCGCCATTCTGAAAGAAATCGGCATCAAACGCATGGCCTGCTACCGCACCCGCACAACCCGGGAAGAGATGGACAAGGCGCACGAAGAAGGCATCCTTATCAACCTGTGGCCGACCAAGGATGCCGTCGAAGTCAATCTCGCTTATGCCCTCGGTGCCGACTACATCTGCACTGACAGGCCGCGCCTCATCTGCTCGCTGATAGACGAGGGGGTAATACCGGTAAAGAAATAAGCTCCGCCGCTACTGCACCTCGGGCTCCACGGTCATGCCGAGAGGAGCGACGCGGCATAGATGCGCAGCGGCCACGATTCGCTCCAGTCTGCGATTTCGTCCGTAAGCGCCTCCAGCTCAATCATACAGGGCTTGCAGGTGGTCATCCAGAAACTGAGAACGAAAGGCGTCTTGCCGTCGATCAGGGACTTCAGCTCCACGTTCTTGCCGGACACATCCTGAAGGGTCTTGTTCGGAAGAGTCTGCGCAACAGCCATAAAAGGCAGGGCAAGGGCTACTATCGCCGATATGATCGAGATTTTTTTCATGCTTCTTTCTTTCGTAATCCAAATAACGCCATCGCTACACCTCCGAGCACCAGAAGTATCAGGAGGATAGAGCAGGCCCGCGACAGGGCTTCGCCTCGTCTGTAACTCGTGGGTTCGAAACTCATAACCAGGGTGTGGTCTCCGGCAGGCAGGTCAATGCTCCGGAACAGCTTGCCGTAAAGTTCAATCGGGAGCTCGGTGCCGCCGTCCAGGCGAGCCTTCCAGCCTGCGGGGTAATAGACTTCGCTGAATACCGCCAGGCCGCCTTCCGCGCTGGAATAACTGTATTCCAGCTTGTCGGGAGCGTATGAATCCAGAGTTATCGGATCTCCGTTCTCGAACCAGGCATTCCCCTTGGCGTACTGATACCTCAGCGGCGCATTGTTCTCTCCGACGATGATATAGCGGCAGTTGAGCATGGCCAGGCTCTCCAGATAAGGGAGCGCCGCCTCGGCCTCCGCAACCGTGGCGGCACCGGAAATGGCGTTGGACAGCGTACGGATGTCCTTGCTTATCTGAGAGTCGATATACTCCTGATATATCTGAAGCTTTGCAGGCGAATAGCCTCCGATGTTCTTGTGCCAGTACGACGGGTGCGAGTCGTTGAACACGTTAACCGTGAGGTCAAGAACACGGTACGAAGGGTCCTTGTCGGAAAGTATGATTTCGTCCACGGGGCGCTTTGCGAACTGGCTCTGGAACGCTTTGGGGCTTACGAAATTATCCGGCCCCAGATAGCGTTTGCCTACCAGGAACAGGTCGGCGAGAACGAGTACGCACACCAGCACAGCCGATATCATGCGCTTCTTTGAGGTGTTTTCTTTTCCGCTTATGCCCCATACAAGCAACAGGCAAGAACATATTACCAGCAGCAGCGAGCGCAGAGTGTCGTTCCACAGCAGCGAATGCCTGTCGGCAGCCAGGGCCTCGACCAGAACGTCGGGCTGTCCGGCGTCGGCTCCGCCGGAAAACATGCCGAACATGCTCTGCAGCAGCGCCAGGAGCAGCAGCAGGCCGGCGGAAATGCCACCGGCAGTCAGGACCTGCCGGCGCAGGACACGGGAGTCGGATCCGCTCTTCACGACGCCGTCGAGCATCAGGAAACCCAGCACCGGAAGGGTGAACTGCAGCACCACCAGGGCCATCGACACCGTCCGGAATTTGTTGTACAGCGGAGCGATGTCGTAGAACAGCCGGGTAAACCACAGCAGGTGACTGCCAAGGGCCAGGAGCACGGCCAGCAGCGAGGCAGCGGCAACCCACCAGCGTTCGCGCCCCCTCCAATACAGAAGGCCGAGAATGAACAGGAAGATGGTCACGGCGCCCATGTACATGGGACCGGCGGTAAACGGCTGGGGCCCCCAGTAAAGGGGCATCTGCTTGCGGAGCTGCTGGAGGTTGCCCTGGCCGGCCTTTTTGAGAAGCTGTATGGTTTCGGAATTCATGGACAGCTCGCCGTATGAAGAGCCGCCGTTATAGTTCGGGATGGCCATGTTGGGAAGCTCTTCCCAGCCGTACGACCATGCGGTAGCGTAATCTATTTCCAGACCTTTGCGGGAATTGTCGCCGGTGCTTCCCCCGGAAGTGCCGCCGCGCATCGAATACGGAGTGTATTCGGCGGTCGGCATGAGCTTGATGGCGTTGGTGCCTATTCCGGCAAGACCCATTACCAGAAGCAGCGCCGAGGCGATCCAGAAGCCCTTGAGCGACGCCTTGCGCCGCAGCAGCGACACAAAGAGCACCAGCACGTAAATCAATATCATCAGAGCCAGATAGTACGAGATCTGGGGATGGTTAGCCTTTACCTGGAAACTGACGGCAAGCCCGAACAGCGCCGCGCCCAAAGCGACCCTGGCCGTGTCCAGCAAGTTATTAATACTTAGCGCTTTACCAAAAACCGTTTGTACCTTTTGCCCTAATCGGTTTTGCGTATTTGGTTGATCATCAGGGAGTTGTGTGGCACGCCGATAGGTATATACCAAAGCCGCGAGCACCCAGGGCAGGAAAGCCAGCGCCTGCATCTTGGTATTGTGCCCGACCTGTATGATCTGGATGTTGTAGGAACAGAAGGTGACGGCGATGGCGCCGCCGGCTGCGATCAGCGGGTGGATTCCGAACGCCAGCATGAGCAGGAAGGCTCCCAGCAGCGACACGAACAGATAAGTGGCCGGGCGCTTGCCGGTAAGCAGCAGATCGTAAAGAGGCTGCGTCCAGTCGCCTTTGCGGGACGCCTGTATGGTGGCCGTAGGCATACCGCTGAACATGGATCCGGTCCATGCGGCAGGCTCACCGGGATGCGCCTTGTCCCACTCCAGCTTCTCGTGGCTCATACCCTGCCAGCCGGAGATGTCGCTCTGGTCAACGATTTTGCCGCTCAGAAGTTCCGGCACAAAAGCATACGACAGCACCAGAAAGCCCAGCACTATCCCCAAACATATCAACAGATTCTTTTTCATCAGCCCAAAAATTGTTCGGCCCAGTCACGGTCCACGGTCACAAGTCCCGTAAGGCCTTCGGTTATAACCGGATTGCGGCCAACTATGGCGCAGCAGTCCTCGTACACATTGAACCCTACGGAGAGCATCTGCATCTGCCCTCCGTCGGGGTAGGTAAAGACAATATCCTGGTCGGCCCCGTCGGTGCGCAGGAATTTGAGGTCCACGTCCTTGCCGAATTCCTGCCGGGTAACGAACTTGCAGAACTCCATGGGCACGTCGTCAAGCCCGGCATCGAAAATCTTGACCTTCTCGATAAAGGAGCCCACGTCGCCCACCAGGCGCCCGGCAACACCTTCCAGCCCCTCCACGCTTACTTTCCGGTCCGACAGGCACAGCAGCAGATGCGCGTCGCGGTACACCACCGGAGCGGCGATCAGCTCGCGCAGGCCGCACTCGGGGCACTCCCGCACGAACAGGGAGCCGTTCTTCACCTTCTCCTTCAGCGAAGGGTCGGCCAGGGCGTCGATGTGCCTGTACACCGGAGCCTCATACTCATGGGCGCAGCGCGAGCAGCGGAAGCGCACGTTTGAAACCACGGAACTCATAGCACGGCGGATAGTTTTTCTGTCAGAGAGAGACGCGAATACTTGGAGATATTGCCCTCCAGCCGGGCGTCTTCGCCCGCAAGATGGCGCTCCCAGGCGCTCTCGATATAGTTCCTGACCGGTTCGACGCGGTCCCAGTCGTACATCACGCCTGCTCCAGCATCCTGAAGCACGAGAGCGGCCGCTCCGCCTTCCTGGCCGATTCCGAGCACCGGACGGCGCGCGGCGAGATACTCGAATATCTTGCCCGGAAGCGCCTTGGCATACTCGGGCTCCTGACGCAGCGGGAGCATGAGTATGTTGGCCGACTGCTGCAGCCTGGTGGTCTTTAAATGCGGCTGGTAGCCGAGGTCCTCGACGTTGTCGGAGAGGCCGCGGACGGCGAGCGCGTCGATGATTTCGGCATCGGTCTTGCCTGCCAGGACTATGCGCAGCTGAGTCTTGAAATTGCGGTCGGAGGCGCATTTGGCAGCCAGCACATCCCACAGGCGCAACGGGTTGCCGTCGGAAGCGAACAGGCCGGTATGGACCAGCGTGAAACGGTCCGCGGGCAGCTCCGAAGGGCCGGATGCGAAGTCATCGTCGTCGTAACCGTTGGTGATCAGGTGCACCGGAGTGGAAGTGCGCGCCTGAAAATCGGCGCGGACGGGCTCCGAAACGGCGATCACGGCATCGGCGGCATCCAGCACCCGCTGCTCCAGCGAACGGTGCCTTGCGGCGGTCCAGGGCAGCAGGCCCATGTGCTTGAAATAGTGCATCTCCGTCCAGGGGTCGCGGAAATCGGCTATCCAGCGAATTCCTGTACGGCGGGCGAGCTTCATGCCTATTAGGTGCATCGAGTGGGGCGGGCCTGTGGTGACGATGGCGTCGACCGGGTTGTCTTTGAGATACTTGACCAGAAAGCGCACCGACGGATTCACCCATCCCACGCGGGGGTCGGGCACGAACAGATTGCCCCTCAGGCCCACCACCAGGCGCTGCTTGAAGGTCTTTTTCTGCTGGTTGAGAGGGTTAACTCCCGCGCCTTTGTCGGAAGCGCCGAAAAACTTGTGGTATATGGCGTAGGGCTCGCTGATGTGGCGGCGTATGACGGTAAGGCCATCCGGAAGTTCGGCGTCAAGGGTCTCGTCGACCGCCAGCCGCTCCGGGTTCTCGGGAGTATATACCACGGGCTCCCAGCCAAAGCGGTCGAGATTCTTTGCGAACTTGACCCAGCGCTGCACTCCGCTGCCTCCGGTGGGAGGCCAGTAATAACTGATAATCAGGACTTTCTTCATCGGCGGAATCCTTCAAGGTTAGCTTTCACCACATCCCATTCATAGTATGGGCCGCTGAAGCTCTCAAGCTCCCGCAGCCTGCGCTCCTGCTCCTGGTAAAGGAACTTGACAAGCACATGCCCAGCCCTGTTGCGGTAGAATATCATCTGCAGGTTGGAGGCCATGCAAAGCTCCCTCCACTGCCACCAGTACTTGTCGATCTCGTCGAAGGCCAGTTTTGTACCCGGCCCCTCTACGCCCAGATAAGAGACCAGCACATGCAGGGGGTAGTCGTGCCCGAAGCGGAAGTCGGCGGCGTACTCCCCGCCGGCTATGGCTTCGTCGGCCCTGGCAACGATGTCATCGACCAGAAGGTGGGCGGAAGCCAGTCGCTCGCGGCATATTTCGGCAGCATCGCCGTACTTGGCGAAGGTGCGGTGCGCGTCGTATGAATAGTCGCAGTACAGCAGCTCGAAAGGCATCTGCGGCAGAATGTGATCCTCAACGTCCCAGCAGCGGCTGATGGTCGCCACATGGAGCAGGGAACGGTTAAACTCCTTTATACTGGGAATCAGGCGCGTGGCTGCCACGGAGTCGGTAAACATCTTGCCCAGCACGGCATTGCTGTCTACCTGGAAATTCCACTTGCGGTGCTTGAGCCTGTCCCGCAGCTCCGTCACGTCGGGCGTGGCGGTACCGGTATCGCCTATGACATCCATGATACGCTCGCCGGTGTCGAAGCTCCACTGCGCCCGGGGCAGGTCGGCCGCCATGGCGGAGCTGAATGCCGCCATGCTCACGAGACAGCGCTGGACGGTGCTGGAAACGCTGCGCAGATGCGGCTTCCCTTTGAACACCCCCGGATAGCGCTTCACCATCCTGTGCGCTATCGCCTTGTGCTCCTCGGCTCCGCGGGGGGAAAGGCGCCCGTCCATGCCGTTCCAGGCCTCATATACCTGCCTGGCTTCCTGCCACGCCGCGCGTCCGCCGTCGCTCAGTATTCCAAGGCTGTCGGCCTTTCCGAAGATGCCGAAAAGCAGCTCGTAGCGGTCGCCGGCCCAGGTGTGGCGGCTGCCATGGCGCCCGTAATGGCTGATATAAAACGGCTTGTAGCCCCTTGGCGCCGGGGTTTCGCTGAGGTCGCCGTGGCTATAGGGGATGAGGTTCCCGCCCACGCGCATGAGGTCCTGGCGCAGGGCGTCGGCCAGTTCCGGAACCATATAGTCCTGCCCCTGAAGGGACAGGGCGCACAGCAGAGTCAGGGTGATGCTTATGAGTTTACGTTTCATATCGTCAGTTTTTGTCGGCGCCTACTTCCTCCTTGAGCTTGCGGAGCAGGTCGAAGGCGCGCAGGGGAGTCATGTTGTCGAGGTCGGCAGACATCAGCTGTTCGCGCAGGGAACTGAGCACAGGGTCGTCCAGCTGGAAGAACGAGAGCTGCACGCTGCCGTCCTCGGCGGTGTTCTTTGAAAGGGCTTCGGCATTCTTTTCGCGCATCTCAAGCTCACGCAGGGTGCGTTCGGCGGAGGCGATGACCTCCTGCGGCATGCCGGCCATACGGGCGACGTGGATACCGAAGCTGTGGGCGACTCCGCCCCTCTCGAGCTTGCGGAGGAAGATGACGTCGTGCCCCTCCTCCTTGACGGAGATATGCCAGTTGTGCACCCGGGGGAAACGGTTCTCGAGGTCGTTGAGCTCGTGATAGTGCGTGGCGAAGAGGGTCTTGGCGCCGTGACCGCGCTCATGCACGTACTCGACGAGCGCACGCGCTATGGACATGCCGTCGTAGGTGGCGGTGCCGCGGCCTATTTCGTCCATGAGTACCAGGGAACGCTCCGACAGGTTGTGCATGATCATGGCAGTCTCCAACATCTCCACCATGAAGGTGGACTCGCCGCGGGATATGTTGTCGGTGGCGCCGACGCGGGTGAAGATCTTGTCGAACACTCCTATGCGGGCGGAGGATGCGGGCACGAAAGAGCCGGTCTGCGCCATGAGCACGATGAGGGCGGTCTGGCGCAGGAGAGCCGACTTGCCGGCCATGTTGGGGCCTGTGAGCACCATTATCTGCTCCTTGCGGCTGTCCATCGAAAGGTCGTTGGGCACGTATTCCTCGCCGGGGCGCATCATGGTTTCTATGACGGGATGGCGGCCTGCCTTTATGTCCAGCGAGAGCGACTTGTCCAGCTCCGGACGGCAGTAGCCGCGCTCGTTCGCCTGGAGCGCGAAGCCCTGGAGGACGTCGAGCTCGGCGATCACCCGGCAGTTTGCCTGTATGTCCTTGATGCGCTTCTGCACGTCCGCCACGAGAGCGGCGTACAGCCCCGCCTC
>ODAJ012097836.1_pt1 | contig 14426 bp, 18 predicted proteins | sample 1539241 | NCBI WGS metagenome assembly ODAJ01 (sample SAMN02144231, study PRJEB22623) | gut metagenome | biome: sheep rumen | host: Ovis aries | place: New Zealand
TGTGAACCAACTGGCGCAAGCCCATTTGGTGGAATATGGCAAGTCGAAAGGTGATTTTCTGGTCGATGGCAAATATACGATCGAAGTAGGAGGAGCAGACAAGGACTATACCCAGATAGCCGATATACCGGATTCCTACATCCTTGCGGATGACATGGAATACCCGTATGGCAACAAACTGCCCCTTTGGCTGTTCGGCTTTCTATATTAAGCCATCGGAGTAATGTGGAAAAATTGCAAAAAATGACGTACGTTCTTGCGTATGTCGTTTTTTTGTACTACCTTTGCACCCGAAATGGTTGGAAATAGTAATTCATAATTTTTAATATGTTCAATTTTACCCCCCCCACAAGGGAAAATGTCGTAAAGTGTGGTAGCGTTCTGCTGCTCGCTTTCATCTGCTTCTGTGCTTACTTCCGCGGCTATCAGGCTGGTACCTATGCCATGGCACCCGTGCCCGTTCCGCCCGAGATCCTCTGTAACCGCGACTCCATGCTCTACTACGCCGAGAGGGCGTACCTCGACAACGACCCCAAGGCGCTCTTCCTCACCGCCGCCGGCTATTACGCCAAGTCCAACGGGCTCTACCCCGACACCCTCTATATCCCTACGGTAGATCAATCTACCGCGGAGGAGTTTCTGTACCTCTCCGCGTCGATGGACTTTCCCCCCGCCGTACGCCTCGTCAACCTGCTCCGCCTGCAAGGCGAGTGGCACCGGCACGACCTTCCCGAACAGTGTAAATAATAGATATGATACATGAAATACGAATCTACCTTTAATGCCATTGATGCCATCCTCCGCAACGAAGCGGGATGCAGTACCGAACTCGACTATATAGAGCAGACCTCTTGGCTGCTATTCCTCAAGTACCTCGACGACCTCGAGACCGAGCGCGAACTGAAAGCACAGTTAATCGGAAAGGACTACAAGCGTCTTGTTGTTGGCAACTTCCGTTGGTCGGTATGGGCTGCGCCCAAGAACGATAAAGGCGAGTTAGATATCATCAATGCCCTCACGGGCGATGACTTGGTAGATTTCGTCAATACCAAACTCTTCCCTGCGCTCAAGAACTACAAGAATATAGCTGCGTCTGCCAATACCTTGGAGTATAAGATAGGCGAGATTTTCTCCGAGCTCCGCAACAAAATCAATAGCGGTTTCAACCTCCGCGAGATTATCAATAAGGTGGACACCCTCTCATTCCAGTCCGCGGAAGACCGCCATGAGATGTCCGTCCTCTATGAGGACAAAATCGGTCGTATGGGTAATGCCGGACGTAACGGTGGTGAGTACTACACCCCGCGTCCTCTTATCCGCACTATTGTAAAAGTCGTTAACCCCACTATCGGCGAGACCGTCTACGACCCTGCGTGCGGCTCTGCGGGCTTCCTCTGCGAGGCGTTCTCTTATATGCGCAACCAAATCAAATCCTCCGAAGATAGCGATACCCTCCAGCTCAATACTTTCTACGGCAAGGAGAAGAAAGGACTGCCGTATATCATTGCTACGATGAACATGATTTTCCATGGTGTGGCAGCTCCTAATATCGTGCGCGGAAACACGCTTGCGGAAAACCTCACCAATATCACCGAGCGCGACCGCAAGAACGTCATTCTTGCGAACCCGCCTTTCGGCGGCAAGGAACGCGCAGAGGTGCAGCAGAACTTCGACATCAAGACTTCCGAAACGGCGTATATGTTCATGCAGCATTTTATCAAGATGCTCAAAGCCAACGGCCGTGCCGGTATAGTCATCAAAAATACGTTCCTCTCTAATGGCGATGCAGCTGCGGTGCGTCGCAAACTGCTCGAAGAGTGTAATGTGCATACGATCCTCGACCTCCCTTCCGGAGTGTTCCAAGGCGCAGGCGTCAAGACCGTCGTGATCTTCTTTACCAAGGGCGCACCGACACGTAAGATTTGGTACTACCAACTCAACCTCCCGCGTACCCTCGGCAAGACCAACCCGCTCTCCGAAGCCGATTTGGAGGAGTTCGTACGTCTGCAAAAGACCCAAGCCATTTCCGAAAACTCTTGGCTTCTCGATGTCGCTTCTCTTGGTGAGGACTACGACCTCTCCGTCAAGAACCCCAACAAGCCCGAGATCATTGACGAGCGCACGCCTGCACAAATCCTCGATACCATTGCTTCTCTCAATGAGAACTCCGCTAATCTTATCCAACAAATCCGCGAACTGCTATGAGAAACGATTGGAAATATGAGAGGTTATTAGATGCTTGCGACGTTTATCAACCAGCTACTATATCTACAAAACAATTAGTAGAAGATGGGGAATTCGATGTATTTGGAGCTAATGGGAAAATAGGCAAGTATTCATCATATAATCACGAAGAATCGGAAGTATTACTTACATGCCGAGGGGCTACTTGTGGAAACATAAATGTATCTACACCCAAATCATGGATAAATGGCAATGCAATGGTAGTTCATCCTAAGGAGAAAAATCTTCTAAAGAACTATTTAGTATATTTATTAAAGACTATAAATTATGCGGAAGTAATCACGGGATCAGCTCAACCGCAAATCACTCGACTATCGTTAAAGAATATACATATCCCCGTTCCCCCTCTCTCCGAGCAAGAGCGCATAGTATCTCTTTTAGATGCGGAGTTTGCAAAGATTGATGCCCTGAAAGCCAACGCCGCTTCCCAACTACAAGCCGCCAAAGACCTCTTCCAAGCCGCCCTCAAACAACTCCTCACTCCACAAAAGGGTTGGGAAGAAAAAACATTAGGTAATATTTGTATTTCTATAAAGGATGGAGATTGGATAGAGAAAAAGGATCAATCTCCTACTGGAATAAGACTACTACAAACCGGTAATATAGGTGTTGGAATATATAAAGACAAATCGGATAGCCCGCATTATATTAGTTTGGATACATTTAATCGATTACATTGCGAAGAGGTTTTCGCTGGTGATATTCTATTATCGAGGCTCCCTGAGCCTGTCGGGCGAGCATGTTTAGTTCCTAAAATGGAAGGGAGATTTATTACAGCTGTTGACTGCTCGATTATAAAAATTAACACAGAAAAGGTTACTCCTGCATATTTAATCTACTATACACAAACGAACGCATATTTCAAAAGTATATCATCTTTGTGCACAGGTACGACAAGGCAACGAATATCACGAAAGAAACTTGAAGAAGTTTCCATTTCCTTCCCCTCTCTCCCCGAGCAAGAGCGTATCGCTGCCCGCCTTGACGAGATTTCCGAAAAGGTTAAAGCCCTGCAAGCTAACTACGACCAGACAATAACCCTTTGCAATGACCTCAAACAATCATTGCTCAAATCTATCTTTGAATAATGGACGAATCTGCTACACGACGACTGAAAATAGATAAAGCCCTCTATGCCTCCGGTTGGGAGCAAGAGACCTTCCCCGAAAGCGTCATCCTCACGGAGCAACGCGCCTATCTCATCTCGCCGGGACGAGTGGAGCGCGTCAAGACACGCCACCCCAAGAAAGTGGACTATCTCCTGGAGTACCATGGCGTCAAACTCGCAGTCATTGAAGCCAAGTCCGACGAACTCGATGTAGCCGTCGGAGTGCCCCAAGCAAAACAATATGCCGAACTCCTGCAAATACGCTATACCTATTCCACCAACGGCGATGATATCTATTTCATCGACATGGGCGTACGCGACGCGCAGGGCAACTATATCATCCCTTCCTCAGAAGGCTTCGTCGATCATTTCCCTTCGCCCGCGGAACTATGGCAGATGACTTTCCCCGTAGAGGACGAGTGGCGGGATAAATTCAACAAGACCCCTTACAACATCGGTGGCGGTAAAACCCCGCGGTACTATCAGGAGAACGCGATCAATAATGTCCTTAATGCAGTCGCGCAGAAACAAGACCGCATCCTCCTTACCATGGCTACCGGTACCGGCAAGACCTTTGTCGCTTTCCAGATTTGTTGGAAACTCTACCAAAACAACTGGAACTTACACGGCAACGGACTCAAGCCCCGCATCCTCTTTATTGCCGACCGAAACATCCTCGCCAACCAAGCCACCAATGACTTCGAGCAGTTCCAAGACGACGCCAAAGCGCGCATCACGCCCGAGGAACTGCGCAAGAACCATAACGAGGTGCCCAAATCCCGAAACCTCTATTTCACCATCTTCCAGACCCTCATGACCGAAGACCCCTCCGGGCAACCCTACTATAAGCAGTACCCCGCGGATTTCTTCGATTTCATCATCATCGACGAGTGCCACCGCGGTGGTGCCAACGACGAGAGCCAATGGCGTGAGCTGATGAACTATTTCTCCTATGCCTACCAACTCGGCATGACCGCTACCCCCAAAAGAGAGGAGAATGCCAATACCTACAAGTATTTTGGAGATCCCGTTTACTCCTATTCCCTCAAACAGGGCATCGAGGATGGCTACCTCACCCCTTTCCGCGTTTGCGTTTCTACCAGCAATATCGACACCTATACCTACAACCCCGACGATGATATCGAAGGAGAGATAGACAAAAATAAGGTCTATACGGAGAAGGACTTTTATAACGGCGATATCTATATCCGTCAGCGTGACGAACACCGCGTCAAGGAGTTTCTTACGCAAATCAACCCCAACGACAAGACTATCGTCTTTTGCGCTACCCAGCTACACGCCGCCATTATACGCGACATGATTAACCAGCATAAGTCCAACCCCGACCCCAACTACTGCAAACGCGTCACTTCCGATGATGGGGAGGAGGGAAACCGGCAACTCAAAGATTTCCAAAACAACGACCGCTCCATCCCTACTATCCTCACCACCTCGCAGAAACTATCCACCGGCGTGGACGCCAAGAACGTACGCAACATCGTTCTCTTGCGACCTATCAATAATATGGTCGAGTTCAAGCAAATCATTGGTCGTGGTACGCGTCTCTTTGACGATAAGTACTATTTTACCATCTATGATTTCGTAGGGGCTAACAAGAATTTCAAGGACGAGGAGTGGGATGGTGACCCCTTCTGCCCGATTTGCGGTAACTATCCTTGTACCTGCAATAAACATAAAGCCGAACCCGATAATGGAGGAGAGGATGGCGGTAATGAGAAACCCTTTGTGGAGCCTAAGCCATGCCCCGTTTGCGGACATCTGCCTTGTACCTGTGAGGGAAAAGAACAACCCAAAAAACAAATCCGCGTCAAACTTTCGTACGGTCGTGAACTATGCCTTTCTACCGACTGGGAAGAATATGTCTGGTTTGGCGATGAACTAATCTCCTTGGAGCAATTTATCCTCCGCCTCTTTGAGAAACTGCCTACGTTCTTCGATTCGCCCGAGAGCCTCCGGGTACAATGGTCGCACCCCGAGACCCGAAAATCACTCCTCGACCAACTCAGCCGGGAGGGCTTCCCCGAGGAGAAACTAACCATGGTGCGCCGCCTCTTAGATATGGAGAACTGCGATATCTTCGATATTCTCGAGTACCTCGCGTTCGCTACATCACCGCTCGAACGCATCAAACGCGTCGAACTCGTCCGCGCGGACTATTATCAGAAGCAGACCGCACAACAACAGAAGTTCCTCGATTTTATCATGATGGACTATGTACAGAACGGATACAAGGAGCTCTCTATCGAAGCACTGCCTAAACTGCTCGATATTCAATACGGATCTGCTTATGATGCCACCCGGCAACTGAATATGTCCGTTAGTCAAATTATGGGGCAGTACCTCGATTTCCAAAAACAACTCTACAAGCCCCTTGGATCCAAACAACCTGCCGGCATTACTGTCAATTTTATAGGCGGAAATGTGGCTTATACCGACAATAGTCAGACCTTTAATATCAAAAAATAACGATTTTATTTGCATATATCGCAAAAAAGCAGTACTTTTGTACCGTCTTTCTCGGGACGTTAAACAAGAGGACGTATTTTTCACTTAGACATATTTCTTTGTAAACGAGTCGGCAAAACTATTAGAGCAAAAGCAATATGTCCCAATACCCGTGTATGGGTGTGTGGGGCATGCTCTATGTTTGCCGACACAGTTTACTGCTCCACATGCTCGTACATTTTTATACGCTATGAGTAAACCTACTTTTATAAATTCCAAAGTTGTCTATCACGACAATAGTACCGAATACAATATAGACGCGAGAGGGAAAGACCTTTCCGCTATCATTCGTGCCTGCCAAACTGAGGACATAACCCCCGTTCAAGAGAATAAAACCGTAGAGAAACAAACGCTTCCATTCTTTGTGCCCGATAAACTGACTGAGCTCGGCACATATTCCATTTTGGAATTTGAGGCATTATACCACCAGGCGGTGAAAGGCGGAGCACCAAAATTGGCTAAATTCATTAAACACTACCGTAAATTGAAAGTGCTGGACACCAAAGACCTAAATAAAAAAGAAACATTCGAGCAACTAAAGGCATTTTTTGGCGATGAGTTAAATTATGAATACCCAAATTTCGCGGCATATTATTGATTTTTTGGGATCATTTTGGGGCATTTTGGACGAACTCCCCATTTGATTTTCATTTGATTCATTTGATTAAAAATACCCGTCTATTTGATTTCTATTTGATTTTTATTAGGTTCATTTGATTCTCATTTGATTAGTGGCTTCCGAGACATCGGAAGTCATTTTTTTTTGTGAACTTTGCACCGGATTTCGGTTGTGGCAACGTCGCCGCACATAAAGATCCGATGTATATGAAACAAACAATTGTGCCGCCACATAAGTCAGTGCGGCAAACACACCTTTCGCGCCTTTATTTTCTATCTAAAGGCTGCAAACAAGCGTCCCTCAAATCAACAGGCGGCAAAGTCCTCTGGGCAAACGAAAAAGAGGGCTATTTCATGAGCGCATATGGCGCTAAACAGACTCTGGATTTTACTCCTGCCATGCGCAAAAAAGGCAGCAAAGCCAATAACAGCAAAAGAGGGTTAATACATCCTAAATTGCGGCAATTTGGCAACCATAGAGCTCATCGTCTCATGTTCGAGACCTTTGCCGATGAACCCTGTCCGATCTACTTCGATTCAAAAGGAAACCCCTACAAGGGTATCGTCCATCACGTCATCGAGAACCCCCTCGACATCCGTATGGCCAATCTTATGGGCTGGCTGACCTACAAGCAGCATCAAATCGCCGACAAACGGCGCCGGGCTCTTGAGCAAATCCTGCCGGATATGTATTGTGTTGAGACCGAATACCTAAAGCTCCTCCAAGATCCGAGGCTGACCGATGATGCAGATTTTAATCTGGAACTTATTAAACTCAATACGACTTATGGCAAAGAATCTATATGAGCTCTTTGAAGAACTCAAACCCCAAGAAAAAGGTTCATTCATTGATGCAAGACTCGATTGGGCTTCAAACGGAGCTCTCTGTGGCGAAGTCACATTAAGGCTCTGTAACCCGATGAGTGACAATTAAAATGATTAAGATTATTAAACACCAAGAATTATGAAAAATTTCGAAGAAATTAATCGTGCCCAAGGGGCTAAGAAAACAGACGCATTGAAAGAACTGCGCGAGTTGCGCAACCAAGAAAAGGCTATCAAAGCACGTATTGACGAAATCAGCGGTAAGGCTACCGACGAAGCGGTGGCTATACTGGCAGCTAAAGGTTTGGAGAAAGGCGAGTTTGAGGTGGAAGGTGTTGGTAAGTTCCAACTCCAACGCACCGATGTTTTCGACTTCGCCGACTTCCGCCGATACCCGCAAGAACAGGCGGTGAAATGGCGCGAGAACGCAAAGGAAAAGACCAAAGAGCAGAACCTCGTCAAGGCGCGTACTGCCGTCATGAACGGCTATGTCAAGACCTTTGTGGAGTTGTACCCAGACAAAGAACCCGACGAGATCAAGCTCACGGTGAAAGTCATTGAGTAAATTCATTTTTCATCTTTCATCTTTCATTTTTCATTTTTCATTTTAGCTTGTCCCCTTTATAGCTTGTATCTTTTTTAATAAGATTCAAGCAAAATAAATACAAGTACCCTTATTTTAGCTTGTATCTTTTTTATTAAAATTCAAGCAAAATAAATACAAGCTATATATTTATCTCAAACGCATTATGCGACTACTTCTTGACGAAAAATACATTGCCGGTTACGACCTCAATGCTAACGAGGCGTGTATCTTTGCCGCTATCCTCAAATGCACACGAGCAGGCAGAGGATGGTACGGCAATTACCGCGAACTCGCCGCCGCGATGCCTTTCGTCATTAATCACTCTACCGTATATCGGGCTATACAAAAATTGTTGAACTTGGGGCTTATAGAGAGGAGAGAGGAAAAGTTATTCGCCTTGTTGCAAAATGAAACAGAGTTGTTGCATAATGCAACGGAGTTGTTGCAAAATGAAACAAAGTTGTTGCAAAATGCACTCCCCCCTAATAACCCCCCTATTAATAATAACATGAACGAAAATCAACTATCTTCTCCCGCGCAGGACGCGCGTACAGAAGAAAAGAAGACGGAGGAAAATTTGGATTTTATGGATTTTTGGATCAAGTTCTCCGCTCCGAAAGAAATGTTAAATCGAGAGAATGCCTGCCGCCGACTTTGGGAGAGTGACAGCTTCTCGCGCGCAAAGAAACAAGCGATTATGAAAGAGTTAACCAACCACCAGCTGAACGGAACCTTTACCGAAGAGCGAAATCCGTTCTTTTATCTCAACAATCACGAAGAACCCCAACCCGTTTTCCTCCGAGGGGACGAACCCGGCGACATAGTCCAAGTCCGCTATAACGGTGCCTACAAGCTTTGCACACGCGCCACAATGGAACTCTTCGGCCTCGAATGGGTCCGCGACTGGTAAGTATAGCTTGTATCTTTTTTATAAAAATCCAAGCAAAATAAATACAAGCTACTTTGAGGCAACACGTAGTTCCCTATAGAGATCCAAGCCATCAGTAGTAAGGCGGTAAGCCTGTTCCGGCAGGTTGGGGTGAGACGGGCAAGTCATTGTCACATAACCCTTTGCAATCGCCGGTTTGAGGTAATTATTCGTAAAGATTGCACGGCTCTTTTGACGCAGATGCAGTCCATCAACTATGGCGCGGCGAGGCAGCACGGATTCACCTATCACCAACACCAGTTTTTGGAGACGGATATCTACTTTACCGGGTGCAACGACAGCAGGTGGTTCTTGCGGCGCACGGAGGCTCAGCAACCCGCCCGGAGAGAGGTACAGACATAAGTCACTGCTTTTCTGCCCGGCGGCATCGTTCCTAACAACGGCGTTATAGCGAACCTCATGTCCCGCATCCTGTAGTGCTTTCACCACCTGCGGCATATAGGCCTGAGTCTGATTGGAACTTTTAATATAAATCTTCATTGAGTATGTATTTTTTTAGTGGATTTCTTGTGTGTGCTGCGTATGGCTTTTTCCAAACTTTAGTGGATTTCTTGTGTGTGCTGCGTATGGCTTTTTTCCAAACACGCCACAAAATTACTAAAATTTATTGACATGTACAATAGCTTGTATCTTTTTTATAAAAATTCAGGCAAAATAAATACAAGCATAAAATGCAGATCCTCCATATAGCTTGTATCTTTTTTGTAAAAATTCAAGCAAAAAAAATACAAGCTATTATGAAACACAAATCATATTAACAATAATCCTATTTATTAACAATCAATTTATTAACAATCATCCCCTCTCAATCGGCATAGAGGGTCCCCGACGGAACTTTGTTCCGGTGGGGAGAGCGGAGGCATCGGTTGCCCGTTTATTTAGCGGAGCGGTATAAACCAATGCACACCGATTGCCGAACGCGACATGAAATGTATTTTAGCAGCCGGAATTGAGTCCATATCCGGCACGATGAAAGGTAAGAACGGCAAGAACCTCACCTTCAGAACCTACAACCGCCTCCAACCGGACGGCACGTACAAAAAAGAGACGCGCGTCTATCTGCAACCAAAAATCCAACGGTCTACGCCCGTCACGGACGCCGAGATCAAGCAGCGTAATCTCTTTGCCCTCGCCTCCGACTTCTGGAAAACAATGCCGAACGAGACAAAACAAATCTACCGCGACATCTGGAGTAGGGACGAATACCGCTTCAACGGCAAAGTGTACGTCACTCTCCGCGGGTATGTTATAGCGCGCTTCATAGCGGAACATAAATCAAACTAACCCCAACGGGGTTATATCGGACTTATTGCCTACTTATTACCTACTTATTACCTGTGACCGATTTATAAAACGAAATTTATTATGGAAATTATCTTGTCTAAACAATGCGAGTCCCTTACAGGCTCACTCGGAAGGGGCTTCGGCTACTTCATCGTAAGCCGGTGGTCTCGCAAGGACGTGAAATATCGCTACTACTCCCAGCGATCCAGATGGGATGTACCTCCCGACGGACACCTCCGTTTCATTCTCACCTGTGCCATCCTCGCACAATCGAAACTGCACATCGCCGACATCCGTCTCCCCCGTAAAGAGCTACGCGAAGCCCTTTCCGAAGCCTACCCGGACGATCATTGTGCACTTTTGTCGCATCATTGCGACAACCCCCTTGCACTTTTGTCGCATCATTGCGACAACCTCATCATTACGGCTTCCGATGTATTATTCCTTAAAGAAAAATTTGGCTTATGAACAAATATGCAGTAACTTTTGCGCAACTAACCGCGAGACTTGAAAGGGCTATTCATTGCCCTGTTGGCTTACGCGGATTAAACATCCTACTCTATGGATGGATCGCCAAATACGGACGATGCTCACGATTGCAATTCGCCGACAGAAAAAGAAAAGAGGGAGAGCCGTATCTCACACTCAGAGAGGCGCAACATTTCTCACGATATGCAGGCTACGACCTCACCAAAGACTGATTTTTTACGAAAACTATGTCTTTGCCATATTTCCCGAAGTCACTTTTTTGGTGGCTTCGTTTTTTTGTACTACCTTTGCACCGGATTTCAAAAAAATCTGTTTAATTTGTGTAATCTGTGGACAATAATCTATGAGCAACAACCGATACATACAACTCCTCACTGCCGCCATCCTCTCCTTGGGCGGGTTGGTACTCCTCTTCTGCGGGGTCTTTATTGAGCCGCACGGACAGATCCACGAGTCCCTCCTCATCGGCTTCGGAGAGGTTGCCACCTTCGCAGGATCGATCATGGGCATCGATTATAAATATCGATGCCGGGGCCCCCATCAGGAGGATTAGCCTCATGATGGGGAGAGGAGGGAGCGCGACCATTATACGAGTTGCGGGGCAACGAAGTCATGGATCGCCGCTTCCGACGAGGAATTGATTATGTCTATAAATACAAAAAATAATCATTATTCATTATTCATTATTCATTAAAATGACCACTCTCACATTGACAAGAAACCGCCGTGAAGGCAAAGCCGTTTATGGTCAACTCTCCTTTGAGATGAGAAACCGCGAATATGCATTGGAGACCTTCTCCATGCCTTCTCTCGAAAATGCCGACTACCTCATTCCGGCAGGGACGTACCCCATAGAGAGAACGTGGTCACCGCGCTTCAAGAAGTTCCTGCCGCTCATCGAGAACGTGCCCGACCGTGAGGGCATCCGCATACACCGCGGAACGATACCCGAGCACTCGAAAGGATGTATTCTGCTTGATTTGGCAGGTATGTCGAATATAATGATATTGTTTAACCAATTGGAAAACGAAGATGAAAAAGCACAAATCGAAATCATTGACCGTTATGCTTCTTAGCGCGGTCATCCTCGGAGCAGTAACCCTCGGAGCAGTTTCCTGCAAGGCGTGGAGAACCATCTCCACCACCTCCACCTACGTCCAGCAGGACGACTCCACCAAGACGACCACCACCATCTCCACCAAAACGGTAGAGGAGTACCAAGGTCACAAGAAGTGAAAGATGAAAAATGAAAAATGAAAGATGAAAGATGAAATCGCAAACGGCTCGCGATTATAAAGAATGAGCCTGTACTTACTCACTAATCAATTTCCCTCCAAGCGGTGAGGAGGTATGTTCACCGCAACGAATATGGGTAAAGTAAAATATGCTACCGGTATCGACTATGTACAAGGTAGCCTTGCTAAGCCGAAAGTAAAAGACGGTCACACCTGTGGTACGTACCTGATTGGTACTCACCGCACTGCAGCGACCGAGAATCCCGCTTGTACGCGTCTGTACGTTCGTGAGGCGGAGTCCTATCAGCGCACCACGCCGCTCTCCGCCAACGAGGAGGCAGCACGTCTGCGTTTCACCGAGGTGGCACAGGCTGTCAAGCTCCGTGCCAAGGACCTCAACAAGATGACGCAGGACCAGGAGGCTTTCGCAGCGCAGAAAGATCTTGCCAACGGCAAGAAAACCATGCGCGCCTACCTCTGGAAGGTATGCGGCGCAGAGTACGACGCCTCCCACAACGGCTAACCCCTCCCGATTTGTTCTACGGGCTGCCACCGGCAGTCCGATCGAGCAGAGCTCTTCACCCCTGAAGGGGAGGCGAAGGGAGGGGCGAAAGAGCGTTCCCTATACAGGGGAGCGCTTTTTTTTTATGAAAAAATGCATTCGCTCTTGCATATGTCAAAAAAAAGTAGTAATTTTGCAGCGGATTATGTAAATGGCATAATTTATATAGCATACACTTAACACAATTAACTAATTTATATGCATATGAAGAAAGGTTTATTTCTTGGCCTCATTGCTGCTGCAGTAGTGTTGGCATCGTGTAACAAAACGTTACCGTCTCCGGAACAGATTTCCGTTAACCCGAACCCGCTGGAGAAAGTAGGCGGTAAGGTAAATGCCGAGATCACCGGTACGTTCCCGCAAAAGAAATTCGCTAAGAAGGGCGTGCTCACCGTTACCCCCGTCCTCAAGTATGACGGCAAGGAAGCACTCGGCGAGCCTGTAACCTACGTAGGCGAGAAGGCTAAAGAGAACGGCAAGACCGTTAGCTACAAGAACGGCGGCAAGTACAGCCAGAGCTGCTCGTTCGACTATGTACCCGCAATGCGCAAATCCGAGCTCTACCTCCGCTTCGAGGCCAAGGTAGGCAAGAAAGTAATCGAGATCCCCGACGTGAAGATCGCTGACGGTGTCGTAGCTACCTCCGAGCTCGCAGAAGCTAAAGACAACAAGACTGCCGGTACGCCGGATAAGTTCCAACGCGTTATCCAGGAGCTGACCGAGGCGGACATCAAGTTCCTTATCCAGTCCGCAGAGCTCCGTTCGTCCGAGACCAAGAGCGAGAACGTAAAAGCCTTCCAGGCTGCTATCAAGGATGCCAAAGAGGCTGAGCGCAAAGAGATCAGCAAGATCGAGGTTGCCGGTTATGCATCTCCGGATGGCGGCATGGACCTCAACGAGAAACTCGCTCAGAACCGTCAGAAAGCTGCTGCTAACTTCCTCAAGAAAGACCTCAAGAAGAACAAAGTGGCTAACGCTGTGGAGTCCAAGATCACCGCTGAGGACTGGGAAGGTTTCCAGAAAGCCATGGAGAACAGCAACATGCAGGACAAAGACCTCGTTCTCCGCGTGCTCTCGATGTACAGCGATCCCGAGGAGCGTGAGGCACAGATCAAGAACCTGAGTTCCGTATATGGCACTATCGCCGAGGAGATCCTGCCGGCTCTCCGTCGCAGCCGCCTCATCCTCACCACCGACCTGATCGGTAAGAGCGATGACGAGATCCGCGAGCTCGCTAAGAAAGACCCCGCCCAACTCTCTGTTGAGGAGCTCCTCTACGCGGCTACGCTGACCAATGACAAGGCTGAGAAAATGGCTATCTACAAGAAAGCTGCCGAGCAATACAACGACTACCGCGCTTACAACGGCATGGGCCAGCTCTATTTCGAGGAGGGCAACATCGCCGAGGCTCGCCGCTGCTACGCAAAGGCGCTGGAGATCCAGCCGAACGATCCGGACGTGAACTACAACGCAGGTGTGGCTGCCATGGCTGACGGTGACCTGGCTAAGGCTGAGGAGTACCTCGGTAAGGCTGCCGGCACGAAGGCTAACCTCCAGGCTGCTCTCGGTACCCTCTATACCCAGAAGGGCGACTACAACGCAGCTAAGAAAGCGTACGGTCAGAGCGCTACCAACAACGCTGCCGTTCAGCAGATCCTCGACGAGGACTACGCAGCTGCTGCCAAGACCCTTGACGCTGTTAAGGAGCCGAACGCAACGACCGCTTACCTCAAGGCTGTGGTAGGTGCCCGCACCAACGACAAGGCTGCCGTTTATGCTAACCTGAAGAATGCAATCGCTCAGGACGCTAAACTGAAAGCTCGCGCTGCGCAGGACATCGAGTTCGCCAAGTTCGCAGAGGACGCTGAGTTTAAGGCAATCGTTAAGTAATGTCGGTATTATTTCCGAAGGTAAACAAACCCCGTGAGTGGGACTACCGCCCCATTTACTACGACGAGGAAAAGGAGGCGCGCAAGGATAAAAGACTTGCGCGTCTTCGT
>ODAJ012157000.1_pt1 | contig 14416 bp, 11 predicted proteins | sample 1539241 | NCBI WGS metagenome assembly ODAJ01 (sample SAMN02144231, study PRJEB22623) | gut metagenome | biome: sheep rumen | host: Ovis aries | place: New Zealand
TTCCCGGCAGGCTTGTGCAGTTTTTATCTTCTCTTTCCGCCGCTTCTGCGGTCCGCGGAGCCTCCCCGGCCGGACTGTCCGCGCCCTCTTCCCTGAGAGCCTCCCGGTTTTTTGCTTCCCCTGGATCTTGAAGGTGATCCTGAATCCGAAGATCTGTTCCGGCCGCCTGTTCCCCTTGAACCGCTGCTGCCGGTATTACCGGACCTGTTTCCGTTTTCCGCTCCTCTATAACCGGTCCCGGAGTTTTTTGATCCTCCGCGGCTTCCCGCTCCTGCGGATCTGCCTCCGGCATTCCCGGACCTGCTGCCTGCATTCCCGGACCTGCTGCCGGCACCCGGATTTCTGCCGCCCTTACCAGAACCCGTTGAGCGGCTTGAGCGGCCTGCGGAAGCTTCCTTCGCGGCAGATTCCTCAAGCAGTTTCCTCCGCTCCTCTTCCATTGCTTCGGCATCGTCAGGTCTGTCCAGTGAGACTCTGCCGATTCTGCCGTTCTTGCAGTCATCCAGAAGCATGGCAGCGGCGCGCCCGGTATCCGGTTCCGCTCCCCTCATGAGGAGCCGGCGGGAACGCGCGATTTCCTTCAGAAGCTCAAAAGCTGACCTGTAAGCCTCGTCCCCCAATGTCTCGTGCGCCTGCGAGGTCAAAACAACTGTATCCTCCGCAGCATCCTCATCCTCCTGATCCGCACCGGCTTTCTCTAATTCAGCAGAGCCATATGCCGGGTCTTCCGTGGAGTCCTCATTCTCCTGCTCCGCACCGGCTTCCTCTGCTTCAGCAGAGTCACAAACTGTCTCATAAGCTGTCTCATAAGCGGTCTCATCCGGAGCCTCTTCGACCGTTCCTGCATCGGCGGAAACAGAGGCGTTCTCTGCTTCTTCGCCGCTCCGGGCATCAGCCGACAGATATTTATTCTGTATAACTCCCGGGTATTCCTTCTCCAGATAATTGAGAAGCCAGACCGCGAGTTCCTCCCTGTCCAGGATCTCATTGCGGATCGCGCCAACCAGCGCCAGACGCATGCCGATCTCCTGATTGTCAAATTTGGGCCACAGTATGCCTGGTGTGTCCAGCAGTTCCACACTGCCGCCCATGCGGATCCACTGCTTGCCCCGGGTGACACCGGGTTTGTTGCCGGTCTTTGTGCTGGCCCGTCCCGCAAACGAGTTGATAAAAGTGGACTTCCCCACATTCGGTATGCCGGCGACCATGGCTCTCAGAGGACGGCCGACAATACCGCGCGCCCTGTCACGTGCTACCTTTTCACTGCAGGCATCCTGGACGAACCGGCGAACAAGATCTGCTGCCCGGCGCTCGCGGGCATCCGCAGCCACAGCCAGAATCCCCTTTTCCCGGAAAAACTCCACAAACTGCTCCGTCTTTACTGGATCGGCCAGATCCGATTTGCAAAGAAGGACTATGCGGCCCTTGCCTTCACAGAGAGCATCGATATCCGGATTTCTGCTGCTTAGAGGGATCCTCGCGTCCACCAGTTCAATCACAAGATCGACCAGGCGGATATTTTCCTCCATCATCCGCCTCGCTTTTGTCATATGCCCCGGATACCACTGATACTCCATTCCTTACTCCTTCTCCGGTCAACTAAAGAAAGTGCCGTGCCACAAAGGCACGACACTCCCGCCGGTGATCATTACATGAAATGAACAGATTATTTCTTTCTGTCGTCGATTCTGGCTTTGACTTTGGCCTTCTTGCCGCTCAGACCGCGCAGATAGAACAGTTTCGCTCTTCTTACTTTACCTCTGCGGACAACTTCAACGTTCTCCACGTTAGGGGAATGGATGGGCCAGGTCTTCTCAACGCCGATGCCGTTGGAAATCTTTCTGACAGTGAAGGTGGTTCTTGCGCCGCCGCCCTGGATCTTGATAACGGTGCCCTCAAAGATCTGTACTCTTTCACGGGTACCCTCTTTGATACGGTTGTGTACACGGACAGTATCGCCCGTTGCGAACTGAGGTACTTCCGCCTTCAGCTGCTCCTTCTCCAGTTCCTTAATGATCTCGAAATTCATAAATTCTCCTTTCCACGCCGGACGTTCTTGCCCTCCTGTGCTCCGTACAGTTCCCGGTTCTCCGGGATCCGTCTTCGGGCCTGTCATATAAACATTTCTTTCATACTGCTCAGAGGGTGCATTTCATCCCTCAGGCTCAATCGGCAGAGGAACATCTTAAGTGAACAGAAACACGGCATAATTGCCGATTAAAAAAGCAACGCTAATAATCTACCACATAAGTGTAAAATGCGCAAGGGAAATTTCATTCTTCTTCGCGCTGTTTTATGGGTCCGGTTTTATAGGTCTGTTTTATGGGTCCGGTTTTATAGTTCGTGATCACGTCCTGTCCCGGGCGTGACCAGCCTGGGCATTTCCTACTGGCGGTATCTGTAAATTCTGTGGATCCCGCTCCGTTTCGGCACGACGCCCTTCTGGGTCATGGTGATGAAGTTCTTCCCGTCGGGACTCGTAATCGAAATACCGACACTGTAGCCCTTGAGAAGATTGCGGGAATAGGGAACAGTACCGACCACAGTGATCGTTGAATCCGGGAGCAGCTGTGAAAGGGACAGCTCCAGCTTCTGTTCCCTGATGCATTCACCCTTCGTGTCATATACATACATGGTGACGGGCCAGTCCCAGTAGAACGGCGCGTTCCCGATATTTGAGAAGGAAAGCTGGAAAACCAGGTCGTCCCGGATGAAATCCATCGTTGTCTGCAGACGGCTGAGATAAATACTGTAGCCGACATTGCGGAGAATCATATCACTTCCGTTTGTGTTCTGCTGTGCCGCGTCGGGGCAGACCGGGCCGATATAGGAGACGTGGGTCTTTCGAATCTGTGAAAGTGTATCGGACAGCTTGTCCATCAGCAGATTCTCCATGTCGATCGTCTCCGTGAGACCTCCGCCGACAGGTCCGGACATCCACAGAGAGGCAGCTCCCTCAGCCAGATAATCATCGAGCGTTTTCTGCTCTTCGATATCACCGCTCCTGTTTTGTCTTTTTTCCTTCTCCGCCTCCTCATCCTCCGGGGTCTGTACCTCTATGCTTTCGCCGACCCACTTTTCGGATGCCTGCAGATCGCCCAGAACATCGTTCCATTCTCCGACATGGTCCTGTTCCGCAGACCCGGGGCAGCTCAGAAGCCTGATCCCGCTCTCTGCCGGAAATGCATCCAGGTACTGCTGCGCGTACAGTGCCTTCACGGTCTCCGCGGCAGGCTTCATGCCCTCCGCAAGGGCAAATGATTCCCACTGGCCCATCTGGCCGATCGACCCCATCTCCACGTAAGAGACAAAGCTGTCCTTTTTGCACCATTCCGCAAGCCCGGTGAGGGCGTCCTTATGGGCCTGTACAAAGACAGGGTTGCCGTAATCCGGCGAATACCCCTTTCCGGAAGCATCCTCATATACCGTCCCGTCCCCGGTCTTTTGGTAGAGCCAGTCAGGGATATCCCTGTGGTCCGCTTCCCCGGGAATGTCGCAGACAAGACGGAGAACCGCATGTTTTCCGGCTGCCCGGTAAGCAGAAAGATTGTATTTTGCTTCGATTGCGTCAAAGCCGAACACACCCTCCCGGGGCTCCAGTTCGGAGAAAGGAAGCATCACAAACACAAGACCGGTGTTCTCGCAGTCCTCCGGTTTCTCCGCAGGCGGAGCGTATCCGATCAGGGGGTTGGCCGGCATGTTTTCGGCTGCATCGTACAGGACAATGTCATACAGCCGGTATCTTCCCGGCACTATATAGAGCAGAATCCCCGCAATCATGACCACCTGTAAAGCGATCATAATATAAGGAAGTTTTTTACGAATGAATGATTTCATTTACCAAATGCCTCATTTCAGGACCCCTGCGGAGTCCTGTAAAATGCACTGTTCAGGCAGCGGCAGCCGCTCATTTCTGAGGTCTCACAGCCCGCTTCTTTCCATCCTTCAGTTCCATGACACGCCTCGTTGAGGACTGATTTCCCACGCGCTTGTCGATTCTTGTAAGAATCTTTTCAAAACCGGAAAATACTCCCCCGGCAGGAACATATGCCGCCTGTCTTCCGAGAAGCAGGTAGGGAAGCCGCCTGGTCGCCCACTCCAGCCGGACCAGTACGATCGAGAAGTATACGATTGCGCCCGCCATGAAACCGAGTCCGTAATAAGCTGTATCCCCATAGACAGCCTGCCAGATCGTCACTGCATTGGCGACGACGGCGAAGGCGGCGGTGGCAGTCAGGGTTCCCACATAGTCTTCAAAATAAAGCAGTATGAGCATCATCGCGTTGGCGATCGCGTAGAGGCCGTAGCCCACACACAAGGTGCGGAAGATCCCCTTTCCCAGATCCGTCATGCCCAGAGGCAGCACGTCCATGATGAACCCGCCGAACACGACGAAGAGCAGGGTGCTGACGATCTGCCGGTAACCACAGTAGGTGATCTCACGGCTGAGGACCTCGACCATCCTGTCCTCTGCCGCCTCGATATCACTGATGGAGCCCCCGTCGTTGAACAGACTGTAATACTGTCTGTACTCAGGATAAAACTGCACCTCTACCGAGGTAACAAAACTGATGGTCGTGATCAGAATGGAAAAAAAGGCCGTCAGCGAGGGAATATCGTAGCTGGGAGCGGCGTAAAACAGACCCATGATTTTCTTATGAAGGGGTCCGAAATACATGATCACGAGATGTCCGTACAGTCCGAGGTTGACGAAAATCCCGGTAAAAGCAAGCTCCCGGCACTTGTCAAACCACTGCAGGAAGGAGAAGGGACTTCCCTCCCCGTGGGGAAAATATCCCAGCATCAGGCTGAAATACCATACGATCATGACTCCGTAGGAAAGGATCACACAGAACATGAGGCTCATGACAGTTCCCCTGCGGACAATGGCCAGGATGAGGGCCAGAAGAAATCCGGTCATCATCGCCGACGCAAATCCGAGGGCGATCGAACGGTAATCCTTCAGGGCAGACAGATAATTCATCTGGGTCCACACAACGATCATGGTCAGGGCAAACCACATACTGACGATCCGGTAGACCGGAGGGACTCCGGAAAAGGTCAGGACAATGCCGTATCCCACTGCGCACAGAGGAAGCATGATCGCGAGAGCTCCGTAGAAAGAGGGCATGACCCTCTCCCTCCTGCCCTCATAGAGCATATCCGAGATAAACCTCGTGAGAATCATATTGAAAAAACTGGAGACGAAAAGGGAGACCAGCAGGCTGTAAGTCAGCATGCAGTTCATGATTTCCCTCTGTCCCTGGGGCATACCTGCCACCTGGGAGACAAAAGATATACCAAGAAGCAGGCAGACACCCATGACCATAGGACCGATTGCCACGGCCCCCGCATAGGCATAAGCCCGACACAGATTCAGCACACCTTTTTTCTGGAATAGCCTGTTCAGGCTGAATCCTATACCTGCCATCCGATCACAAACCTCCTGCAGTGTTCTCCGGCCCAAATTCCGGAGTGAAAAACCGGCGCATCAGCGCTGTCATTCAATCTTTTCCGGCCTCCCATCTCCGGAAGACTTCTCTGTAAACCTCCAGATAGTTGCGGATCATATCCTCATGGCGGAAATACATCTCCGCCCTCTTTTTGGCGATCCGTCCCATCTGCAGACGGCGGGCGCTGTTCCTGCACAGATCCTCCATAGCCCGCGCGAGTTCGTGGGGCTGCATGGGGGGAACACAGTACCCCGCCTGTCCCAGTTCATCGTCCCCGTCTCCGAAAATGAGTTCCTTACAGCAGCCTACGTCTGTCGTCACGCAGGGACGTCCCGCCGCGAAGGATTCCAGCACAGAGAGGGGCTGACCCTCGGAAATGCTGGAGAGCACGGTGAAATCAAAATCGCCCATATACTCCAGGACATTGATCGTGCCCATAAAAACCGCGTTTTTGATACCCAGCTGGCGCATGAGATTCCTGCACTCCAGGGCATATTCCGGATCATCCTCGGGTCCGGCTATAAATAGTCTGGCCGCCGGTATGTGCTGTTCGACCTCAGCGAAGGCATACAGCATAGTCTTGACATCCTTGATCGGGGCAATTCTCAGGATCGCTCCGATATGAATCGTATCCGCGGGCGCCCGCTCGGGAATGGGAGAAAACTTTTCATAGCGGATCCCGTTCGCGATAAATCTGCACAGAGAGGGATCCGCCCCGATCTCCATCTGGGTCAGGCTCGCGCGTTTAAAAAGACTGGTGACCATGGACGCGCCGTCGTAGGCGGCACTGGAAAGCATGTAAAAAAAGCGGATCCACAGGTCCTTGAAATCAGGGAGCACCCAGTTTGCGCGGATGATCTCCTCTTCTCTCTCCCTGGTATAGATTCCATGTTCCGTGAGAATAAAAGGGACATTGTATTTCCAGCCGCCCAGTCTGGCCAGCACCCCGGCGTAGCCTGTAGCGATCGTGTGGTAGACATCCGCCTCAGGAACATCGGAGCACATCACATAGAGAAGAGGGAACAGCATGGAACGAATCGTGTGAAAGTAATCCGAGAACGCCGTGTATGTATACTTCTGGCGGCAGATTTCGGTCAGAATATCCAGAAAATATTCACTGGAGAGGAATTCCGCCGGTGAAACCTTTTTCTCCTGAAAAATCCGGAAAAGAATGTCCCAGTCGGGTTTTCCGCACTCGACAAGCTCACGCATAGCCCCCAGTTCCGCATCACTGAATTTCAGATCATGCCTGCGGTCTCTGCGGGACGCCTGGCTGATCAGAGAAACCTCCCGCACTTCAACGACATTGTCGGGAAGCTGGTAGCGGAATTTTCCGTTCTGGGAAGGATCCGCATTGATCGCCCAGACCACAAACTCATGCTGGGGCATCGCCTGTATATACTGATGCATCCAGGAAGAAACACCGCCGGTCACATAAGGGTAGCATCCTTCCAGAATCACGCAAATTCTCATATCAGCCTTTCGTCATAAGAACTTCTTATCTGCTTATTTATTGATTTCGATCTTCAGGTCCGGGGTGGCTGCCTTCACCAGATAGAGACCATCGGCCACCTGGCTGATCGTGCCGCCGCTCACCCTTCCGGGTCTACCCTTGTTGATTCTCAGATAGAACCAGGCCTCGTCGCAAAAGCCGCCAAGGCTCAGATGAATGCCTGTATTCGTGTCCTCGCGCCTGATCCTGAGGGCATCGTAACGCTGGACAGCGCCTGTCAGTTCACTGCCGGTCAGGTTTCTGAGCTGGGGAATAGAGGCATGCAGCCATTCCACATAATCCGTCAGCCGTGCGAACAGTTCCTCCCATCCCAGAGCCGCGCCTCTGTCGGTATCGAGGACATCGTCAGGATGCTGGAAATGTGTGTTGACACAGTGAAAATAGAGTTCGCTCATGGCCGCTGCCCGCATGTAATCATCCAGGACATATCCTGAGATGATGCGAGGGGTCTGAACCATTCCGTCCTCTGTGACTGTGAACTCCTGGTCATAGGAGACATCGTTGTCATCGGGCAGATAGAGGCTGGCAATCGCTCTGATCTCGGGGAAATCCTCAGCCAGAAGCTTTCGTCCCTCCGGAGAAATGATGTTTGAAGGCGGGACATACACATGGAATTCCTCATTCGGGAATACCGACTGGCAGAAATTCCTGAGTTCGATCAGGGAGTCCTTCATGGCCTGGACGCTCTCCCACTGACGATATGAATCATACTGTCCGATGTAGTCAAAGCTCTCCGGGACAAGCGGCATGTGATTGTAGCCGTGATATCCCAGTTCTCCTCCCTCCCGCAGGAGCATGTTTCCGAAATACTGGAAACGGGTGATGTCCTTGTTCCTGGGGAAGGTGCCGCTCACCTGGGCAGAGTAATCCTCTATGACCAGGCCGGTGTAACGGATGTTATATTTTTTGGAGAGATTATAGACATCTTTCCACCAGTGATGAGTATAGAAATCTTTGATGTCCATCCCGTAATCTTTCTGGATGAACTGGCTGTCACCCTCCGGTACGGGAGAAGGAAAATCGTCGATATAAAACGTGGAACCGTTGATGACCGGCCATATACAATTGTCCCGCAGCAGCGAATAAGCTGCGCAGTGGAAGCCTCTGTATGCTTTTTCCAGGAAGCTGAGGTTGTCAAAGACAATCCTCCCGTTTCCGAGGGCACGTCTCCAGAGCAGGGGAGTCTCCGATTCCCCCTGCGCCTGTATAAACACCTCGCACTCATCGTCAAGAGTGACATTCAGGGATGACCTGTAGGCATCCATGATCGGGAAGTCTCTTTGAGCTCCCGGCATAAATTGTCTGGAAAAATGGATTCCCTCGACCTTGACGAGTTCATTTCCGATTCCGGTAATTCCCAGCTTTCCTGCGATCGATACGAAAGCCGCCTCATTAAAGGGAGGATACAAAAAAAGAAGGGAATGCCCTTTTGCCACCCAGTTCAGCAGCTTTGTCAGCCTGCCGCCCAGGGCATTGAGATTTGTCGCAGCTAAGACGACGATCTCCTTGCCTGAGAGGTCAGCTTCCGAAAAATCTTCTGCAGCAATTTCTGTATAAGGGATCCTCATCTGGGTAAGGATCGCTTTCATCTCTCTGCGGCCTTCTGCTCCGGTGCCGTCCTTTTTTTCCCAGACCAGGAGGGTTCCCGCTTTCTCGGGCACAACCGGTCCGGTAAAATCCGACGATTCAAGGATGCTCACCGTGTTATTGCCTACACTGTAAAGAACATTTCTTCCCACCGACAGTACGACGGCAAACATAAGTATATAAATGATCAGAATCTGAAGCAGCTGTAAAAACCGCGGCTTCCTGTCTCTTTTCCTGTTTTTCTCCAATGGATGCCCCCTGGCCTGACGGCCGGCTGTCTGCATTCAAGAATCAGCTGCGGGTTTTCCGCCCGGGTCAGACCTCACCCGGCAAGGTCCGCGGCATGTTCCGCGGCGGTGTTCAGGAAACAGCAGACCAGAACTCGATCTGTTTTCTCTGTTCCGGAGAAAAGTACACGTTCCGGTCGTCCGCCTCGCTGAGAATCTCTTTGATTGCACCTCCGTCCCGGGCAAGGGCTTTTGCCCTGACCCGAAGAAGACAGCATTCTCCGTCATAAGGATTCTCTTCCTGCAGTATCCCTGTGTAATATTCCGCGGAATCATTGTCACCCTGAAGCAGACAAATTTCCGCCAGACGTTTCATGATCGCGGTTCTGTCTCCGGAGTTGCTCACGGCGCCGGAGTTTCCCGCCGCCCTCAGTTCCCATGAGACCGCACCCAGGCATTTCTCCAGCTTATTTCTGCAGTCAGCGATCAGCTCCGTTTTTTCCGACTCTTCGGGAATGCCGCTCTTGAGATATTCTTCATCCAGATCGGCATAGGCAAGAAGGATTCTGGGGTCACCGGGGCAGGCCGAGAGCTTTTTTTCCATCTCGGCGATCCGCTGGGTATATTCACTTCGAATCTCCACGAGCGCTGTTACAGCATAGTGAACAACTTCCGTATCATCGTTGACGCCCGCGATCCGCAGGGATCTGACAAAATCCCGGGGGCCGGAATGAAGAACAGAAAGGAGCAGACTTCTCCGCTGTCTGGGAGATCCGCTCACAAGCACATCCTCAATAGGCAGAACATCCTCGACGCCGCCCTTGTCCATGCGCACATTTCTATAGACTTCATCTGTAATTCCGAACCTGATGCTCTCCGCCTCCTGGTCCGCTTTTTCTCCTCCGCGAAAGTGCAGTTCATATACGATCACGCAGAGAGGCCCCCAGAGGGGAAGAAGAAAATTTGCCGGCAATAGAGCGGGGCTGATATGGATGACACCGTTCAGCCAGCCCAGAAATAAGAGCAGGGCTGCTGCCAGGTGTATGATCATCAATAAGATTATCATTTGTATACCCTTTCACGCAGGGAGGCATTTTCCAGCGCCTCCTGCAGCAGACCGCAAAGGATGGAAAAATGATTGATATACCAGAGACTGAGCTGTTCCGGTGCAGCCTGTTCCACAGTCACCAGCAGGGTGATCCGGTTGGAAACATTGTTTTTTTCCTCAAGAAATCTGTCGAAGGAGACCAGCTCCGCATACATCGGCGCGCCCTCCAGAAATCCGGTATTTCTCCAGGTCCCGCCCTTTTCCAGGGCCTTTATCATCTCAGGAAAATCGGCGATCCTGATCTGGTTCCTGGTCGCGTTTTCGCGGCAGCAGGACAGCAGCTGAGCTCTTTCTCCCCTCTTGTCAACCTGGTAGATACAGACTGTCCCGTTCTCGAGAAGCTTCCTGAGCACCTGGACTGCCTCCACACACACGGCTTCCGGTGTACGCTGAGACATGCTGCGGACAGCTTCATACAGTTTTCTGTAGCTCTCGTCCTCGCTGAGTACCTGCGCCCTCAGTTCGTTCTTGTCTCTGACACTGGTGCGGTAGGCATCATTCAGGAAGAGATATTTATTTCTGATCAGCTCATTTTCCGCTGACACAAATCTCATCTTCTGCTGATTCTTGCGATGTGTATAGCCGCAGATCACCCCCGTCGTCAGGTAATAGACGAAAGGGATCCAGTTTTCGACATTATAGAAAAGAAGAAGCCCGGAAATGCCGATCTCACTGTAGCGGATCACCAGCATCACACATTCCAGGACCGCCGCGGTCGTTCCCGCCGCGAGCCCGTGCATCATTCCCATCAGCACAACATAGAGCAGGCGGACATCCACGATCTTAAAATAGACCGAGTCTGAAGTGATCCTTGCCAGAAACTCGGCGATCACAAACATGATCACCAGATCCAGAATCGTTGTGGCGAACCAGCCGAACCTGCCCAGATAGGCGGAGACCTTCTCTTTAAAAGGAAGTGCTTCCGTGGATTCATCCACCATTCTGCTGTACTGCAGGGTAATATCCTCTTTCCAGTCAATCATGACCGGCAGACTGTACATTTCCTCGAGACGACCGTCCAGACCGCTCTTTTCGAGCGAAGGAAGTCTGACAGCCGCGGAAGAGCGCAGTTCTCCTGAGTTCCTGCCGCTCTCCGGCCCGGTGAATTCAATCTGTCCGTCAGGCCTGCAGGACATCAGTACTTCCCTCAGGTTCTCAAGAGAAGTCACATTTCCGGTAGCGGAATAGACTCCTGGTCTGAACCAGGTTTCTGATGTCATGCGCAGGAGAAGAGAGCAGAGTTCCCGCAAAGTCAGGATCGCAACCGGTGAACCGGCCTCTCCCCTTAAGAAGAGGGTCTTCTTTTTCTTCATCACCCTGAAGATATGGCCCAGACGGCTTCTTTTTGCGTCTGTACCGGACATCAGGGGGACGCAGACGACAGACAGCCCGACGCTCTGCATTCCGTTTTCAGGCCGGGACCACTTTCCGATCAAGTGTCTGTAGTCCACAGGATCCGTCAGCTCCGTGACAACGATCATCCGCCTGACTCCATATCTGGCGCAGCACTGCAGGACCGCCTCGATCCTGTCTGTCTCATCGACGGTCTTACCGCCGTCCGTGCAGCGGCTGATATACCAGACGGCACTGATTCTTCCGGCCTCGAAAATCTTGGTAAAGTCACTGTCTGAAGAATTTACAGAAAAGAAACGGATATTATCAGGAGCTTTTGCTTTATCCCCTTCCCTGCTTCTGTCCGCGACAAAAACACTTTGCGCTGTGTTGAAATATGAGAGCGCATCAGCCGGAAAGAGACGCGTATTTCCTGTCAAAAGGATCGTATTCATAAATATTGTCCTGTAAAATAAGAATATATAAATAAGCGGTGAAGACACCACTTCACAAAGTGGCATTCATTGCAGAGGCCGGATCATTCCCGTCGGACACTGCCCGTACCAGCCGGGATACAAAAAGACTGCCTCTTGCTATTCGGAAGGGTTGAGATTCACGTGCTCGGAGATATAAAAGCGATAGCCGTTTTCAGTGCAATAGTCCCTGATTTCTTTTGCCAGTTTTTCGTCCTTTGTATATTCCACGAGAAAAACATCGAGTCCCGCCCCGCTGCATCGCTCCAGATAAGCTGTATAAAACTGCTTTTGCTCTTTCCCGGCGGCGCCGAACCAGTCGCGGTTGTAATTGATGATCCTGGTGAACACAGTCTCCTGATTCACGCCGCGGATCAGATCCTGTCTGTTTTCATCGATGAGTCTGGTGACGAATTCATCCGCCCCGTTGACAATGACGGGCAGCCCCTGGTCCCGATAGGCTTCGAGAATTGCCGCCAGGGAGTCGTAGGCGTTCTTCGCAATCGACTCATATTTCTTTTCTTCCTGCAGATGGGCATACACATCCAGATTGTCCAGGAAAAGGCCGTCTATGTCCGGATCGTGTTCCTTGATCATAGCGGGCAGAATCTTCCCTGCGACTTCTGCCCAGAGATCGTCCGTCACATTTACCCAATACTCGTCCGGCCAGTTGTCATATCTGTCCAGGCACAGGTGCTTCAGATCCTGATAATAATCCCTGCTCTTTTCCAGAGATCCCACATTCAGATAGGAGTAGACCGTGTGGCCCGAGGCATGCAGCTGTCTGAGCTGCTCTTCTCTGAGTTCCTGGGCGTCTATGATCACCAGGTCATATCCGTCAAAATCTTCTATATGAAAAGAATATTCATCCACTCCGATAAAAACACCATAGCTCTTCTCAAATGTTCCGGACGTATCGGATGTGTCGGATGTCCCGGTTGTTTCGGTAGTTACCTCCGCCGTCTCAGTGTCGGAGTCGTCTTCTCTTCTGCGGCATCCGTCAATGAGGAGTATGGTCATCAGAAGGATCAGCAATGTGATCATTGCTGTTATCTTCCTTTTTGCCATTCTCTGCCTGTCTCTCTTTTCTCCTGCGGCGTTCCTCAATGCGTCTTTCCCTCTCAATTCTTTTGCGGCGCTCTTCCATCAGCCCGGGATTGTCCCGAACAAATTTTTCATAGAGGTCCGGTCTTCGTTCTTTCGTGATAGCGAGAGACTGCTCGAAACGCCAGATGTCCACCTTTGCGTGATCTCCGGACAAAAGCACAGGCGGCACTTCCATTCCGTCCCAGACTGCCGGCCTGCTGTACTGGGGATACTCCAGAAGACCGTTCATAAAGGAATCCGTATCCGCGGATTCCTGATTGCCCAGGACGCCCGGGATCATACGTGACACCGCGTCAATGATCACCATAGCGGGAAGTTCTCCTCCCGTCAGGACAAAATCACCGATTGATACTTCTTCCGCCCTGACCGCCGTCAGAGCACGGGCATCAATTCCCTCGTAGTGGCCGCAGAGCAGGATCAGTTCCTCTTCCAGGGCCAGTTCCTTTGCCATATCCTGATCAAAGGTTCTTCCCTGCGGCGACATATACAGGACCCTTGCGGGCTTTTTCTGTCTTTCAAGAATCCCCGCCTGTACAGAGCAGCAGCAGTCATAGACAGGCTGTGCCTGCATCAGCATCCCTGCTCCGCCGCCGTATGTATAGTCATCGACACTGTTATGTATATTGCCGGAGAAATCCCGGATATTCACAGCATTGATCTGGAGCAGGCCCTTGCGGGCAGCTCTTCCCAGAACACTGCTGTCAAGCGCTGTCCTGACCATATCGGGAAACAGCGTGAGTACATGAAAAATCATCCGCAAATACTCTCCCGTATTCTGTCTTTACAAATCTTCCAGCCCGGGCATAACGTAGACTGTCATATATCCCTCATCGGGTCTGACATCCAGAATGCAGTCTGCGATGGCCGGAAGAAGAAGATCCTTTTTCCCTTCTCTGGCGACCGCATAGACATCATTGGATCCGGTCTCGATGACCTCACGGAGCTTACCGATTTCCTTTCCGTCCTCAGTCCGGACAGAAAGACCGATGATATCCGCCACGTAATACTCGGCGTATCCGAGAGGAAGGGCATCTTTGCGGTCGATCACAAGAGGAATTCCGCGCAGGCGCTCCACATCCTCGATGCGGTTCAGGCCTTCGAAACCGAGTATGACAAATTTCTTGAAAAATTTCACACTGCGGATCGCCAGCCGCCTCTCGCCTTTCGGAGCGGCGAGAATCACCTCATCCAGATCCAGAAATCGGGCGGGATCTTCCGTGGTGGGGAAGACTTTCACTTCTCCTCTGAGTCCGTGTGTTCCTGTGATCACTCCAACCTGGAAACGTTCAGTCAATATTTTTCCTCCTGACAGGGATCCGGACGTCCGTCCGCCCCCGCACCGCGCACTCTTAGCGATATACCTCATAAGGAAACAAAAAGCGGCGTTTCCGCCGCCGTTTTGTTTCAGCCTGTCTCAATCGATATCTACATCGATCCTATAGTCTTCCTGGGATGAGGCGGCCTTAACGACAGATCGGATCGCCCTGGCGATTCTCCCCTGCCGACCGATCACTTTCCCCATGTCTGAAGGCGCCACATGCAGCTGTACCCGGATGTTCCTGCCTTCTTTTTTCTCGGTCACGACGACTTCGTCGGGATTATCGACAAGAGCCTTC
>ODAJ012193240.1_pt1 | contig 14407 bp, 9 predicted proteins | sample 1539241 | NCBI WGS metagenome assembly ODAJ01 (sample SAMN02144231, study PRJEB22623) | gut metagenome | biome: sheep rumen | host: Ovis aries | place: New Zealand
TTTCATAGAGTCATAATCTTCATGTCCAGTGTAAGACATCACCAGTTGTGGTGACCATCCCATTTCAAGTGCATGAACCACAAAGGTTCTTCTTGCAGTGTGATTGACGTGCGAATCGGTCTGGCACATAATCGGCCTCCAGTGCCCTGAAATGCGTCAGACCCCACTTTTCAAACCGGGGTCTGTCGCGTTTCTCTTCGTGAAATGGCGAAAGTGTGGCAGACCGTTTTGGCCATATGCCGTTCGCCAGATCTAGTTCCCAAGCACTTCCCGGAAGAAGGTGACGGTGCGGTTGCAGATTTCCTTTTTGCGACGGGTAATCATGTGGTTTTCGCCGTCGACTTTGACGAGGGTGGCCCTATCCCCATAGGTTTCCAGGTACTGTTCGCTGCACCACATGGGGACGATGGAGTCTTTCGTGCCATGGAGGAGCAGGACGGGGCCCTGGTAGGCGGCGGCTGTGCCGTAGATGTCCAGTTGCTGGGTGGTAAGGAGGTATTCACGGCCGAGTTTCATGGTGCCCCAGCAGCGGATGTATTCCGGCGGGTCGGCGGGGTCGAAGCGGGCGTTGAAGAACTTGCCGCCCTGGCAGGCCTGCTTGATGACGGAGCCGGGGGCGGGGAGGAGGCCCAGAAGCAGGATAACGGTAAGAATGACAATTCGTTTCATACTGCAAATCTACTAATTTTCACGAAATCAGTGCGAAACGCCCCTTTTCACACTTTTGTCGGTCAAAATCAGAAGAATAAGGGTAAAAAGGCTGTTTGTGCACTTTTGTGAGGAGAGATTCCCGGTCATGCCCGGAATGACCAATTTCCCGCAAAAATGCGTATATTCACGCAGAATATGCAAGAACGAGACATCATACGCATCCGGGGCGCCCGGGAGAACAACCTGAAGGACGTCTCCCTGGACATTCCCAAATACAAGATCACCGTCTTCACGGGCGTTTCGGGCTCGGGGAAGAGCTCGCTGGTGCTGGACACCATCGCGGCGAAGTCGCGGCGGGAGTTGAACGACACCTTCCCGACCTTCGTCCAGCAGTATCTGCCCAAGTATGGCCGTCCACACGTGGACGAGATCGAGGGACTGCCCATCGCGGTGGTCATCGACCAGAAGAAGCCCGCCAAGAACTCCCGGTCCACGGTGGGCACCTACACCGACATCTATGCCCTGATGCGGCTTCTGTTCTCCCGCGTGGGGAAGCCGTTCGTGGGCTATTCCGACTCGTTCAGCTTCAATCACCCGCAGGGGAGCTGCCCGCGCTGCTCCGGCCTCGGCGAGATCCGGGAGCTGGACATCCACAAGCTCGTGGACTTCGACAAGAGCCTCAATGACGAGGATACGATCCATTACATCGCGTTCGGCAAGGGCGGCTGGCGCTGGATCCGGTATGCCCACAGCGGCCTGTTCGACCTGGACAAGAAGATCAAGGACTACTCGCCCGAGGAGCTGGACCTGTTCCTGAACAGCCCGCAGATCCGGCTGAAGAACCCGCCCTCCAACTGGCCCAAATCGGCAAAATACGAGGGCCTTATCCCCCGGATGTACCGGTCCATCATCAATTCCGAGGAGGGCCTCCTGCATGCGGCGGTGCTTAATCCGATGCTGACGATGGGCACCTGCCCCGACTGCGGCGGCACGCGGCTGAATCCGAAGGTGTTGACCTGCAAGATTGAAGGGAAAAACATCGCCGAGGCCTGTGCCATGCCCATTCCCCGGCTCAATGCCTGGATCCGGGACCTGGCCGATCCGCTCGCGGTGGACCTCAAGGCGGCCATCGGCGCACGGCTCACGGCGCTGGAAGAGATCGGCCTCGGGTACCTGAGCCTGGACCGGCCCGTCGGGACGCTCTCCGGCGGCGAGGCCCAGCGTTGTAAGATCGCCAAGTACATCAATTCCTCGCTGGCCGATGTCCTGTATATCCTGGACGAGCCCAGCGTGGGCCTGCACAACCGCGACGTCGAACGGATGAAGCGCTCGGTCCAGCGCCTGCGCGACGCCGGCAACACGGTTCTCCTGGTGGAGCACCACCCGGAAATGATCCGGATCGCCGACCACGTCGTGGACCTGGGCCCCGGCCCGGGCATCGACGGAGGCCGCATCGTCTTCGAGGGCTCCTACGACGCCCTCCTCCGTTCCGGCACGGCCACCGGCTCGATGCTCGGCGCTCCGATGCCGTTCAAGGAGCACCCGAGATGGCCGATCAGGTCGGCCATGACGGACGGCGTCATTCCCGGCTCGACCGGGAATCTCTTCCACCTCGAAAACGCCACCCTGCACAACCTCAAGGACGTTTCCATCGACCTGCCCCTGAACGTTTTCGGCGTCGTTGCGGGCGTCGCGGGATCCGGCAAGAGCTCCCTGATGGAATGCTTCCGCCGGGCCTATCCGAACCCGGACGAGGTGGTGTACATCAGCCAGGAGAACATCGGCGTGAGCCTGCGGTCCACGCCCGCGACCTACATGGAGGTGGCCGGCGATATCCGCAAGGCCTTCGCCAAGGCCCATAAGATGAAGGAGGAATACTTCACCTTCAACGGCAAGGGTGCCTGCCCCGTGTGCGGCGGCAAGGGTGTCATCGTGTCGGAGATGGCCTTCATGGATGCCATCGAGACTACGTGCGAGGCTTGCGGCGGCCTGCGCTACGCGCCCGAGGCCCTGGCCTATACCGTGACCGGCGCTACCGGGGAGACGCTCAACATCGCCCAGGTCATGGACCTTTCCGTCCGCCTCGCCTCGGCCTTCTTCAAAGGAACCGTCATCGAACAGAAACTGCGGCCCCTCGTGGACGTGGGACTGCAGTATTTGCACCTGAACCAGGCGCTTTCCACCCTCTCGGGCGGCGAGCTCCAGCGCCTGAAACTGGCCTCCTACCTGGGTGTGGAAGGGAAAATCTTCATCATTGACGAACCCACGGACGGCCTCCATACGAAGGACATCCGCCACATCATCCGCCTCTTCGACACCCTCGTGGAACGCGGCAATACCGTCTGGCTCATCGAGCACAACCTGGACGTCATCCGCAGCGCCGACTGGCTCGTCGAGCTGGGCCCCGGCGCCGGCGAATCCGGCGGCCGCGTCCTCTACGCCGGCCCGCCCGCCGGCGTCCGCGCCTGCCAGGAGTCGGTGACGAAGGATTATCTATGATTACGTAAAGACTACGCCAGTATGCACGAATTGAAATGCCCCAAGTGCGGAAGTGTCTTCACGGTCGACGAGGCCGACTACGCTTCCATCGTTTCCCAGGTCCGCGGGACCGAATTCAACGCCGAGGTCCAGCGCCGGTTGGCCGAACTGCATGCGCAGTATGAGGCCGAGCAGCGGGCGAAGGCCGTTACGACACAGCAGGCGTACCAGACGGAGCTGTTCAAGAAGGATCAGGCCATCCTGGCGAAGGAAGGGGAGATTTCCCGCCTCAAGGAGCAGGTGGCTGCGCAGGGCGATCGGCAGAAGCTGGCCGTCGGGACCGCCGTGGCCGCGAAAAACGAGGAGATTGCGAACCTGAACGCGTCCATCCTCCAGCTACGCTCCTCAGCCCAGCTGGCTGCCAAGGAGGCGGCGCTTCATGAGGACAATGTCCGTAAGGAGTACGAGGCCAAGCTGAAGATAGCGCAGGAGCAGGTCGACTACTACAAGGACCTAAAAACCCGGATGTCCACCAAGATGGTCGGCGAAACCCTCGAGGCGCACTGCAGCAACGTGTTCAACGGAGAGATGCGGCCCATGTTTCCGAACGCCTATTTCGAGAAGGACAACGATGCTTCGCTCGGCAGCAAGGGCGACTTCATCTTCCGGGATTTCGAGGACGGCGTGGAGTACATCTCCATCATGTTTGAGATGAAGAATGAGATGGACGAGACGGCCACCAAGCACAAGAACGAGGACTTTTTCCGCAAACTTGATGCGGACCGCAACATGAAAGGCTGCGAGTATGCCGTGCTGGTTTCCCTCCTGGAACCGGACAGCGAGCTATACAACGGCGGCATCGTCGATGTTTCCTACCGCTATCCGAAGATGTACGTGATCCGTCCGCAGTTCTTCCGGCCGATCATCACCTTGCTGGTCAATGCTGCCAAGAAGACGGTAGGAATCAAGAAAGAACTGGAGATCGCCCGCAGTCAAAGCGTGGACGTGACCCATTTCGAAAGCCAGCTGGATGCGTTCAAGGAGGCCTTCGGCCGCAATTACCGTCTGGCCAGCGAAAAGTTCAAGGCCGCCATCGACGAAATCGACAAGTCCATCACGCACCTTCAGAAGATCAAGGACGCCTTGATCGGCTCCGAAAACAACCTCCGCCTGGCGAACGACAAGGCCGACGCCCTCACCATCAAGAAGCTCACCAAGGGCAACGAGACGATGACGCAGAAATTCGCGGAAGCGGCCGAAGCCCGCAAAGCCGCCGACCGCGCCGCAGGCCCCGATGACCAGGATCAGCCGTCCGTTTAGTCGTATTCCTCAGAACCCCGACCCGAACTGCACCCAGTACTTGTCCTCGAGGGCCTTCCAGCTGCGGACGCTTTCCTGGTAGATGTACTCGGTGTAGGCGTTTAGGGCGGCGGGGGAGGCGGCACATGTGGGGGCACCGTCGAGGGCTAGGTTTTCGAGCCGGAGGATTTCTTCGTTGAAGCCGGCTTTGGTGCTCTGCCACGAGAGGGTGGCGAGCTTGTTGGCCCGGCGGAACTGCCAGAGGGCGCAATCCTCGACATACTGCTTTTGCCCGCAGGTCTCATAGGCCTTCGGGAGGGCGGTGGTGCCGCAGAAGACGGGGATGCGAGGGCTCTGGCCGGGATTGTCCAGCGACAGCCAGCACACGCCGCCTACCTCGTCGGGAAGCCACGAGCGGAGCTGGGTCACGTGCGAGTAGGCGCACCAGGCGACGGCCACCGTCCGCCGGAATTCGACCGTCCCGGGGGCGATGGTGTTCAGGGTGTTCCGCATCGTGGTCGTCAGCCACGGGTTCGCGATGGGGCTTACGACCGTGTCGGCCGGATGCTGCCGATTGGCGGCACGGGCCATCTTGACCCCCTTGGTCATGTCGAAGTCCGTTCCCTCGTAGGTCTCGCGGTAGAGGGCCATCACCTCCCGGATATCGACGGGCTTTTCGGGCTTGACGGAGAAGGGGAGTTCGTCCATGTAGTAAGTGAGGCCCAGGGAAGGCGCGAAGTGATTGAGGATGAAGTACTCGCGGTCGTTGAAGTTCTTGCCCTTGGCGTAGTCGGTATTGAAATACTTCCAGAAGATGAAGTCGCCCTTTCCGTCCCAGAGGCCGTTGTCGATGGCGACCTGCTCCACATTGGCGGAAGCCATCATGTCCTTGCTCTTCCGGTCGATCTTGCCGATGCGGGGGATGTTGGCGGAGACGGCGATGTGGTCGTCGGGAACCCGCTTCGCCACCCAGGCGGCGCCGATCCGGTCCTTGCCGATGCCGACGATCTCGAACTGCCAGACTTCGTTCTTGTCGGCGACCGTGAGGCACTCGCCGCCGTCGCCGTAGCCATATTGCTCCGCGAGGGCGCCCATTAGGCGGATGGCGTCCCGGGCGTTGTCACAGCGTTGCAAGGCGACCCGCTCGAGCTCCTCGATCCTGAACCAGCCGGCGGCGTTCACGAGAGTGTCCGGACCGCCGAAAGTGGTCTCGCCGATGGCCAGCTGCTTCTCGTTGAGGCAGGGATAGGCCGTGTTCAGGTAGGCGTAGGTATGAGCCGCCTCCGGGATTTCGCCCATGAGCCTGACGCCCGTGGTGTCCCCGCGGAAACTCGTATGCATGGTGCCCCGGAAGACCGGGTGCATGGTGCCGGGCGCGTGGTCGGCGGCGGGTTCCATCTGGGCCCATGTCCGGTATCGTCCGTCGCAGGTATGGGATGTCATCACGGAACCGTCGGTGGAGGCCTTCCGGCCCACCATGATGGACGTGCAGCTCTGGCCGTCGAATTCCTGGGCGGAGAGCAGGCTGCCGATGGCCAGCGCGGCCATGAGGGAGAAGAATCGTTTCATGGGCAAATCGTTTGTCCAAAGTTAAGGAAATTCCCGGAAAAAACCGTTTTACGCGTTTCGCGCGAAATCGGCCCCGAACGGGCCTGGAAGCGGCCTATTCACGCAAAAGTCCGGCATTTTTGTGTGAAATGCCCATTTCCTGCGCCCTCCGCTGTCCCAAAAATCGGCCTTCCAGTGTGCTGGAAGGCCAATTTGGAACTTAAACGTTTAATCTTTTGGGGAAACGGCTCTTTTTCCGATGTTTGCGGGAGAACTGTAAGATTTGTGCGTATGAAGAAAATCATTGAAGTCATCCGTTACGGAGAGAATGACATCCGGTTCCACACGGACATCGACCCACTGAAGGATCCGGACACCATCCATCAGACCGTCACCGAGCTGGCCATGGCCATGATGACCACCCTGTGGGGCGGGAACGAGCAGGCCGTCCTGGCCATGATCCGCGCCCTCGCCATCGCCGACCTCGGCGTCAGTGTGAACCGCCGCCAGATGGTCGGCTTCCTCGACGATGCCTCCGGCATGCTGGAAGCCTCCATCCGCGAAGCCCGCCAGGCCTTCGAACAGTCCGGCGGCAAAGTCATGGTCTTCGGCCCCGGCGTCGCCCCGCCCAAGTCCCGGAGCTAGGCGATGCGGCGCGTCGTTCAGCGGGTGCTCCCTGACGGGACCATCGGCAATGTCCAGCCGTTCCATATCTGTCTGGAGGGTCTGGAGAAGGCCGTGCTGTGCCGCGATGACGAGGATTATGACGCCTTTGTCAAGATCATTTGCCTGGCGGCCAGGCGGAAAAACGTCATCGTAGTCATCTACGTGGTCGTTTCCAATCATAGTCATGTCACTGTCCTGGCCCGATGCCAGGATGACGCCAACAGTTACGGTGAGGAGGTGAAAAAGATGGCGTCGATGTGGGTGTCCGGCCGATATGGGGAACGTAAGCGGCTTCGCGGGTTGGACATGAAAGCTCCTTGTCTGGACAGTGACTGGTATCTGCGCAATACGCTCGCCTATATTCCGCGCAATGCCTTGGACAATGGTTGTAATGTCAACGAGTACCGTTGGTCGGGCTACCGGGCGATGTTCCGGGGCCGAATTCCTCCCGGGGCTCCAGGACCCGTTCGGAAGGTCGCGGAGATGACCCGCCGGGAACACCGGGCTATATTCCATACGGGAGACGACCTTTCCGCTGTCCCTTGGCTGGTCGATGCCGATGGCTGCCTGGTACCCGAAAGTTTCTGCGACACGGACTATCTGGAGCAGGCCTTCAACTACGACCAGGCGTATTTCATCCGGACGATCGGGACAGTGAACGTGGCGGAAATGCGTCAGCGGCTCGTGGATGGGCCTCGGTCAATGCATACCGACGGCGAAGTCTTGAAGGATGCGGCGGCCGAGGCTCAACGTTGGTTCGGAACGGACCTGTCCGCCTTGAGCTTCCTCCAAAAAACGAGGCTCATCCCTTTCTTCAACCGGACGCGGAAAACGACCGTGCGGCAATTGGCGCGCGTCTTCGGACTGGACCGGGAGACCGTCAAGGCCATCCTTCACCCTCGATGACGAGCCCGTGGCCCTTAGCAGGTTAAGCCAATGTACAAGGTGTGATTTTTCGTGTCACACCTTGTACGCAGTAAAGCCCTCTGACGGTGCTGGAATGGCATTCCTATGTACAAGGTGTCCCACATAAAAACACACCTTGTACAAAAAGGGCGGGAAAAGGCCCCTCAGGCAGCCCGAGGGGGGGCGAAGGGGCTGCTAGAGCGTGCCGAGAGCCTCGCCACCCCGGACGAAGACCGGGATGGTGGCGAGGTCGACGGGGGTTTCGACCCACTGGCCGCCTTCGTAGGTCGTGCCGGTCCAGTAGTCACGCCAGCCGCCTTCCGTTGCCGGGAGGTAGGTGCGCCAGCTGGTGACGCCCGGGGCGGTGACGGGATGGACGAGATAGGCGGGACCGAACATGAAGGTGTCGTCCTGCCGCAGGGCTTCCGGATCGTCCGGGAAGTCGAAGACGAGCGGGCGCATGAGGGTGTAGCCCTCCTTGGACACACGCTTGGCGCAGTCCAGGATATAGGGTTCCAGCCGTTTGCGGAGGTCCATGTAGGAGGCGATGATCTCGTAGGTCTCGGGGAAGTAGTGCCAGGGTTCGGTCTGGCTCATGTAGCCGTGGACCCGCATGAAGGGCAGGAAGGTCGATGTCTGGACCCAGCGGATGAGCCGCTCCTGGTATTCGGCGGAGGTGTACTGGTCGCCAGGGCGGAAGAAACCGCCGGCGTCGAAGGTCCACCAGGGCAGGCCGGAGGCCATTTGGCCGAGGCCGCCCGCGATCTGCCGCCGCAGCGTCCCGAAGTCGTTGCCCACGTCGCCGGACCAGGTCACGACGCCGTAGCGCTGGGCGCCCGGGAAGGCGCTTCGGGTCAGGATGACGGAGGAGAGCCCTTCGGCGGTCAGTGCCTCGTACATCGTCCGGTTGACCATCAGCGGATACACGTTCCGGTACCATTCGCCCGGAATCTGGTCCTTGCCGATGCGCCGGCCCGCAAGGTCGTCGTTCTCCGGTTCCGTCGCATCGAACCACCAGGCGTCGATGCCGTACGGCCGGGCGAGGCTGTCCACGAAGTTCTGCGCGTAGAACGCGGCGACCTCCGGATTGAAGAAGTCGATCCAGTCGGTCCCCTCGATGTAGCTGCCCCGCTCTTCCAGCCGTTTTCCGAGGTTCGAATTCTTGTCCACCTTGGACCAGACGGAAATCATGAAACGCGTGCCCTGGTCATGCAGGGTGTCGGTCAGCGCCTTGGGATCGGGATAGTGCTCCTTGTCGAACTCCATCGAGTTCCAGCCCGTGGGACCCCACCACTGCCAGTCCTGGACGATGACGTCCAGCGGCAGGCCGCGCTCCTTGAACTCGCGGGCGTTGGCGATGATTTCCTCCGACGAGTGGTAGCGCTCGCGGCAGTGGATGTAGCCGAACATCCAGTCCGGCATCTCGGGGACGGGCCCCGTCAGGGTGCGGTACGCGCCGATGGCCTCGTCGGCCTTGCCGGCGAACACCGTATAGTCCAGCGCCGCCGCGACGGGGGAACGGAAGGTGGTCGCATCCTCGACCTTCTTCCAGTAGAGGACCGGCGAGTCGGTACGGACGCCTTCGACCGCGAGCGTATGCGTTCCGGCGGTCAGGTCGACGATCGCAGATGTGGTCGGCGGCAGCCAGGTGTTAGACACGTCCACCACGGTCTCGCCGTCGATGGCAAGGTAGTGCCGGCGCGACATCTTCTGGCCCACGTCCAGCAGGAGGGAATAGGTTCCGTCCTCGGGAATGTCGATGCTGCCGGCGAAGGACCGGGAGAAGCGGCGCTCCCGGCGGTTGCCCGCTGTGCCCGTGGCGTTCACCGTCTGGCCCTCGCCGTCCTCGCCAGCCACGGCCAGTGCGACCGACTGGTCCGCTGGATTGAAGTCCGTGAGACCGTAGTTGTTCCAGAGCAGGCCGTAGCCCTTGTTGGACAGGATGAACGGCAGGGCGATCTGCGTGTTCACCTGCGTGAGCCGCCGCGTGACGCCCCGGACGTTCAGGAAGCCGTCCTGGAACTGGCCGGTGCCGTAGAGGAACTCATCCTCGGGGGAGGCGAGCCGCAGGGTGGCGCAGTAGGTGGGCTCTCCCTGGACGGTCGACGGGACGAGGCTGTGGCCGTCCTCCCGGAGGAGCACGTTGCCATCGGCATCGAAGAAAGTCAGGGCGCCGTTTTCATAGCGGGCGCACATCTTGGCGGTGCGCACTTCGACGACCCCGCCTTTCTTGGTGACGTCGAACTTGGGCGCGGCCACTGTTTCCGTGTAGACCAGTTCGGGAAGCGGTTGATAACCGGCCGGTTCCAGGCGGACCCGGATGGCATTGTCAAGCAGAGGCTGCAGGACCAGCGTTCCGTCCTCGGTCGGGATACGGACTTCTTTCTGCGAACAACCGGCGAGCAGCAGGAGGCCCGCCAACAGGATTAGTATCTTTTTCATGGTCAGAAGGATTTTGTAATGGTCAGGACGCCGGCGGAGAGAGGCTCGACGTGAAGGGTTACCGCGTTGTCCCGGAAGGCGGGCGTCGCCTGCTTCCGCGCGACGGCGTGCTTGTCCGCCATGCTGTTCGCAGCGGTCAGGGAACCGGGGGCATAATAATCATAGGCCGTGCCGACGATGCCTTTCCAGTCGCCGGAGATCGTCAGGTCGCAGGCGTTCTCGGTGGGGTTCACCACCTTCACGATGACATCGCGGCCGTTCTCGGACAGGGTGGTGACGACGCTTAGGTCGCCGGTATTCCCTTCGTAATCAAGCCGATACCGGGAGAAGTGGTCGTACCAGAGTTCGGTCACCTGGTAGTTCGGGGCCACGAACAGGTCCTTGTAGTCGAAGTTGATGAAGGCGTTGTTCCAGTCCGGGGCGTCGGTGCGGCGGATGAACAGGGCGGCGGCGCCCATCGCGACGACGTCGCGGGCCTCGCACGTGTTCAGGAAGCCGCCGGCGAAGAGGCCGGTGCGCCAGTCGGTGCTGTTCAGGTTCCATTCGGAGATGAACAGCTTCACGTTCGGGTTCGGGCAGGCGGCGATCATCTTCGCGTAGCGGTCGTACTGCTCGCCGAGGCGCTTCGGCCCGGTGGCGTAGCCGCCGGCCTGCTCGTAGTGGTGGAGGCTCAGATAGTCGAAGTAGTTCGCCGACCGCTGGAGGAATTCCTCGTCCTCGCGGAAACCGCCGCAGGCGATGATCTTGATGGACGGATCCACTTCCCGCATGGCCACGGAGAACTCCCGGACGCATTTCTCGTAGCGGTCGATGCCCATCTCCCACATCTCGTTGTCGATCTCCCAGTATTTGACGTTGTAAGGCTCCGGGTGACCGTTGGCGGCGCGCTTGGCGCCCCATTCGTCCGTGGCGGGGGCGTTGCAGTAGCGCACCCAGTTCACGGCGTCGGCCAGGATGGATTCGTACTCCTCGGCCGGGCGCTCGAAATGGACGGACACCACGATCACGGGCTCCGTGTTCACTTCCCGGCAGAACTTGATGAACTCGTCCGTGCCGAAGCAGTTCTGGTCATAGTCCATCCACATCCAGTGCGGCCAGCGGTAGCGCTGCTCCTGCGGGCCGATGCCCCACTGCCAGTAGTACTGGGCCACGTAACCGCCGCCCGGCCAGCGCAGGCAGGTCGGGTGCAGGTCCTTCACGGCCTGCAGGATGTCCGGCCGGAAACCGCCGTTCGCCTGCCCCGTGGCCGTGGAAAGCGTCACCTGGTCCACCAGCAGCGTGCCGCCGGCCGCCAGGATGGCGAAGTCGGCGTCGCCGGACAGCTCGCCCGCCGGCAGGGAGATGTCGAACTTCTTCCATGCGGCGCCCGGGACGCCGAGCGTCTGCTCCCGCAGGATGCGCCCGTCCCGGACCAGCGCGACGGAGAGCCGGGCGTCGCCCTTGGCATAGACCGAGCCCACGAACGTCTCGCCGGGCACCACGTTCTGCGGTCCCTGGGCGATGCCCGCGGCCTTCGCCCCGGCGGTAATCTCCTGGGCATAGTCCATATTGATGGCGTCGCCCTTCACGAGGCGGTATCTGCCTTCACCGAAAGCCGCCCATTCCGGGGCGACGTCAGGAATCCGGACATCCTCGGGAAGGCCTTCGAACAGGACCTTCTTCCCGTCGGCGGAAGTCACGCGGATATTCTTGTAAAGGGCTTCCGTATAGTTCTCCCACAGGGTAATCGTATTCTGCGGACGACTGTCGGGGACCTTGCAGGAAAGCACCTGCTTGCCGTCCCACCACACGCGTACGCGCTGTCCGCGGCAGCTGATTCTCAGATGATGCCAGGCCTCCTGGTCCAGCTGGACGGGCTGCGCCGCCTTCGCGGCCAGCGGCTCCAGCGTGACGACCTTCCGGGTCCGGGGGCCGAAGGCCACTTCCTTTTCCTGCCGGACAGAAAGGGCGAACTGGGCGCCGTCCACAGCTTTCTGCGCCTTGGCGAGCGCCTTTGCCTGGTTGTCCGCCTCGATCTGGGCCTGGGTCTGCGCCAGGGCGAACCGCTGTCCTTCGTAGGCCGGGTCATAGAGGCGCAGGTAGTAGGAATCCGATCCGTCCGCCAGGTCCTTGAAAGCGAAGCGCAGGTCCAGCAGGCCGCCGCTCCAACGCCGGCAGGGGAGGAGGTATGCCCGCCATTTCACGTCCATCTCCAGGTCGTAGCTGTCCGTGTCCAGGGCGGCCAGGCGGATGGGCTGCTCATAGCGCGTGGGGGAGTGCAGCACCGCGTCATCGTCGGCGAACCATCCGTCGAAATACCCGTCCCGCGGCGGGATGCCGGGATAGTGCTCCGGCTCGAAGGACCGGCCGTACATCAGCTCCTGCCAGACTCCGTTGTTCGCGGAAAAGTAGATGTGTTCGAACAGCTGCCCGTATAGCATCGGGTCGATGGATCCCGCCGGCTTCCCGGACTTCACCTGGATGCCCGCCTGCCCGAAGGCCATCACGCTCACGGTGACCGTAACGACGAATGAGAGAAAGCGTTTCATGCGTTTTAGTACTTTTCACAAATATAGTGATTTCTTGGCATTCCGGACCTTTTTTCGTACCTTGCAACGTATGAGCAAGTTTTCTTCCCTTCTGAAGAAGTGGTCCGACAGCTCGCTGGTGCTGCGGATCCTGGTCGGTCTGGTGATCGGCGCCGTGCTGGGACTGGTTTGCCCGCAGTGGACGGGAATCGGTATCCTGGGGCAGGTGTTCGTCAGCGCGTTGAAGGCGATCGCGCCGGTGCTGGTGGCCCTCCTCGTGGCCTCGTCCATCGCCAGGGCGAAGGGCGGCCTGGGCCCCCGCTTCCGGACGGTCATCATCCTGTACCTGGTGTCCACGCTGTGCGCCGCGATCTTCGCGGTGGTGGCCAGTTTCCTGTTCCCGGTGACGATCAAGCTGCAGGGGGCGGAAGCCGGCGGCAGCGCGCCCGGCGGCCTTTCGGACGTGTTCCTGACGCTCCTGACGAACATGGTGATGAACCCCGTCCAGGCCCTGGCGCAGGCCAATTACATCGGCATCCTGTTCTGGGCCATCATCCTGGGCTTCGCCCTGAAGCTGCTGGCTTCGGAGCGGACCATCGGGGTCTTCAGCGACCTGGCGGACGTGGTTTCGCAGATTGTCCGCTGGGTCATCCAGTTCGCGCCTTTCGGCATCCTGGGCCTCGTGTTCTCCTCGGTCTCCGAGAGCGGCCTGGAAATCTTCACGGACTACGGAAAACTCCTGCTCCTGCTGGTCGGCTGCATGTGCTGCACCGCCTTCGTCGTGAATCCCTTCATCGCCTGGCTGCATATCCGGAAGAACCCGTATCCGCTATATTGGCAGTGCCTGAAAGAGAGCGGCCTGAACGCGTTCTTCACGCGTTCCTCCGCCGCGAACATCCCCATCAACATGGACCTCTGCAAGCGGCTCGGCCTGGACGAGGAGTTCTACAGCGTGAGCATTCCGCTGGGATCGACGGTCAATATGAACGGCGCGGCCGTGACCATCACGGTCCTTTCCCTTGCCGTGGCGCATACGGTGGGCGTGGAGGTAAGCTTTGCCTCGGCGCTCTTCTTGTCGCTGATCGCCACCCTCGGCGCCTGCGGCGCCTCCGGGGTGGCCGGCGGCTCCCTCCTCCTCGTCCCGATGGCCTGCTCCTTCTTCGGGATCGGCAACGACATCGCCATGCAGGCGGTCGCCGTCGGTTTCATCATCGGCGTCGTCCAGGACTCCGTCGAGACCGCCCTCAACTCCTCCTCCGACGCCTTCTTCACCGCCGTGGCCGAATACCACGACCGGCGGAACAACGAAAACCGGCGGTAAGTCTACCGCCGGTCCTGGAATAAAGCTTGCCGCCTATCGGCCGCCGCCGCCGAAGCCGCCGCCGGAGAAGCCGCCGCCTCCGCCGAAGGAGGTGTGGCCGCCGGTACCCTTTATGCTGCCGGCCTGGTACTTGCCCACGGCGCGGTTCATCGCGGAGGTGGTGGTCATGTTGTTCATGTGGATGGTCCGCTGCATCACGCTCGGGTCCACGCCCACGGACTGGGACAGCTCCTGGAACTCCTTCGGATACAGCTTCTGGAACTGCTCGGCCACCTTGTCGGCGATACCGTACAGCTGGGCGAACACGAGGTAGTCCTTCCACAGGCCCACTTCCACGGCGCCGCGTTCCTTGGACAGCGTGAAGTCGTTCAGGAAGTTCTTGAATTCCACCACGCGGCAGGCCTGGACCTGGCCGTCCTGGTTGGTGGTGTCGCCGTGCAGCAGGAGATTCTTCTCGTGGAGGTAGCTCCGGCCGCGGGCCTTCGCCCGGTCGGGCCACGCGAGGAACTGCTTGTAGTGCTTCTCGGACCATTTCTCGAACTCGCCGGACTCCAGCAGGAGGTTCCCGCCGCTGGCCTCGACGGCCATG
>ODAJ012181744.1_pt1 | contig 14404 bp, 11 predicted proteins | sample 1539241 | NCBI WGS metagenome assembly ODAJ01 (sample SAMN02144231, study PRJEB22623) | gut metagenome | biome: sheep rumen | host: Ovis aries | place: New Zealand
AATACTGTAAGGGGCACGATCGGCAGCGCGTTTGCCCTTGTAGTGTCCTCGCTTCCATGTACGATTTCCATGGTAATGGTGACACTCGGCTTTCCGGCAGCTGCACGGCTCATGCCTGCTCTGCTGCCGGTGGAAATATTGTTCGGGCTGACCGGCCCCGGTTTTTTGTGCGCGCTGCTGTATAACCCGCTTTTTTTGAAAATCGAAAAGAAGATAAAATCCCGGTGATGCTAAAATCCAGGTGATGCCTGTGGCACTGACTGCCGGGCATAACATGTTGTGGAGGAGAAGCGTATGGATGGGAAGGTACCCGTCCGGGTTAAACGCGGAGGAGGAAAATGGCAAGCTTATCGCTGAAAGACGTCAACAAAGTGTATCCGAATGGCGTGCATGCTGTTATAGACTTTAATATGGAAATTGCGGACCAGGAGTTCATTATTTTCGTAGGGCCTTCCGGCTGCGGAAAATCCACAACGCTTCGAATGATCGCCGGGCTCGAGGATATTTCCTCCGGCGAGCTCTACATTGATGGAAAACTGATGAATGATGTAGAACCCAAGGACAGGGATATCGCGATGGTTTTCCAGAACTATGCTTTGTATCCGCATTTGACGGTCTATGACAACATGGCCTTCGGACTGAAGCTGCGCAAGGTCCCGAGAAAGGAGATTGACAGGGCTGTCAGGGAGGCCGCCAAGATTCTTGACCTCTCCGACCTGCTCAACCGCAAACCCAAGGCTCTTTCCGGCGGACAGAAACAGCGTGTCGCCATGGGCCGGGCAATCGTCCGCAAGCCCAAGGTCTTTCTCATGGACGAGCCCTTGTCCAATCTGGACGCCAAGCTGCGTGTCCAGATGAGAACGGAGATCGCCAAGCTTCACCAGAGGCTGGGAACTACGATCATCTATGTCACCCATGACCAGACAGAGGCGATGACATTGGGGACCAGGATCGTTGTCATGAAAGACGGAGTCGTCCAGCAGATCGATTCACCCCAGAATCTGTACGAAAGACCCTGTAATCTTTTTGTGGCGGGCTTTATGGGATCGCCTCAGATGAATTTCCTGGACGCGACAGTGAGAGTTCTGGGCAGCAGGGCATATCTGGAGATCGAAGGACAGAGCATTCCGCTCTCCGGAGAGAAGTCCAAGCCCCTCATCGATGGAGGGTGGGATGGCAGAGATGTGATCCTGGGAATCCGTCCGGAAGATATTCTCGAGACTGAGGACGCCTTCGCGAGCCAGGGATACAGCTTCAGAGTGACCTGCAACGTGTATGAGCTCCTCGGGGCGGAGGTATTTCTCTACTTCGAACTGGGGGACAAATCCGTGACTGCCCGGGTGGAGCCTGACACAAGGGTCCGCCCCGGAGACAGCATGACAGTGACTTTCGATACGGATAAGATACATGTTTTTGATAAGGAGACTGAAGAAGCGATTGTAAATTGATGACGGAAGGAGGCAGGGAAGGACTCTCTGTCTCCTGTTTGCGTTTCGGGCTTCAGCCCGGGCCTGGGGCTCTGCCGTTCCGGGAGATGCATAAAAAGAAGGGGGCTGCATGGCCGCCTCCGGCTCTGCCGTTCCGGGAGATGCATAAAAAGTAGGGGGCTGTACGGCCGCCTCCGGCTCTGCCGCTCCGGGACGTGCGGACGTGCACAAAAAAAGGAGCAGGTCCTCTTTCGAGGCCGGCTCCCTTGTATATACTGGAATATTCCTTCTTCGGAATATTCAATTGTACTCAGACACAGGATATCCTCCGGGGGTGTCCGAGCGTTCCCAAAAACAAAGGCCTTTTCTGCTGCGGTCTGCAGGGGTTAAGGCTGAAGACACGCAGTCAGACGAAAAACAGACGAATCAATCAGGCGCTGATGGTCTTCTGTGCTTGTCTGACCAGCGTTACATCTTCCATCAGGGCATCACAGCGCTTTTCCAGATAGAGATCTACATTGTGCTGACGTTCGAGCTCATAATCAAAGATTTGAGTAAATTTTACGAGATCAAGTCCTCTGTCTCTGATGAAAAATTCCCAGACAACAGGTCTTGTGCCGGGACGAACGTCTACCTCGACATGATGATTGGCTGCATATTTCATAACATCAAACATTTCAGTACCTCCTTTCTGAATCATGAGGTGCTTTGAGTTCCGGTAAATACCGCATCCTCAGTATTACTGTCCGCGGTATCTCTGGTCCGGAAGGTGCAGGCGGTATGCCGTCTGCGAAAACGAAAACCACGCATATGCGTATATGCGCATCAGAGGGAAACATGGCTATGCGGGAAGTGGGATCCCGTCATTTCCGCGGTGTTTTTTCCATCTCTGTTGCTGAGGATTGTACAACGGAAATCGATTTCATGTAAGTGTGAAAAACAACAAAAATCATGCAGATTATACAAAAAGACAGTGTAAAATCAGGCCGTAACATGGAGGAACCGCCTTTTTTATGGTGAAAGTGCACAAAACAAGTGGGAAGAAGACGGGAGAAAACTGATAGCGGTTCTGAGAGATCGATTTAAGCCTGAAGAATGCACACATAGTTCATGATTTTCTGGTTTATTATCTTCATAGGCGTGTTATAATAATGGGAAATTCGGGGCTGCCGGGTTTTTAATATAATTATAAACGAGAGGTTTTTAATATATGAAGAAAGGTATTTTTTTCGGAATACTGGTCATCATCGCGGTTCTGGCGTCTGCTGCCGGAGCGGGTGCTTATTATATCGGCTCCCTTCAGAGGGGCAATGCGTTTCTGGAAGGAACGAAGCTCAACGGACGTGATGTGTCCGGACAGACACCGGCTCAGGTGACTGCCGGATATGCCGCGGAGGTCGAGGGCGGCGAAGTGGTCCTGCAGGAGGATGGAAAGGAGGTCTTCCGTGCGCCGCTTTCCGATCTGGGATATTCCCTGGACGAGAAGACTTTTGAAGATTCTCTGACAAAATTCATGAAATCCGAAAAAGTTGACTCGAAGACCATTATGCATTCGCTTGTCAACGGGAACACTTTTTCACTGGATATTCCGTATTCCTTCGCGGAAGAGGTATTTAAGAAAGCAGTCACTAAAAAAGCGCTTACAGCCGAACGAAAAGAGAACGTCAACGCGAAGATTGTTTACAGCAGCAAATCCGGTAAATGTGAGATTCAGCCCGAGGTACAGGGCACAAAGCTGCATGACAGAGACCTGCGTGAATGGCTGAAGGGAGAGATCGAGCCCCTGTTCCGGACTGCTTCCTCCGCAGAAGAGAAGAAGGCGGATAAGACGGCCAAAGAAGAGAGCGCCGCGGAGGCAGCTACTGCAGAGGCGGATCAGGATGGCGGGGACAAAGGTTCCGCCCCCAGGCAGGATCAGGATTCGGATCAGAAGGAGAAGGCAGACAAGAGCAAAGGACAGGACAAGACTGAGGGATTCAGCATAGTCAGGACGATTCCTGCATCTCTTTATATCGTGCCGGATGTGACAGCGTCCAATGAACGGCTGCAGAAGAAGCGCGATATGCTCAACCAGTATGCGGATGAGACGATCACTTATATTTTCGGAGGCACGACAGAGACCCTGGATTTCAAGACATTTATGAACTGGCTCAAGATCCGCGGGGACGAAATCAGCGTCCGCGAGGAAAAGGTGGCGGAATACGTAGGCGAACTTGCGGAGAAATATAATACCCGGTATCGGGATCGTGTATTTACTACGACATGGGGAAATGAAGTGACATTTCCGGCAGGTCTGAACGAATACGGCTATACGATCCTGGAGGATCAGGAGGCGGCCCAGCTCTCACAGGACATTCTCTCTGGCCAGTCCGTGGAGAGGGAGCCGGTTTATCTGAGCTACAACGATTGGGGCGATCCCTGCTACCTCAGCAGGAACGGCATGGACGATCTGAACGGGACCTACGTCGAAGTCAGCATCGGGGCCCAGCACATGTGGTATTACCTGAACGGAGGACTTTTCCTCGAGAGCGATGTCGTCACAGGTGATGTCACGCTGGACCAGGGAACTGCCACCGGCGTTTTCCCGCTCGCCTTCAAAGAGAGCCCCGCGACCCTGAAGGGCGGCGAGGGCAAGAAGAAATACACCACCAAAGTCCAGTACTGGATGCCTTTCTACGAGGGACAGGGACTTCACGACGCCTGGTGGAAGACTGTGTTCGGGGGCGAGGAATACAAGGGCAACGGCTCTCATGGCTGCGTCAACCTGCCGTCATCGGTGGCTGAGACCCTCTACAATAATATTGTGCCCGGAACTCCGATCGTTATTTATTACTGATTAATGGGGGGGGAGGCGGCCCTGCCGTCCTCTACCTCCGACCGGCCCGTTTTCGCCGACAGGCGGAATAATCCCTTACACGGGCCGTGCCATAAAAGAAAAAGCCTCCCTGGTGTGATCATCACCGGGGAGGCTCTTTTTGTAAAAGCGGAACGCCGCGCGGAATCCACCTTTATTTTTGTGCGGAATCCATCTTTATTTTTGTCTGGACTGAAGGATCCGTATGCCGTTGACTTCGATGTCGTCCGCCACAGGGATCGTCAGATATTCGATGCCATCGATAAAACGTGTCTGAATCATGTCCGCCATTTCAGACTTGACAGTGATCCGCATGCTGGGAGTCTTGATCTCCAGCTTTTTGACGTCCGCGACATTTTCGGCCATAAGGGCTCCGCCTTCGCCGATGGCCGCGTCAAATGCCTCATCGAAGGTCTCGAGAGATTCCTGCGGGGCACCGCTCTCATAGAGAATGCGGCGCAGCTGGACTTTTTCAATCTGAGCGGGTTCACCGCTGTCTTTCTCCTGTTCCACGTACTGACCGATGGCCTCGTGAATATTTTTGACACTGTCAAAATCACAGTCTCTTCCCAGAGAGGCTTCAATGACATTTTTAAAGAGATCCCGCTGGTCTCCCTCGGGCAGAGGCATGGGGCAGCCGAGGAGTTCTGCCGGGATTTCCTCGTGCATTTCATCGGGACGGCGGGCAAAAAAGAGAGACTGGTGGATGTCTGTCCCGCGGTCATTGAAAGAGGGGAACAGGAAGCCGGCGTCCGGACGCTGAACAGCCCAGTCGTTCCTGCGGTCAAGGAAACTCCTGGTGTCCGAGTCATAGCAGAGCCCTTCCTTCAGGAGAATCACAGGGCAGAGGCTGCACAGGATAAAAGAGTAGACATACTCGGAGGCGTCGTCCATATCGATTCCGTCCGATGCCCGGCCGGGAATGTCGTAGACACCGTGGGCGAGAAGGATGAGATACTTTTCCGGGAATTTCGCGGTCTCGATCATCTTGTCAAAAAAGGCCCGAACCAGTGTGCTGTCGTCAAGACCGGACTGCAGAAGGCGGTAGAGCAGGTCCTGCTTTCCGCCGGGGGCTTCCTCCTCCAGGGGAAATTCCAGATTGAACAGGTTCCGCCCGGGCTTGCCGCTGAGTGTCTGCCGGAAGATCTCACAGTATTTTTCCACCGTGGATTCCTCCAGTGCCAGAAAGGTCTCCCGCAGCTCAGTCACGATCTCACGGTTTTCATCGACATAGCAGCCCCGGATCCGGTCGATCCTGCAATTTTTCAGTGTCATGAGTTTGCGGATTTCCGCAATGGCTTTTTTATCCAAAGAACACCTCCGTCAGAAATGATAAATGATGGAAATGTCAAAAGACTCGAGAAGGCTCAACAGGGCTCTGCTCAAGGCCTTTTAACCCTCACATCATGTGAATTGTTAAAAAAATGCCCCGGTACTGTCGTCTGTCAGCAGGATCGGGCGCGGCCGTGCGGACTATGGATCCAAAAGGAACCTTCGCCGGGCGGCTCGTATTAATGTTATAGGCATCCTCCCCTTCAAAGTCAAGCAGAAAGTCACACCGTAAAACACCATAAAAGCATAGTAAGACAAAGCCCCTGTCCCCCACAGGAGAGTCATAAATGCTATAATAAGATAAATGCAGCGGCGTGCCTTTCAGAAAAAGAGAAAAGTAAAGGCAGCGCCGTGTCTGACGGAAAAAGAGAAGAGAAAAGACAATGCTGTGTCTGACGGAAAAAGAGTAAAGCAACGACAGCCCCGTGTCTGACGGAGAAAGAAGGAAGCGAAGACAGAGCCGTGTCTGACGGAAAACCGGAAGGAAAATACAGCGAAAAGGAACCGCCCGCGCCGGCCGCCCGCCGCGCAGTGCGCTCCGGAATGGAGATGAACATGGATATCAAACAGATCTACAGTCAGTGGGTTGAAAAACTGAAAGACAGCAGTGATCCCGCCCTGCAGAAACTGTGCAGTGAACTTCTGGCCATCAAGGACGATGAGGCGGAAATCACGGAGCGCTTTTATATGGAAATCGAGTTCGGAACGGCCGGCCTGCGGGGAATCTGCGGCGCAGGGACCAACCGGATGAACGAGCTGACGGTGGGCCGGGCGACGCAGGGCATCGCCGACTACATCCTGCAGTCGGGAGAGGATCCCTCCAGGGGCGTTGTCATTGCCTATGACTGCCGCTACCACTCTAAAGAGTTTTCGGAGATGGCGGCGGAGATTTTCGCCGGGAACGGCATCCGGACATTCCTGTTCCCCTCGCTGCGTCCCACGCCGGAGCTCTCTTATGCCATCAGAAAGCTGGGGGCGGTCTCAGGCGTCAACATGACTGCAAGCCATAATCCCAAAGAATACAACGGCTACAAGGTCTATTGGAAGGACGGCGCCCAGATTTCCGGCGCTGTCTCGGACGGCATGCTGGCCCGGATCAAAAAGCTGGATATGTTCGATGAATTCAGGAGGATTCCCCTGGCGGAGGCTGTGGACCGGGGCCTGGTCACTATGCTGGGAGAGGAGATGGACCGCAGCTATATGGACTATGTGCTGTCGCTGGCCCAGCGCCCGGACGAAGAACTGGATCTGCAGGTTCCTGTCGTCTATACCCCTCTGAACGGAGCGGGCAGCATTCCCATGATGCAGATGGCCGGGGAGAGGGGATTCACACATTTTCAGATTGTCCCCGAGCAGAAAGACCCGGATCCGGATTTTACAACGGTTCCCTATCCCAACCCGGAGAACCCCAAAGCCTTTGCCCTGGCGGAGAAGCTGGGCAGGGAGACCGGGGCGGAGGTGCTCATCGCGACCGACCCCGACTCGGACCGTATGGCCATCGAGGTGTCCGACGGGAAGGGCGGCTATATCGCCCTGAACGGGAATCAGACCGGCGCGCTTCTGATCGCCTATCTCGCCCAGAGCAAAAAAGAGCACGGGACCCTTCCGGAAAAATCGGCCATGATCAAGTCAATCGTGACCGGAAATTTCGGGAAGGTGATCTGCGAGGACTACGGGATCAGAGTGGTCGAGTCCCTGACCGGATTCAAAAATATATGCGGCAGGATTCCGGAGATCAAGGAAGAAGGATATGAGTACTTCTTCGGATATGAGGAGAGCATCGGCTGTGCGCCCGGCGAGGAGGTGCGCGACAAGGACGGCATTTCCGCCGGCATGCTGGTCGCGGAGCTGGCCGCCTACTGCCGCAGACAGGGGAGAGGGATCCTGGATGCCCTCGAGGACCTCTACAAAAAGTACGGATACTTCTCTGAGGACCAGGTTTCGCTGGTGCTCGAGGGAAAAGCCGGACAGGAGCGCATCGGACGGATCATGGACGCCTTCCGCAAGGGGAATCCGAAATCCTTCGGGCCTTTTTCTGTCGACCGGACCATAGACTATATAGATGGATATGAGGACATTCCGCCCCAGAACGCTCTGATCTTTACCATGACTGACGGCAGCTGGTTCGCAATGCGTCCCTCCGGAACCGAGCCGAAAATCAAGTTTTATTATTACGCTGTAGCGGACGATAAAGAGGTCTCCGCGGGACGCGTCAAAGAAATGGTCGAGGCGGTGAACGGGCTGATCGGGTCAGTTGAATGACATCCGCCGTCCCGAATCCAATAGTTTGTGGATGATGACATTGGGCACAGGGAAGGCTGCAGCGGGAAATAAACGCGGAAAAGAAGCACTGGAAAACAGCAGGAAAGAAACGCGGAAAAGAAGCACTGGAAAGCAGCAGGAAAAAAGCACCTAAGAGCAGCGGAAAAGCAGCGTCAAAGAAACGCGGGAGAGCAAAAATGGCACAGTCTCTGATCGACTATAAATTTTATCAAGCTGTCACGAATTTTGAAAAGAGTGAAGAGGCAAGAGAGTACTACTACAAGATCATGGACACTGTTGTGGAGCGCAACGGGGTGAAGGACACCGTGAGAAATCAGATCCTGCGGGTGTATGCCATGCTTTTTTGTGATGATCTGGGATCCGAGCCCGGGCAGATTGCCGGACCTGATGAAGTCGAGGCAACCGCCGACCGCCTGTATTTCGGCAGCATGGGGCTGGACCACCAACACTGGTACCGCATGAGACATCATTTCCCGGTGATCGATGACGACAATTATGACCGCTTTGCGGCCCTGGTCATAGCAGATCTCAACGCGGGTCCCCTGCGCCAGTCCACGATTGAGAGCGGGGAAATGCTTCTGGTAGGGGAGCCGGATCCCCTCTATATGACCAGGGAGCAGAGGAACAGGCAGCAGCTGAGGAAAGTCAGGTTCAGGGAGATTGGAAAATGACGATACTTGCGGTAGACGGAGACGTCAAATATCTGGAGAAGATCCGGGAGGCAATCACGGAAATTGAACCGGACGCGGAAATTCTGTGCTGCACAGACAGTCCTCAGGCCCTGGCGGAGGCAAGAAAAAAAGAGATCGATACCGCCTTTCTCAACCCGGAGATGGAGGAGATCAGCGGCCTGGACCTGGGACAATATCTGAAGGAGCTCTATCCTCTGGTCAATCTGATCTATTTTACGGATCACAGGGAATACGGTTTTGACGCGATCAGTCAGCATGCCAGCGGCTTTATCCTGAACCCGGTCTGTGAGGAGAATGTCCGTAGAGAACTGGGGGATCTCAGGCATCCCGCCCTGGAGAAGGATCATAAGAGAGTGTTCGCCCAGACCTTCGGGGATTTTGAGCTGTTCGTGGACGGAAAGCCGGTAGAATTCAAATACTCCAGGACAAAAGAAGTCGTCGCGGTCCTGGTGAGCCGGCGCGGGGCCCAGGTCACAAACGGGGAGATCATCGCCAGCCTTTGGGAGGATGATGGCGATCCCGTGAAAAAGGCCTCCTACCTCAGAAATCTCCGCCAGGATCTGCAGAACACTTTTACCCGGCTCAGGCTCACAGGTATTATCCTCAAGCAGCGGGGCAGTATGGCTGTCGCGGTAGACAAGGTGGAGTGTGATCTCTACGACTGGCTGGAGAAAAAGAAGGACTCAAAATACCGATATCTGGGTGAGTTTATGGCCCAGTACAGCTGGAGCGAATATATGGCTGCGGAACTGGACGAACTTGCCGATTCCTGAATGGGAGTCACCTGACGCCCCGGGCGGTCTTTATTTACAGGAAAAAATACCATATATAATGCAAAAAACGGGCTGTTTTTTATGGATGTCCCTGATTGACTCCCTGTGGAATATGTGTTAATTCTTTTAAGTACCTGCCGCTTCATGGAACCATCGCATGGATTCATCGCTTACGCGGCAGGCAGAAACGCGCGGTGCGGCCGGCCGTAAAGCACTGAAGACTCATGTGATATGAGCTCTCCGGGCCGCACAGCAGATCATTTATTCATATTTGTGGCCATGGGCGGGTGCCCGTAAACATGTATGATTAAAGCACGCATTGCTCCGCGCTTTGGCGCTCTCGCAATGCTCCACACATTCGCACCCCGCCCCGCTGCAGGCGCGTTCCGCGCCTTTGCGTTGCTCTGATGGATTGCGAAGCAATACATTGCTCATAGTGTGCGGCGCTGACAAACCGCAAGCGGTTTGTGAAAATGTCCGCAAATGCTCGAGCGAGCCCGGCATGTGCGGCCGCTTTCCTCGCTGCTTTAATCATATTTCAGAATCCTTCAACAAAAGGAAACGGGAGCGTGATCAGAAATGAGATCCAGAATTGAAACATTTGTATTTGGCATGCTGGCGGGTATTTCCATATCGATCGGCGGAACGGTCTTTCTGTCTCTGGACAACAAGGTGCTCGGAGCGGTATTTTTTACGGTCGGTCTGTTCACGGTGTGCACGTTCGGCTTTGACCTTTTTACCGGCAAGGTCTGCTATGTATTTGACCGGGACGCGGACTACGCCATTAATCTGCCGATCATGTGGGCCGGCAACTTTTTGGGAGCATGGCTGACAGCCTTCCTGGAAAGCCTGACAAGAATCGGACCTGCCCTGCAGGAGAAAGCTGCCGGGATGTGCACGGTAAAAGCAGAGGATTCCCTGCTGAGCCTGTTTATTCTCGGAGTTTTCTGCGATATTCTGATCTATATCGCAGTGGACGGATATAACAAAAATCCCCACGAGGTCGGAAAGTATCTCTCCCTCCTCTTTGGAGTCGCGGTCTTCATCCTTTGCGGGACCGAGCACTGCGTGGCGGACATGTACTATTTTTCAATTGCCGGAATGTGGAACGGACGCACGCTGCTCTGTCTTCTGGTGATCACCCTGGGCAATGCCTGCGGCGGCGTCATCTTCCCGCTGCTGCGCAGGCTTCGCGCAAAATAATGGTTCTGCCCGGCAGAGGCCGGGGAGGAGACGGCAGTTGTCTGCGGATCCATCGGGTATGGATCCGCGTTTTTTTACTTCATAGGAAATTGCGATTTCCTATGAGGTAAAAAAATCCGGGAGAATGCGCATTCACACGCAATGAATCGTGTTGCTGAAGCAACTGCGCCCGGCGCGCAAGACTCGCGAGCGAGTCTTGAAAATATGACCCTAGAGAAGGAATTCCTGTGTTATACTGATTATCGGGAAATTGGTTTTACGTTTGTATGAAGAGAAGGATCTGCGGGCATTTGCCCATGGAGCTGAACTATGAACAAAATCAAAAATGCTTTTCTTGATAAAATTGCTGTAAAGAGCATACTCAATATTGTGATGACGCTGATTATTTTTGCGACTATCATCAGTTGGATCGGATACAGAGGCTTTACATCTGCCATATTGAAGCAGTATGAGGACAGCGCCTTCAGAGTTGCTCATATTTCATCTTCCGTTGTCGACGCCGACAAGATAGACGAATATGCCGCCAGCGGAGGGGAGACTGAGGAGTACCTGACGGTTTACCACATGCTGGACAGGATCTGCAACAGGTCCGGCGCGGCTTTTGTGTATGTGATCGTCCCGGATCTTACTGATTACGCGCATATCAAGTTTATCTTCTCTACGATGGACGACGATCAGCCTTATGAGCATTATCCATTCGGCTATATCAGGAATACCACAAACGATGACTACAAGACTAAATATAGAAAGCTCTACGAGAAACAGAGCGTAAAGGAGCTGGTCACGCGGGACCGGGGGTATATTGAGACAGATCCCCACATCACAGCCATGATCCCCCTTTACGGGACGGACGGGGAGACGAAGGCGATTCTGTGTGTGCAGTATCAGATGGACTATATCATCCGGACACGTAATTCATTTGTTAAAAACGTCATCCTGGTAATGTTCCTGGTCGCTCTCATAGTTTCCATCGGACAGGTATTTTATCTGGGCAAGAAACTGCTTGAGCCCCTGCAGATCATCACCAGGGAAGCGAGCAGGTTTGCCGCAGAGAATGTCAGTACAGGGACAAAGCTGACGGAGACGATCCATAATCGGGATGAAATCGGCCAGCTGGCCGGCGCCATTGACCAGATGGAGGAACAAATCCGCGATTATGTTGAGCGGATCACCAGCATCACTGCGGAAAAGGAGAAGATCAAAACAGAACTTGATCTGGCGGCACGTATCCAGGAGGATATGCTTCCCCGGGATTTCCCGGCATTTCCTGACCGGACTGATTTTGACATTTTCGCATCCATGGATCCCGCGAAAGAAGTGGGCGGTGATTTCTATGACTTTTTCCTGGTGGACGATGATCACCTGTGCCTGCTCATTGCGGATGTGTCCGGAAAAGGAATCCCTGCGGCCCTCTTTATGATGCTGTCCAAGACCGTCCTGGCCAATTTTGCCATGATGACAATGAGCCCTGCAAAAGTACTGGAGGCCGCAAATGACGCCATCTGCAACAATAACACAGAGGAGATGTTCGTGACTGTGTGGCTGGGCATTCTGGAACTGTCCACAGGAAAAATGACAGCAGCCAATGCCGGGCATGAATATCCGGTGCTCAAAAAGCCGCAGGGAGATTATGAACTGATCATGGATAAGCACGGATTTGTGATCGGCGGCATGGAGAATGTAAGGTATAAAGAATATGAATTCAATCTGGAACCCGGTTCGAAGCTTTTCCTCTATACGGACGGCCTGCCGGAGGCGACTGACAGCAATGAGAACATGTTCAGCGTAGAACTTCTGATGGATGCGCTTAACGAATCGCCGGATCTTACTCCGCAGGAAACTCTCAGTCACATGAAAGAAAAGGTGGATGAATTCGTGGGAGATGCGCCTCAGTTTGATGACCTTACCATGCTTTGCCTTGAGTACAGGGGTCCGGGCAATCCTTCATAAAAATTGCCAAAAAAAGCTTGAGATTTATGACGCTTTTGTGACATTATTAATGATATAGTGTATGTGTAAACAAAAAAACACAGACATTTGATCCTGCTCTTCTCCTGTTCTTCAGGAAAACGATGACAGGATTGTGGACAGAAACTATAGGAATAGTCTTGTTTTAGCAGGAGGTAATCAGAATGAGTGACGAGAAGATGATGGATGATATGGCTCTTAGCGAGAGCGCACTTTCCGATGACAGCCTTGAAGATATCGCAGGCGGCAGAGGCGGAGATGTCGGTGACATAAGAGTCGTCTACGGCCTGAAGACAGGCTATCTGGCAATGAGAACCGCAAGGTGCTATGACTATAAGAACGAGATGAGAGGACATGAGCTCTACAACGGCGATAAGGTCAAGATCATTGAGAAGTCCACGAAGGGCACTGACGGCAGGTATTACACCAAAGTCAAGTCCAAAAAGGACGGCAACAAGGGCTGGGTCAACTCTTCTTTCCTGAAAAAGCCCTGATTGTGACGGCTGATTTTGCAGACGGATAAGAGATTTGATTTCCGACCGTATATCTGAGCAGCTGCTATAATCTCTGATTCCGGCACCGGTACCCCGGTGAATAAGGCCGGCAGGAAATTGAGTATCGAAGCCAGTAAATAACCTTGATGAAAGCCGGCACATCCGGAGCAGGGAAGGCAGCAGCCGGAAACTGTAAAAGAATATGCAACAGAAGACCTGTACTGTCGGGCAAGAAGACAGTGCAGGTCTTTTTATGGCACGGCCCGTGTAAGGTATTTTTCCGCCTGACGGCGGACACGGGCCGGCCGGGGGCAGAGGGCGGCACTGCCGCCTCTACCCTATTGAACGCGGCCCGTGTAAGGTATTGTTGCGCCTGGCGGCGGACACGGGCCGGCCGGGGGCAGAGGGCGGCACGCTTAGAGATGCATTTGGTGCACTTAGAGAGTATACTGAGGAAAGCGGCAGTCAGAACACAGATGTAGTGGATGATTTCCGGAACAAGCAGCAGTAAATGATTTTCGCTCAGGGATTGCCGAATAAGAGAGACAGGGGATGATCTTGATATGTTTGATTCGTTGCTGATGGCATTTTCGCTATATTCGCGGATTCCGGTCCCGCAGGCAGAATGGAACGACCGGTCAATGCGGTTTTGCATCTGCTTTCTGCCTCTTGTGGGGGCAGTGATCGGACTGGTCCAGTACGGCCTTTTCCACTGTCTGGAATTTTTGCAGACAGGTCCTGTCCTCCGGGGGACATTCCTGGCTTTTCTGCCCGTCTTTCTGTCCGGGGGGATACATATGGACGGCTTTCTGGACACGTGCGACGCGATCCACTCCTGGAAGGGGCCGGAAGAGCGTCTCAGGATACTGAAAGATCCTCATGTCGGAGCATTTGCGGTCATTGGGGGGCTCCTGTATTGTCTGCTGGCCGCGGGAATATGGTCTGAGGCGGCCTCCGCCCAGTCGGTTTCTCTCTGCCTGGTCTTTGTCATCTCAAGGTCCCTCAGCGCGGCGGCAGCCCTGGCCTTTCCCAAGGCAAAAAAGGACGGTATGCTGCGGCAGGAAACAGACCCCGCGGCCAAAGGGGCGGTGACAGCCATGGCAGCAGTGTCGGCGGCGGCCGCTGCTCTGATGATTCTGTCGGGCGGGCTGCCGGGTCTGTGCGGAGTGATTGCTTCTCTGGCGATGCTTGCCTTCTATTACAAGACGGCTTCCGGCCTGTTCGGGGGAACGACCGGCGACCTGGCGGGGTGGTTTTTGCAGCTCTGTGAGCTGGTTTCTGCCGCCGCGATTGTCCTTGGCAGCCTTGGGATGGCCGCTGTGTAAATACATATACGGAAATCTTTGCCAATAGCTGCACGAAATGCCCTCAGGGCTTC
>ODAJ012142042.1_pt1 | contig 14402 bp, 16 predicted proteins | sample 1539241 | NCBI WGS metagenome assembly ODAJ01 (sample SAMN02144231, study PRJEB22623) | gut metagenome | biome: sheep rumen | host: Ovis aries | place: New Zealand
GGCTGCTACTTCTACCTCGACATCGCGACGTTCAAAGAGATACCGAACAGCGACGCGGTCGTGTCGGCGCTGCAGGGCGCGGCACGCACCACGCAGGCGAGCGCGTCCGCAAGGGCGCACGAGACCTACACCATCTCCACGCGGCGCGGCATCTTCCGCACGTACGTCGATGTCCACGGCGAGGAACCGCCAGCCGCCACGGATGGTCACGACTACTTCGCGTCTGGCTACTTCCGTGGCAAGAGGACGAGGGCGCTCTGGTCATCGAAGCCCGTACTCCGCGACAAGGGAAGCAGGTAGCAGATGGACACAACCGCGCTCGCGGTCGGCATCCTTGCCGACGCGCTCGACGTCCCCGTGCAGACGGACATCCCGCTTGAGAGACCGTCCCGTCTCGTCATGGTCTGGCAGGAGTCAGACCAGTCAGACCGCTTCATCCTGCGACCCACGTACGCCATCACGTGCTGGGGCAGGACGGACGTGGACGCACGCGGCATCGCCATCTCCGCGCTCCACGCGCTCTCCCTCGCATCGGAGACGCACCCGTACCTCTCTGCCGTCGAGGTCGTGAACCTCGTGCGCGACGAGTGGACGGCGAACGGGCAGGCACGCTACGTGCTCACCGTCGAACTAACAATCAACACAGATGAATAGGAGGGACGAATGGCTAACAACACCGCCAACGTCTCCACGACCCGTGGCGTGCAGGGCGGCTATATCTTCCGCGCCGCCACCACCGCCACTGGCCCGTCCAGCTACAACTGGACTCCCGGCACAGGCTGGGAGTGCCTGGGGTACATCCCCGAGGACGGCTTCACCGAGTCCGTCTCCAGCGATGACTCCACGACCCTGCGCGACATCAACCTCGACATCGTTGACGAGTCCAGCGGCTCCTTCACCGAGACTCTTGAGGTCGGTCTGATGGAGATCGCGGCAAACCCGCTCAAGGCCATCTACGGCTCGCAGAACGTCACCGACGCCACGGGCCTGCTCAAGGTCGAGCACAACTGGGGCAAGTCCGACGAGACCATGCAGTACGCACTGCTGCTCCTGCTCAAGAACGACCGCAAGTGGGTCAAGCACATCCCGCAGGCCAAGGTCACCGAGCGCGGAGACTTCACTGGCAACAAGACCACCGCTGCGTCCCGCACCATCACCCTTACCTACCTCAACGACGCAAACGGCACTGGCTGCGTCGACTACATCGAGTCCACCGAGACCACTGGCTAGAGCAAGACGAGACACGCAAACAGGGGGCGTCGGGGATACCCGGCGTCCCCATTCTTCTAAATGGGGGATAGACATGAGAACCATCACGTTCCAGGGCCACAAGTTCAAGTACGACGAGCGCTGCCTGCACAGCTGGAAGATGCAGCGAGCCATCGCCCGCGCCACCAGCACGGGTGACCCAAACGCTTCGTTCGAGGCGGCTGACACCATCCTCATGGGCAAGGCCGACGAGATAGCCGAGCTGCTGGGCGATGACATTGACACCATGGGCGAGCTGCTGCAGGCCATCGTCAACGAGGTCGGTGGCGAAGCAAAAAACTAGCGACGCTCGCCGTCATGCTCTCGCGTCACTTTGACGAGCTGTACGCGGACTTCCAGCAGTACTACGGCATCGACCTGTTCGAGCTGGACGTCGACGTCGATGAAGTGACCCGTGACGTGCGCAGGGCGTCCATCCTCGCGGCACAGCTCCCGAGGGCGGCGAGGGTCAACGTGGCAGAGACGCCGCTTGCAGAGGTAACGAGGACTGACTACCTGCTCCGCAGGATTGAGCTGAACCAGCGCGAGTGGGCGTACGCGCACACCAAGGAAGCGAAGACGGGCGCTGGCGCACCAGAGCCGGTGCTCTTCGATGGCGAGCTGGAAGAGCGCAACCGCGTCCGTGCGGTCGAGGCGCGTCACAGCAGGCACGTCGCCGACGCGCTCGGCCTGCAAGGATTGGAGGTTGCTACGTAAATGGCATCCATCGGTAGCTACTACGTCCGCATCATGCCGGACATGAGTCAGTTCGGCACCTCGCTCGTCTCGGGGCTGTCAGGGGCATCCGTCGCGAGAGCTGGCACAAACGCGGGCGGCACGGCTGGTCGGGCGTTCGGCAACTCGTTCCTCGGGTTCGTCAGTCGCATCGCCATCGGCACCACCATCGGGCGTCTCGTCACGAACGGCTTCAACGCCGTCGTGAACGGCATCAGCACGGGCGTCGAACGACTCGACATCATCGAGAACTACCCGCACATCATGGCTAACATGGGCATCGCGAACGAGGACGCCGAGGAGTCGGTATCCCGCCTGCAGGAAGCGTTGCTCGGACTCCCCACGTCGCTGCAGGACGGCGTCACAGCCACGCAGCGACTCACCGCGACCCTCGGTGACATCGACCGTGGCACGGACGCGTTCATCGCGTTCAATAACGCGCTCGTCGCTGGCATGGCACCCGTCGAGCTGCAAGCGACGGCTCTTGAGCAGTTCGCGCAGGCGGTCGCAAAGGGCAAGCCGGACATGATCGAGTGGCGCTCGATGATGCAGGCGATGCCCGCGCAGATGAACCAGATTGCAATGTCGTTCGGCCTGACGTCAGACGAACTCGGCGAGGCGCTGCGTCACGGCGACATTTCGATGGACGAGTTTCTAGACCACATCATCCAGCTCAACGAGGAGGGCGTCGAGGGCTTCGCGAGCTTCGCAGACCAGGCGCACACCGCGACCAACACCATCGGCACGGCGCTCACTAACGTCGGCAACCGAATCGCAGCTGGATGGGCAGAAGTGCTCGGCGTGCTCGGGCAGGAGAACATCGCGAACTTCATCAACGCGTTCTCCGTCTCCCTCCGCGACGCTTTCGGCGGCATCGCCGACGCGCTGCAGTGGCTGGTGGACACCATCGGCTCAACCACGATTGGCAGCTCCATCGAGACGATCGCGACGTCCATCGCAGACCTGCTGGCGTCGCTCGGCGGTGATGCGCTGACCGTCATCCAAGACTTCGTGACGGGTGGCCTGCAGCTCCTGAGCGACATCCTGCAGGGCGTCGCAGACCACATGCCCGAGATTACGTCCGTGTTCGAGACGTTTGGCGAGATTGTCGGCGGCGCGTTCGACGCGCTCGGCAGCGTGGACTTCTCGCCCATCACCGACTTCGTCAATGGCGCGGGCGAGTCGTTCGCGGGCATGATGGAGCGTATTCAGGGGCATCTCGCCGACCTGCAGCCGTTCCTCGACAATATCGGCACCCTCTGGCGTGCGTTCACTAACGCCGTCGCTGGACTGGTGGAGACCGTCGCGCCGCTCGCAGTGGAGTTCTTTGCGCAGCTCGTCTCGGGCATCGTCGGTCTCGCGCCCATCATTATGCAGCTCGCGTCGGGCTTCCTCATGTTCGCGTCCATGTTCATCAACGCGGTGAACATGGTCATCGGGGTCGTGTTCCCGTTCATCGCCGAGCTGGTGTCGGCAGTTGTCGGGTTCGTGTCGGTCATCGCCACGACGGTCGGGGCATTCGCGTCCAACCTCGTGAGCATCGCCGCGACCCTCGTCGGGAACATCATCGCGTTTTTCGCACGCCTGCCGCAGAACCTATCGAACATCTGGGGCAACATCGTCAACGGTGCGAAGACGCTTTGGAACAACCTCAAGACGGCTGTGACCAACACCGTATCCAGCGTTGTCAGCGTCGTTACGTCGAGGTTCGCGTCCCTGCGGTCTACCGTTTCGACCGTCTGGAATGGAATCAAAACTGCAATCACTTCGCCCATCAACACCGCCCGTGACATGGTGAAAAGCGCCATCGACAAAATCAGGGGCTTCTTTAACGTTACGCTGTCCTTCCCCCACATCAAGCTGCCGCACTTCCGCATCGACGGCGGCGAGGTGCCGTGGGGCATCGGCGGCATGGGACATGCGCCGTCAATCCGCATCGACTGGTACGCCCAGGGCGGCATCGTTGACGGTGCGCGGCTCATTGGCGTGGGCGAGCGCGGCCCCGAGCTTATCTGGCCCACGTACGAGCCGTACCTCTCCAAGTACGCAGCCGCGATCGTGGGCGAGATGGAGTCGGGCGGCGGCACGGTCAACAACTACTACATCGACGGCAACTTGGTCACTGCCGACGCGGTTCTCGCGTCCGCGCTTGACGTCGTGGCGCAGCGCATCAACGGTCGCACAAGGATGGGGACGGTGAGGTAACGTGGCAGTACCCCCGCAGGCATCATGGGTTACGGCTCCTTCGCCCGTCGTGTCGAGCACGGGCGAGGTGTACATCATCTGGGTGTGCGGTACGTCCACCGACAACGTGACTGGCTGTAAGGTGGAGTTCGTCACGGAGAACCAAACCGTGGCGTACACCGCAGAGGGTTCGCGTTCATCCAGATGGTGGTGGAGAGGGACGCCATCGTTGCTCGGCATCGCAAACGGCACCTATACCGTGAGGGTGTATGGGTACAACAACGATGGCAACGGTGACGCCGCGACCGCGACCGTCTCGATATACGACGCTCCCGTAGTGAACATCATCTCGCCGACCTCGACCGTCGATGCGCTGCCGTTCGCTGTCACGTGGTCTGCTTCCGATGACACGGGCATCTCGGAGCAACAGCTGTGGGTGTACTTCGAAGACCTCAGTAATCTCGTTCTGTATCGGGTTCTTGATGGCGATGCACGCACCAGCGTCATTGGCATCGAGGATGTCGCGTTCGAGAATGATAGCGAATACATCGTCATTGTTGGCGCATTCAACGGCGTTGGTCTGTATGCCAGTGACACGAGGAGCTTCACCACCCACTGGGTTGCCCCTCCGCTGCCGACCGTGACCGTCATCACAGACACTGGTGCAATGGCTGCAACCATCACCCCAACGGCTGGCGCTGGCACCCCGGCAACCGACCATTTCATCATCATGCGCGTCAATCCCGACGGCACGCGATGGGTCATCGCTGACGATGTGGAGCCGGGCGAGAGCGTCACTGACCCGCTGCCGCCGCTTGGCGTCGAATGCACCTACTCCATTACTGCAGTGACCGACACTGGCACCACGTCAGTCACAACGGTAACGCACACGGTTGAGTCCTCGTCATGGACGCTCAACTTCGGCGCGAATGCGTCGGAGGTCATCACTGGTCGGTTCAACCCAAAGACCAGCTGGTCTATCGAGCAGGGTGGCGCGGCGTACCACTTCGCAGACGGCGGCATGGGCAACGGGTTGCCCGTGTGGTACTCGACCACCGACCGCGACATAAGCGGTTCGGTGAGCTGGGACGTCGTTGGCAAGGAGCAGGTTAACAGAATAAACGCGCTCTCGCTGCGCTACCCGGTCGGGTGGCTCCGTGACCCGTTCGGTAACCGCTGGCGTGCCCACATCGTCCCCAAGTTCAGCCGCAACCACAACCTCGGCAGGGTGTGGCAGGTGTCCATCGACTGGGACGCCGTTCGGTTCGAGGAGGCGTGGTAGCGCATGGCAGACTGGACGAAGCCGTTCTCCGCTGCGTACAGGTGGATGCGGGTGTCTCGCGACACGGGGTATGAGGTCAGTCAGATTACCAACCTCACCAGCGGCGAACTCACGATCAACCAGGACTCGTCCACGTTCGAGTCGGCGTCCGTCGACTGCATCGGCCCCATCGACGTCGGCATCGACCTGCTGCGCTGCTACATGGACGCCACATGGGATGATGGAACGACGGAGACCGTGTGCCTCGGGACGTGGGCGCCGTCCATCCCGTCCCGAGACGTCAAAGGCTCATACGAGAACTGCAGCATCAGACTCGACGGCAGGCTGCTTGAGGTAAATGAGGACAGCTTCGACGCTCCCGTCGTGTTCGGAAACACCTCGACCTGCATCGAGTACGCACGCGGCATCATCGAGGGCTGCGGGCTGTCCGTGGTCATGTACGACGATGACCCCGGCACGAGGATTGCCGACCACTGGACGTTCGGACTCGACGGCGATGACTCCAACGGCGGCTCAAAGCTCCGCGCGGTCAACGCGCTGCTCTCCCGCGCAAACTTCCGCTCGGCGAGCACTGACGCGTACGGCAACGTCGTGTTCCGCAAGTCGGCTGAGCAGCCGTACGGCACGCCGTCGTGGACGTTCACGGAGGGGCCGAGCGCGACGTTTCTCATGGACGCCACCGACGAGCGCGACGCCACCGACGTGTGCAACGTCGTTCTCGCGGTGTATGAGACGGAAGACTCCACAACCATCGGCGAAGCCATCGATGATGACCCCAACTCGCCGTACTCGACGGTCTCGCTCCGTCGGCGCAAGGTCGCGAAGTACTTCTACGACGATGCCGTGACGCAGGAGGTCGCTGATGCAAGGGCGGCTCGCCTGCTCGCGACAAACCAGTCGGTCATCCACCGCATCACCCTCAGCCACATCCACTGCGACCTCAGAGTCGGTGACATCGCCGAGATTGACTACGGCTCAGCTGGCATCTCGGGCAGGTACATGACGCGCGTGCAGACCATCGAGATTGGCAGCGCTGGGTGCCTTACCAAAACCGAGCTAAGGAGGTTCGAGCGTGGCTAGCCAAGTCGATTCCGCGGCTGCCGCGATCGCGGCTGCACTCGCGCCGCAGCCGCCGTCGCAGTTCGCGCGGTGGAGATGGGGTACCGTCACGGCGGTCAACTCCGACGGCACCCTCGACGTGTCGGTCGGCGGCTCCACCATGCCGTCCGTTCGCCGCGCACGCCACGTTGCGGCGTCGGTTGGCAGCAGGGTGAGGGTGAGCTATCTCGGCACCGACGCCATCGTTGACGCCGTGCGTGCGACGAGCATCGTTGAGCGCGGCGACTATGTCGGCTCGTTCTACTCGTCCAACAACGTCGCGACCATCACCCTGCCGCGTGCTGGGCGGTACACGATTCTCGCCATGCACAACTCGACGCCCGGACTAAACGGGCTTGCGTTCGCGACGGGCGATACCGTCTTCAAAATCTCTGGCGCGGCGTCCATCACGTTCACGCGCAGCGGCCTCACCATCACCGCCACAACCACGGGCGGCAACCCCGGTTACTACGTGACCGCATACGACTTCTAGGAGCGGCACATGATTCCCTACACCACACCGACGCTCACTCTCACCGTGGGTGTAGACCTCACGGGCATGACGGTGTACGTCACGATCCAGCAAGGCTCCACCCTGCTCACCATCGAGGACGCGGAGATGGAGTACGACGGCGGCAAGACCACCATCGCCGTGACCCTCACGCAGGAGCAGACGGCGCTCTTTTCGCGCGGCAGCTGCGACGTGCAGGTCAACTGGCTCGACGCGAACGAGCGACGCAGCGCGACACAGGTGCGCAGCGTCCCCATCGGAACGCAACTCCTCCGCGAGGTGCTGCCCGAGGATGGTGGCGCGTGATGCGATGCTGCTGTCCCATCTCCTTGCAGGTCGCGGAGGACAGGTACGAGCTCGACGTGGTGTGCAACGACGTGGCGCTCGACCTGGCGCAGTCGGTGGAGATGCACGTCAACGACTGGCCCTACTACGAGGGGCCGTACGAGGCAGACCCGCGCTTCACCGCGCAGACCTTCGCGACCGAGCGCACGCAGATGCTCGGTGACTTCCGCGTCAACGCGATCAACTACACCGAGGCACCGAACGAGTACGGCACGACCGTGACCATTGGAGGTTAGCTATGCCAAACCAGTACATCAACAAGGTAGTCAACGGCGAGACGGGCGACGTGCTCATCGACCTCACCGGGGACACCCTAATCCAAGCGTCGCAGCTACAAAGCGGCATCAAGGCCCACGCTCGCAGCGGCGAAGTCATCACGGGCACCAACACGGCGGACGCCGACACGAGCGACGCCAATGCGACGGCATCGCAGATTCTCAGCGGCGCGACCGCCTACGTGCAGGGCAGCAAGGTCACCGGCACCATGACCAACAACGGCGCGGTGAGCGGCACCATCTCCACCAAGACTCAGCAGTACACCGTGCCCGCAGGCTACCACGACGGCTCGGGCAAGGTGCAGATTGCCACCGCCGAGCAGAACAAGATTATCGCGGGCAACATCAAGCAGGGCGTCCAGATTCTCGGCGTCACCGGAACCTACAGCGGCGAGGGCGTCAACCTGCAATCGAAGACCGTCACGTCGAGCTTCACCGCCCAGACCGTCACGGCTGACGCCGGATACGACGCGCTCTCGCAGGTCACCGTCGCGGCCATGCCGTACTCGGAGACCGACAACGCGGCTGGCGGCGTGACCGTCACCATCGGGGCATCTGCGTAAGGGGGCGTCATGCCCAACCAGTACAAGAACAAGGTCGTGGTCGACGGCACCACCCTCATCGACCTCACCGCCGACACCGTGACCGCAGCGGACGTGGCGCAGGGCAAGACGTTCCACCTGCCGAGCGGAGCGCCTGCGACTGGCACGGCGACTGGCGGCGGGGGCAGCGCATACCAAGACGATGACGGGTACATCATCCTCGGTGAGGACGAGTCGGACGCGCCGCAGGGCAACATCTCCATCACCGCGAACGGCACGTATGACGTGGCGGCATATGCGGGGGCCACGGTGGACGTGCAGGATGCTCGCGTCATGGCCCTCGTCACCAAAACGGACAGCATCAGAATGGTTTGGCCGAGCGGTAGCTACAACGTCGGCCCGTATGCGTTTAGTGGATGCAGATACATGACGTTCGACCCGCTCCCGTCTGGCGTATACCTGACTAGCACGGACATATTCACCGACTGTAGAGAGCTGGACTGGACGAGCCTCCCCGTTGGCGCGTTCGGCAGAGGCGGATATGTCCCAAGCAACTGCTTTCTTAGATGCACCAACCTCGCCCTGACCTCGCTGCCCAGCGATGTGACGCTCATCAACTCTGGTGCGTTCCAAGGATGCACGAGCCTCGCATTGACCTCTTTGCCAAGCTCAGTCACTAAGCTGTATTCTTCTGCGTTCCGCGACTGCACAAACCTCGCCCTGACCTCGCTGCCAAGCAGCCTTGCCTCCACCATCGACGGCTACACGTTCTACAACTGCCCGAACATCACGATTTCCGTCATTCCGTCTGGTGTCACAGGCATTAGCAGCTACAGCTTCGCGGGATGCACGGGAATCACATCCATCAGCAGTGACGCCGCCCTCACGACCATTGGGAACGGTGCGTTTGTCGGAACCTCTGTAAATCCAACGATGACTCTAACCTCGGCGAGGTTTCCGAACTACACAAATTCAAACGCATTTCCAGGTGTGTTCGGGAGCACGACGGCTGCTTACGCCTGCCAGCTCCTAGAGGTCGCTGATATTGGTTCCGTGGCGTCAATCGCAGCAAACGCATTCGCGAACTGCTCGTCATTGGAAACGCTTGTCCTCAGAAGGACAGCCAGCGCGAGCACCCTTTCCAACGTGAGCGCATTCCTCAACACGCCACTCGGCACAGGCGGCACGGGAGGAACGGTCTACGTCCCCTCCGCGCTCATATCGAGCTACCAGACCGCAAACAACTGGTCGACGCTCTACAACGCGGGCACCGTCACGTTCGCGGCAATCGAGGGGAGTGAGTACGAGCTATGAGCGACAACCTGACAGTATTCGGCGTTGACTACACCAACGTCACTGGCATCAAGGCGCACGCAACCTCCGACTCGTCCCTCATGGCCTACATCCGACCGCAGGGGACGAAGAGCATCACCGCGAACGGCACTGTGGACGTGACGCAGTACGCGCAGGCGGTCGTGAACGTCCCCAGCGGCGGGAGCGACGTGTTCGTCGTGACGTTAAGCTGGAACGACCAGACCGAGATGTGGGAGCCTGACTGCACGTTTGCGGAGGCATTGAGTGCGCATCAGGCGGGCAAGGCGATGGTCGCAAGCGCTGGCGATTACAACGGGGCATACATCGAATACTTGAGGGAGGACGGCAACGACCTCTTCTATTACGTGGTGTATGCGTCTTTCAGCGAGCCGAATGGGACGCAATACTACAACTGGGGGACGAGCTACTGCGTATATGTCTGGACGTCGGACGGCATCGAGGTTGACGATGAGAGCAAGGCTTACGTCACGAGTCCTGCGAACGCCGTCCCGTCCGACGTTGCGAACGGCAAGTATTTCTACAACGCAAATGGCATTCAGATAGGTACGGCGAGCGGTGTGGACATGCCGACGTTCACTGGGAACAGCTCGGCTACCGCAGTCGTGTGCGACAAAACATACGCCGAGTGTCTGGCTTATATCGCCAACGAGATGTACGGCGCGATGCTCAAAGTCGAGGGCGAAAGCCTGACGTATTCCATCGAAGCATACGAGAACACTCCATCCCAAGGAGACCCGCTTCGATACGTCTACGTGTACAACGGGGTGCCGTCGCTGCAAATCACTTACGAGTCAGACGGCACTATCAGCATGGGCGACCCTGATGCGCTCACCGAGGTGACGTTCACGCAAAACGGCACGTACAACGCGACGAAAGACGGGTCCAGCCCCTTCGTGTGGGACAAGGTCATCGTCAACGTGTCGGGGGGCGCTCCCACGCTGCAAAGCAAGACCGCAACGCCTACGACCTCGCAGCAGACTATCACGGCAGACAGCGGATACGACGGCCTTTCGAGCGTGACCGTCTCGGCGATGCCGACAGGAACCGCAGGCACGCCCACGGCGTCCAAAGGCAGCGTCAGCAACCACACCGTCAGCGTCACCCCATCCGTCACCAACACCACGGGCTACATCACGGGCGGCACCATCAACGGCACGGCGGTCAGCGTCAGCGCGTCCGAGCTTGTCAGCGGCACCCTGAGCATCACCAGCAGCGGCACTAAGGACGTGACCAACTACGCGAGCGCGTCTGTTGCAGCAGGCTCCGTATCGCCTTCTGCAACCAAAGGCACGGTATCCAACCACAGCATCGCAGTCCGCCCGTATGCCGACACCTCGGCTGGATTCATCGGCAGCGGCAGGTACTCAGGCTCTGCTGTCACGGTCTCCGCGTCGGAGCTGGTCAGCGGCAACCTCGCCATCACCGACAACACCGCATCGACCGACGTGACCAACTACGCCACGGTGTCAGTAGCGATACCGTTTGTGACCTACTACACGTCCAGCAGCACCCCGACAAGCTCTCAGGGCAGCAACGGCGACATCTGGCTGGTGACCTCGTAATGGCGACGATGAGGCTCATCCCGAGCACCTACTACCGAAACAACAGCTCGTATGTGACGGTAACCAACCCGTCGAACATGTACACGAACACCGACAGCACAACGTATGCCTCGGTGCAGAACACGCGCAACAGCACGTCGAACACCTACTACTGCTACGTTCGCGGCTTCAACTTCTCGGACATCCCGAGCGACGCCATAGTGTCTGGCTTCACGGTCAAGATTAAGGCCAACGAGTCGTACATGAGCACCAGCTCGTCGTACCGCATGAGCCTTTACAACGGCACCACGTCAATCGGCAGCACCACGGTCACCAGCTCGCTATCCACATCGGTCCAGACGTTCACGTTCCCCATCCCGAGCACCCTCACATGGGAGACGCTGAAGGAATACGGAAGCAACTTCGGCATCCGAATCCCGCTCCGCAGGAGCAGCACTAACAGCAGCTCGTACGTCTACGTCTACGGCGCGGAAATCGATGTCACATACACCGTCCCCGTCTACCACTCCGTCACGGTCAGCAACTCCACCTCCGCAACCGTCACCGTGAGCGACTCGAACCCTCTTGAGGGAACGGACGTCGAGGTGCGCGCGAGCACCGTCACAGGAATCCAAATCACGGACAACGGGGTCGATGTCACCTCGCAGTTCGTCCAGCGCACCGAGAGCGGTGCCTCGTACGATGTGGAGAACGTCGGCAGCTACGGCTTCACGCTGAACGGCTCGACGGGATACTACGTCTCGAACAACAAGGGCATAAGCAAGAGCGCGGCGGTCGCTAGGGTGGACTTCCACGTCCCCGTCGCAGCCACAATCACGTTCACGTACATTAATTACGCCGAGCAGGGATACGACTTCGGCGTGTTCGGCAACGTCGACGTGCCGCTGTCCGAGGACTACTACGCGGCTGGCTCGGGTGGGGCGACAATCACCGACTCAAGCTACAAGCGGGCCTGCAACACCTCAGCCTACAACACGTCCAGTACGCAGACGCTCACCTACAGCATGGCGGCTGGCGACCACTCCATCTGGGTCAAGTACTCGAAGGACGACGCCTCGGACGACAACTACGACACCTTGCAGTTCAAGGTATCAATCAGCCTAGACGAGCCTTTCACGCCCAGCACCTACTGGGGCTACGACATAACCAACGTCAGGGCTGACCACGCGATTGTGGTGGCCGCAGTCGCGACCACGGCCCTGTACGTCAAGCTGAGCGGCGCGTGGGTGCAGGTGACCACCGCCTACCGCAAGGTGAGCGGCGCGTGGCAGCAGGTGGCGCTCGACGAGGCGTTCGACTCTAGCAACCGATACGTAAGGGGATGATGGCTATGCCAACTGTAATCGACGTGTTCCTCCAACCAATCCGAGACGGCAGGGCGCAGACGGCAATCTGCGCCCTGTTCGTCCTCGCGCTCCTCGACGTGCTCTTCGGGTGCGTCAATGCGATTTTCGTCCAGCACGACTTCAGCTCGCACGAGTTCAGGGCTGGCCTCATCAGGAAGCTCTCGAACTTCGGCGTGGTCATCGCCGCAGACGTTGTGGACGGCATGCTCCTCGGCGGTCTCGAGCTGGGCTTCCAGCCCGTGCTCATCGTCGTCACCGTCTCGCTCGCGCTTATGGAGCTGTGGAGCCTGTTGGAAATTTTTGCCGAGATGCACCCCGAGATTAGCGACACGCCGTGGTACCAGATGCTCCTCCACTCCAAGGACGGGCTGCACGGGGAGGGCGATGCCGTATGATGACGGGTGCTCAGGCGGTCAAGCTCGCAGCAGGCTACATCGGCAGCGGCGCTTCGACGTTCTACGCCTATTATTCGCGCAACTTTTCGGAGTTTCGCTCGGGCAACTGGTGCGCGTGCTTCGTCTCGTGCGTCATCAAGATGGCGGGCGCGGAGTGCGCTGGTCTGCCGGGCGTCTACTGCCCGACCATGCGCAACGCTGGCGTGGCGGCGGGCAAGGCCGTCGCAGTCGCTGCGGCGAAGCCCGGGGATATCGTCTACTTCAATTGGGACGCGAATAGCAACGCCGATCACGTCGGCATGGTCGAGTCCATCGACGCGAGCGCACGCACGATCACGAGCATCGACGGCAACGTGAGCGGCAGGGTCGGGCGTCGCACGCGCAAGTGGTCGGAGGTCATGTCGGTCATTCGCCCGACCTACGCCAAGGAGCAGCAGAAAGTCGCAGCCAAGCTCCTCGTGGACGGCATCTTCGGCACCGTCACGTGCAAGGCGCTGCAGACGCGACTCCATGCACTCGGCTACTACAACGGCATCATCGACGGCGTCTTCGGCCCCATGACCGCCAAGGCGCTGCAAGCCTACCTTGCCAAGCTCGGCTACTACAAGATGGCAATCGACGGCAGCTTCGGTCACTTCTCCACGATCGCGTTGCAGAACCACCTGCGGCGCATCGGCTACTACACCACCGCGTACATCATCGATGGCGTCTGGGGCAAGGTCACTACCAAGGGACTGCAGCAGGCGCTCAATGCTGGCAAGTTCTAACGCGCATCCGTAGCGCGTCTGCCTCTCTGCAAGTGGTCTTCCCCCCACCCTTGCCATCTCCTTCCCTCACGCGCTACATGCGATAGCCCCGTCACCTTCGGGTGGCGGGGCTTTTATTGTCTAGATACGAGTTTGGGACGATTTGGGACGCAAGGACTTTATGCACACCATCTGACCTGCGGTTTTATGTTTTGAAGCTAGATGCACTGCAACTGAAAGATTCATTACAAAGCGTTACAAACCGTTACATTCCTGCGGTTATACAAACTCGAATTCGCTCTATACCCGTTTTTATGCATCATTTGGGACGCGCTTGGGACGCGAGAAACGGCGCGTCATCGCCGAACGGGTTGGCTCTCCATGCGTCCGCGAGCGCATGCGCGAACTCCGCCGTCTCTGGCCTGTCGTAGTGCCGCCCCGTCACGCCATCGCCGACGTGCCCCATCATGCGCTCCGTGAGCCACGGCGGGAGTCGGAGAGTCCACCGCGCGATGGTCTGCCACGTCTTGCGCAGGTTCTTGGGCGGGTGGACTGGCACCCCTGCGGCGGCTAGGGTATCGGCGAAGTAGTCGCGCATAAGACTCTGACGCATCGGGCGTCCCGTGCCATCGTCCACGAGCCTATCGTCGGCGGCGTCGGCGAGCTCGAGCAGCCGCTCGGCTGGACGCCCAGCGAGGACGATTGTGCGCGTGCTCCAACGGTTCTTCGTGGCATCGACCACGCGCCCGCGACCGTCAACCTGCGAGTCGATGGTCACGCACGCGACAGTGATGCCGC
>ODAJ012088468.1_pt1 | contig 14401 bp, 11 predicted proteins | sample 1539241 | NCBI WGS metagenome assembly ODAJ01 (sample SAMN02144231, study PRJEB22623) | gut metagenome | biome: sheep rumen | host: Ovis aries | place: New Zealand
CCTCATCCCGTTCCAAGCGTATATACTTAAATTCCTTGCCGTAAATAAGAACTGCGATATACCACGCATCCATATCAAGCACCGCCATATAGTGATAGCATTGAGCAAGATAATGGGCGGGAATTTTTCCGTCCCTCCATTTATCGGCAGTATATGGGGAGGCCGTTTTGCACTCCAAGCCCGCATTTTCTCCCACAATAAGCCTGTCAACATCGGCAAGCATAAAAGGATATCCCTTGTGTACATACATAGCATTGCTTTTGCGTACCTTTAGACCGGTAGCCTCGCAAAACCTCTGTGCTACATAATCCTCAAGGTCTCGTCCCTGCTTCATTGCCTCGTTGTCATAATCGCTTATGTCATCCGTCGTTTTATCTATAAATACATCCATAGCCGACCTGTACGGATTAAGCCCACAAACAGCACCCACATCCGAGCCGCCTATACCGTTCTTCCGTAATTTCAGCCATTCTTCCCTTGAAATATCCTTTGTTTTTGCGTAAATTTTGCACATAAGCACACTTCCTTTCCTAAAAAATAATGCGGACAAGTTTTTGCTCATCCGCATCATTTCTCTGTTAAATTTCGTCAATAAATTCCTTGACCGCAGCAATTACTACACAGCAAATAGCCTCGGTCAGCACCTTTATAAAATCGCCATTGGTATTCACCTTCCTTCTTTGAGTGATATTGACGGTTAGACCTGTTTTGCACGGTTTATTCGCCGATTTTGCTGGTTACACGAAAAAACACCTTGTCAGCCTATGATTCAAGGCAGAAAAGATGTTTTTCTCATTGTCATTATCCATAATGACACAATTATTATATATTTCTCAAATTGGCATATTTTCGGTAATTTTTTCTTTTTTATCCGTAATGAACAACTTTATAAAAATAGAAAAGAAAGGATGACCCAATATGAATAATAACCTTCCGGAAATTTTAAAGCCGTCCGAGATCGCTTCCTATCTTAAAATATCCAAGAACACAGTATACAGTATGCTTATGCAAGGAACGATAAAAGGGTTTCGGGTAGGCAACAACAAGCTTTGGAGAGTTTTCAGAGAGGACTTTAATGATTATCTTGATACTACCAAATATGACGGCTGGAATTGAAAAAGACCGGGCAAGGCATCAAAAATCCGAAGTCCCGGAGCTATTGTCTTGATGTATTAAGTAAATGCAGCGGATAGACGGATCGAAAGATCATACACATTATCCGCGGATATCTGCTTGGCACGCCACTTATCAGCAGTAACCCATATCTTGAGGTATGGAAGAACTAGCAGCAGTCTGTCAGAGCCATAGTACCGCAGATGTATGCGAAGGCATACGGAGGAAATGGCTCTGTCCTCTTGCCTCTTGTCGCGGTAAAGAACCTGCTGCAATCGATAACAACAAATTTAAAGTGTAGAACAGCAAAATCAGTTCAATGTCAAAAAGTACAAATTGACGAAATTGTTAAAACCAAAATTTCGGCGCAGAAAAAAATCACTTTCTATATAATCCTTATTATCCTCTCAAAATAAAAACTCCCGCAATTCTTTGTGCAGTATATGCAGGTTTTGTAAAATTCAGCACTGCAAAGCGCGTGAGCGTTTATTTTTTGATTTTAAGCCAATAAATTTTCGAAAAACTATTGAGAATTTTAAAAATTTTTTATATAATAGGATATAGTGATAGATATGGATATGGATATATACAGAAAGAGTAAGTTATTTTGGTAAAATATATTGAATTTCACCTATGTGAGAATGTATTTTAGAGTATACTATTTATAAATTATTTTTTAACGAGAGAAGGCAAACAGGATGTTATCTGAAAGCAACCGCATCGAATTCAAGAAAGAATTGAATGACAAACTTGAAAAAGAAATAGTTGCATTTTTGAACAACCGTGAGGGCGGAGTTTTATATATCGGTATAGACGATAATGGTCATTCGGTCGAAATTGATGATGTAGACGGGACGCAGCTGAAAATTGCAGACAGAATAAAGAATAATATTCTGCCGTCTACAATGGGATTATTTGATGTAGTAACTGAATCTATAGAGAATAAGACAGTTATAAAAGTTATTGTTTCAAGCGGATTGGAAAAACCTTATTATATAAAAAATAAGGGGATGTCTCCAAGCGGATGTTATATAAGGATAGGCGCATCTTCACAGCCAATGACAACAGCGGTCATAGATGAATTTTACTCTAAAAGAGTGCATACTACTCTTAGGAATATATCTGCACCCAGACAGGATCTGACCTTTGCGCAGTTAAGGATATTCTACGAGGAAAACAGATTTAGTCTTAATGATAAATTTGCAAATAGCCTTGAATTGCTCACACAAGACGGCAAGTACAATTATGTTGCATATTTGCTTGCGGATGAAAACGCCGTTTCTATAAAAGTTGCAAAATATGCAAGCACGGATAAGGTTGAATTGCTTGAAAATGAAGAATACGGTTATTGTTCTTTGATAAAAGCCGCTCACAGAGTCCTTGATCGTATGGTGGTGGAGAATACCACACGGGCAAAAATAACAGAAAAAACAAGAGTTGAACATAATTTAGTCGAGTCCATACCGCTCAGGGAGGCTGTTATCAACGCCATTGTTCATAATGATTATACAAGAGAGATACCTCCTGTCTTTGAAATTTTCAGCGATAGAATAGTAATAACGTCTTATGGTGGCCTAATTCCGGGGCAAAGCACAGATGACTTTTTCAGTTGTAGCAGTATGCCGAGAAATCGTGAACTTATGAGGGTTTTCAAGGATGTTGGCTTGGTTGAACAGTTGGGTTCGGGAATGAGTCGTATACTAAATTATTACGGAAGAAATATTTTTGAGATAACGGAGCATTTTATCAGAGTGACATTTTATTTCAACGCCAATTACAATGCCAAAAACAAAAATATCAACGCCAATGGCAATGATGTTGGCATTGAAAATGGCATTGATAATATCGATGAAAAAGTTATAAATATTATAATAAACGAACCATCGGCAACAATAAACCGCATTTCCGAAAAATTAGGCGTAAGCAGCCGTAAAATAAGCAGAATAATAAAGAAGCTTAAAGAGAATAGAGTTATAGAGAGAGTTGGTTCGGACAGGAAGGGGCACTGGAAGATATTATAATTGTTTAGAATGAGTGCAGGAGCCACTTGCTTCAGACCTGTGTTTAGATGCGCAGGTCTTTTTCGTTTAAAAAGTCAAAGTGCCTTATTTAAGCCCAAAATTCACGTTACATTAATGTAAGACAGTATGCGCCGTAGATTTGCTTATCCCAAACCGCTTTGCGGTCTCCCTCACGGTCGCACCGCTTTTTATTATGTACTCCCCGACTTCTATAGCACGCTGTTCAATATAATCTTTCAAAATAAAAACTCCCATGTGTGTCAGTTCTTTGTACATTATATGCTGATTTATTGAAAATCAGCACCGTTACTTAAGCTAATGCATTGTTAGTTCAGCTATTGTTTTATCTTTTAATTACAACAACGATATTGCCCCTGCAATGTTATGAAAAAATATTGAAAAATATGAAATCTTGTGATACAATATTAATGAAACCTTTTCATTTGAGTTGCGGTTTATTTCATAAAGGGTGGTTTTTATGAACATATCGGAATTTGCAAAAATCGCAGGAGTATCACGTTCAGCTGTGAGCCGCTATTTCAATGACGGATATCTGAGCGAAGACAAGAAAAAACAAATTGAAGAAGCTATCGAAAAAACGGGATATGCGCCGTCACTTGCGGCGCGAAACACATCCAACCGTGTTACAAAGTTGGTCGGCGTTATCATACCCAAACTTTCAAGTGAAAGCTGCGCGCGTGTTACCGAGGGTATAAGTGCGGTACTTGACAAAGAGGGCTACAAACTGCTTTTGGTAAATACCGCAAACGACCACAGGCGCGAGGTGGAATCGCTGGAGTTGTTCCGCAAAAACCGTGTGGACGGGGTAATTTTGCTCGGCACGGTCTTTACCAATCTGCACAAGGCTGTGCTTAACAAAATGCACGTACCCGTTATAATAGTCGGACAGCAGTTAAAGGGATTCAGCTGTATTTGTCACAACGATACGGGCGCTGCAAAGGCGCTCACTAAACTTATGATAGAAAAAGGCGGCAAAAGACCCGCTATGATAGCCGTGACACAAGACGATCTTTCGGCGGGCAAAGCAAGGGTAGACGGCTTTAAATCGGCACTCGATGAATCGGGTATTAAGTTCGGTGAAAAATCGGTCGAGATATCGGATTTTACCATAGATTCGGGTTATATGGCAGCAAAAAGACTGTTTTCGCGCCCGATAAAGCCCGACTGCATTTTATGTGCAACAGACACTATTGCCGCAGGTGCCGCACTTTACTGCCGCGAGGCGAATATAAAGATTCCCGACGATGTTATGCTCTGCGGCATAGGCTGTGCCAAAATAGGTCGCACCGCCTATCCGTCCATCACAACGGCGCGCTTGCATTACAAAACGGCTGGTATGGAAGCCGCAAATATGCTGCTTTCGACCGTTAAACACAGGGATTCTATCCAACGCGTTATGGAACTTGATTATGACATCGTGGAAAGAGAATCCACAGGCGGCACTTCCGATATAGGTATCTGGGAATGAAACATAGTTTCTTATATGAAACTGTATGAAACCAACCGAAAATGTATCGCACTTTCTTAACTTATGTCAATAGAATATATCCCCTGCAAATGGTATAATATATCCATAAAGACAAAACAAGACCGAAAGGGGATGTATTTATGGATTACAAAAAATGCGCTTCGGAAATTTTAAGTGCGATAGGCGGCAAAGACAATCTTGCAAGTGCCGCACACTGCGCAACGCGTCTGCGGCTTGTGATCGCAGATAACAGCAAGGTTCAAAAAGCAGTGCTTGAGGGCATTGACGGTGTAAAAGGTGTATTTGAGGCTGCCGGTCAGCTTCAAATAATCATAGGTACAGGTACGGTAAACAAAGTTTTTGCGGAATTTATTGCACTTGCAGGCGTAGAAGCCGCATCAAAGGACGATGTTAAGGCTGCGGCGGCCGCACAAGCTCCCGCATACAAAAGAGCGATAAAAACTTTGGGTGACATTTTTGTTCCCATTATCCCCGCCATTGTTGCAACGGGTCTTTTAAACGGTCTGTTGGGTGGTCTTTCAAAGGCTTTCCCGGGCATGGCGGACTCTTACCTGTTCGGACTTCTGGATATGTTTTCAAATACCGCGCTTGTATTTTTGCCCATACTTATTGCGATAAGTGCAGCTAAAATATTCGGCGGAAATATCTATCTGGGCGGCGTTATCGGTATGATAATGATACACCCCAACCTTGTAAACGCATGGTCGGCGGGCAGCGGTGCAGAAACCCGGACATTATGGTCATGGTTCGGCTTGTGGAACATTCAAAACACGGGCTACCAGGGTCACGTTATTCCCGTTGTCATTGCAGTGCTTCTGATGTGTACCATTGAGAAAAAACTGCATAAGGTTGTACCCGAGACATTCGATCTTTTTGTCACACCGCTTTTGTCGGTGCTTATTACGGGTTTCCTTACGCTTACACTTATAGGTCCTGTGTTCTCACAGCTTGAAACATGGGTATTAAGTTTTGCAAAAATGCTTATAGCTATACCTTTCGGCATAGGTGCATTTATAATGGGCGGCGTTTACGCACCTACGGTAGTTGCGGGCGTTCACCATATGTATAACGCAATAGAGCTTGCAATGCTTGCCGACAACGGCATGAACACATGGATGCCTATTGCAACTGCGGCAAATGTTGCACAGGGCGCTGCGGCACTTGCAGTCGCTTTCAAGACAAAACAGCAGAAAATAAAGTCAATGGCACTTCCCGCTTCGCTTTCGGCATTCATGGGTATTACAGAACCCGCGATCTTCGGTGTTAATGTACGTTACGGCAAACCACTTATCGCAGGTATGGCAGGCGGCGCGTGCGGTGCGGCAATAGCTTCTCTTATGGGTGTATACGCTACCGCAAACGGTGTTACGGGTATATTCGGTTTTCTTATCACAACGGAGAGTTTTGTGGGATATCTGCTTACATTCGTTGTTGCCGTCGCAGTTGCATTTGTACTTTCCTACATTATGTATAAGGATGCAGAACCCGTTGCCGCAGCTGTACCCGCAGCAGCTCCCGCCGTAAAAACGGAAGAACCCGCAATAGATACAAGCAGAGATTTTGACGATAACTGTGTATATTCACCTTTAAAAGGCAAGGCAGTTGCAATGAAAGATGTTCCCGATGATACATTTGCAGCGGAAGTACTTGGTCTCGGTGCTGCTGTAGAACCCACCGAAGGTAAGGTAGTTGCTCCTGCGGACGGCGTTGTAAGTACACTGTTTGATACAAAACACGCTATAGGTCTGGAACTTAAAAACGGTATGGAAATGCTTATCCATATAGGCATAAATACGGTAGAACTGGGCGGCGAGGGCTTTACGGCGCATATCGCGGACGGTGAAGAATTCAAGCGCGGTCAGACCCTTATAACCTTTGACCCCGATTTTATAAAGAGCAAAGGCTATAATATCACCACTCCTGTCATAATCACCAATCCCGACGATTATGCCGAGGTCAAAATGACGGCAAACGGTAATGTCGATTTCCTTGACGAACTTGTTAAAACCACAAAATAAGGATGATGCTATATGAAAAACGATTGGCGGCAAAAACTCCATTTAGAGCCGTTTAGGGGCTGGCTCAACGATCCGAACGGTCTTAGCTTTTTTAACGGTATGTATCACGTTTATTTTCAGTACTGCCCCGACAGTCCTTACGGCAAAGGCGATAAATGCTGGGGACATTTTCAAAGTCCCGACCTGCTGCATTGGGAGTTTACGGGTACTGTGCTTTTTCCCGATACGGAAGCTGACAAAAGCGGCGCATACTCGGGCTGCGGTCTTATAAAGGATGACGAATTGTATCTGTTTTACACGGGCAATGTAAAACATCCCGGCGATTACGATTATATAACCGACGGCAGAGATGCAAATCAGATACTTGTCACCACAAAAGATGGGCATAATATGAGCAGAAAAAATATCCTGCTCGGAAATCACGATTACCCGGAATACTGTTCCCGACATGTACGCGACCCCAAAGTATGGGAAGAAGACGGAAAGTACAAAATGGTACTCGGTGCAAGAAAACTGGATGATACGGGCTGTGCGCTTATCTATACAACCAAGGACAGCGACCCCGCGGGCGAATGGTTTTTTGAAAAAGAGATATTCAAACCCAACTTTGGCTATATGTGGGAATGTCCCGATATTTTCACCTTAAACGGCAAAAAATATCTGAGCATTTCCCCACAGGGTCTTGAACACACGGAATTTGAGCACCAAAATGTGTATTCTTCGGGCTTCTTTGACGAAAGCATGACGGATTTTACCGAATGGGACTACGGTTTTGATTTTTATGCACCTCAGACCTTTGAAGCACCCGACGGCAGAAGATTTTTGATAGGCTGGATGGGTATAGGCGATATACCCTACACAAATCCGACTGCCGAAAAAGGCTGGCAGCACTGCCTTACAATGCCAAGGGAACTCTGTATTGACGACTATGGCAGACTTGTGCAGAAGCCTTTTAAGGAACTTAATTCGCTGCGAAAAGAAAAAATGGGATTTTCAAGCGGAGATGTTTTAAAGACCGATTTGCCGTTTGAATTATTCGCACTTGTCAATCACGATTTTGATATAAGGTTCGATTTTCTTGAAATGCGGCTAAAAAACGATGTGTTTACACTGGAATTTACCGATGATAAGGTTGGCTGCGGCAGAACAAAGCGCAATGTTAAGCTGAACGGATGCGTCGATATCCGCATAATTGCCGATACATCATCAATGGAAATTTATTTGAACGGCGGTCAAAGGGTAATGAGTACACGATTTTATCCGCAAAGCACCGAAGTTGATATAAGGGTAAACGGACTTGACGGGCTTGTATATACCCTTGACGGTATGGAGGTGAAAACGCGTGAATGACGTTCTTTTAGCTATCGGTGAAGCGCTGATTGACTTCATACCCGATAAAAAAGAGTGCGAATTTGATGAGGTGACGGCATTTTCGCCAAAACTCGGCGGCGCACCCGCAAATGTCTGCGGTGCGTATTCTGCACTTGGCGGAAGTTCAAAACTTCTGACACAGCTTGGTAACGACCCGTTCGGTCATAAAATTTTGAAAGAATTAAAGCAGTATAATATAAACACGGACTGCATAAGTCTTACAGACAAGGCAAACACGGCGCTTGCCTTTGTGAGCTTAGGCAAAAAAGGGGCAAGGACATTTTCTTTCTACAGAAAGCCGTCCGCCGATATGCTCTACCCGCCCGAAAGCGTAAAAAAAGAGTATTTTAAAGGCGCATACGCTCTGCACTTTTGCAGTGTTTCTCTCGGCGGTTTTCCTATGAGAGAGGCACATAAAACAGCGATAGAATACGCAAAAGATGCAGGGGCGATCATCAGCTTTGACCCGAATCTGAGGTTTCAGCTTTGGAATGACAAAGAAGCACTTAAAAAGACCGTTTGGGAGTTTATTCCGCTTGCCGATATACTTAAAATATCGGACGAGGAATTGAATTTTCTGACAGACGAGGAAGATATAAACAAGGCACTCGGCAGACTGTTTGTCGGTAATGTGAAACTTATTATCTACACCTGCGGCGGCAAAGGTGCTCACGCTTTTACAAAAACGGCGGCTGCATACCGAACCGCACGCGATGTGGAAGTTATCGACACTACGGGCGCGGGTGACGGGTTTATAGGCTCGTTTTTATGGAAACTGAAAAGCATGGGCATAAATGCAGACAGCTTAGAAAAACTGACAGAAGCTCAACTTTCCGACTGCCTTGACTTTTCAAACGAATTTTGCACATTAAGTGTTATGAAACACGGGGCAATAGCCTCATATCCAAACGAAGTTAAAATTTTAATGTAGTTTATACAAAAACGCAGCAGCGATAAAATACTGTATGTATGCAAAATTTTAAAAACCAAAAATTTTGCTTTGAATAAAATTTTATCTAAGAGGAGGAATTCACTATGAAAACATTTTCTTACACAATCAAGGACGAAGTAGGTATCCACGCAAGACCCGCAGGTCTTTTGGCTAAACTTGCGAAGACATTTTCAAGCACGATAAGCATTGAAAAAGACGGAAAAAGCGTTAACGTAACAAAACTTATGATGCTTATGGGCATGGGCATAAAGTGCGGCGATACCGTTAATTTCACTGTTGAGGGCGATGACGAAGAGGTAGCTGCAAAGGCTATTGAGGAATTTATGGCAGCCAACCTTTAATAAAAAATAATCTTTAAGAGAGAGGTGATCTCTTTATGATAAAATTTGATGGAAAAGGCGTATACGCCGCAGTTGCTATCGGAAATGTATCGGTATTCAAGCGCGGTGACACACAGGTACGCCGCACTCACGTTGATGATGTGCAGGCGGAATACAAGCGTTTTGAAGCGGCAAAGGAACTTGCGGCCGAACAACTTGGCGAAATATACGAAAAGGCGCTTAAAGAAGTCGGCGAAACACACGCACAGATATTTGAAGTGCATATGATGATGCTGGAAGACGATGATTATAACGAGTCCATAGCAAACCTTATCGAAACACAGTCCGTAAATGCGGAGTATGCGGTTGCATCTACTGCGGATAATTTTGCGGCAATGTTTGCGGCAATGGACGATGCTTATATGCAGGCGCGTGCAGCCGATGTAAGGGATATATCAAACCGCCTTATCGCCTGCCTGACCGATCCCGACGCGGCTAAATCGACTGACGGCGGCGAAAAAATGATAGTATGTGCGGACGATCTTGCACCAAGTGAAACGGTCTCTCTCGATAAAGACAAGGTACTTGCATTCGTTACGGCTTTCGGCTCGTCAAATTCACATACGGCAATTCTTGCCAGAAATATGAATATCCCCGCTGTTATCGGTGTCGGCGAGGAATTTTTAAAAACCGTAAAAGACGGTGATAAAATAATCGTTGACGGTCATACGGGCACGATAATCGTTTCACCCGATGCCGAAACGGAAGCAAAATATGCCAAAAAGCAAGCTGATGACGCGCATAAAAAAGCACTTTTGCAAGAACTCAAGGGTAAGGACAATGTGACCCTTGACGGTACAAGAGTGAATATTTATGCAAATATCGGCGGCGTTGACGGCATAGGCGCTGTGCTTGCCAATGACGCGGGCGGCATAGGTCTTTTCAGAAGTGAATTTTTATATCTTGAAAGCGAAGACTATCCAACCGAGGAAGAGCAGTTTTTGGCTTACCGCAAAGTGCTTGAAAGTATGGCGGGAAAGACCGTTATAATAAGAACACTTGATATCGGTGCAGACAAGCAGATAGATTATTTCAAACTGGATAAAGAGGACAATCCTGCACTTGGTTTCCGTGCGATAAGGATATGCCTTACCCGCCCTGAGATTTTCCGTACACAGCTTCGTGCGCTTTACCGTGCATCAGCTTACGGCAAGCTTGGCATTATGTTCCCGATGATAACAAGTGTTTCGGAAGTTGAACGTATACTTGCGATATGCGAAGGCATAAAAGCCGAATTAAAAGGCGAGGGCATACCCTTTGACGAAAAAGCCGAGGTCGGTATAATGATAGAAACGCCTGCGGCGGCTGTTATCAGTGACCAACTTGCACCGCTTGTGGACTTTTTCAGTGTAGGCACAAACGATCTTACGCAATATACACTTGCAATAGACAGGCAGAACGCAAAGCTGGAGCCGTTCTGTGACACTCACCACGAGGCTATTTTAAGACTTATTGAAATGTCGGCACAAAATGCGCACAAACACGGTGCATGGATAGGCATCTGCGGCGAACTTGCCGCCGACACCACCCTTACCGCGCGTTTCCTTAAAATGGGCATAGACGAACTTTCGGTCTCCGCACCGTTCGTTCTGCCATTAAGAGAAAAAGTCAGAAGCCTTGACCTTAAAAAACAATAACATTTAAAATTTTACTCCCATGACTTTCGTTTTGCCGGTTTTCAATCAAACGGCATATATAGAGGCATGGGAGTTTTACACTGTGCAATAGAAATCAAGTATCCGCCTTATTTAAGCTAAAAACTCACGTTACATTAATGTAAGACGGTATGCGCCGTAGATTTGCTTATCCCAAACCGCTTTGCGGTCTCCCTCACGGTCGCACCGCTTTTTATTATGTACTCCCCGACCTCAATTGCACGCTGTTCAATATAATCTTTCAAAATAAAAACTCCCATAACTCTTTGTACAGTATATGCTTGATTTGTAAAAATCAGCACTGCAAAGGGTATGGGAGTTTTTTAGGGAAACGCTGATTTAAGGATACCAAAAATAATATGGATATATTACGCAAAATAATTCCAATGCTATATTGACAAATAAAATTTACGGTGTTATAATGACCCTGTAATCAGGGAGTAGCCAACGCGGGATAAGTATAAAAAGCGTGATGCGTATTCGTCAGTACGGGATAATATCCCCGGAGCGTATCATAATAGGCGAGACTTTTTACTGCATTTTTTGTGCGGTAAATTGTCTCGCTTTTTTATTTGTATACAAAGCTCGTAATTTTTGGAAAGAAGGTATAATTCATGGTACTGTTGGACATCCTTATTCTGGTCGTAGGTTTTATTGCACTTATAAAAGGTGCGGACATCTTTGTTGACGGAAGTTCCGCACTTGCAAAAAACTTTAAAGTCCCGGGTGTTATAATCGGTCTCACCATCGTTGCACTCGGCACAAGCGCACCCGAACTTGCGGTCAGTACCTCTGCGGCATTGCAGGGTTCAAACGAAATTGCACTGAGTAATGTTATCGGCTCGAACATTTTTAATTTGCTGTCGGTACTCGGTGTGTGCGCACTGATACGCAATGTTCCCGTTGATGATGCTATTATGAAGCGTGATTTTCCGATCTCAATAATAGCAACGGCTGTTGTGCTGTTTATGACAAGCTGGGAGGCACTCTTCGGCGGTGCGTTCGTCAACAACAAAATGCTTGATAATGTGGGTGATGTAACACGCATAACAGGGCTTGTGCTTATAGTTTTATTCATTGCCTATATTGCAATGCTTATCATTGATGCGAAGAAACACCCGCAGGAAGAAGACGATATAAAGACCATACCCGTCCATAAATGCTTTTTGCTTATAATTATCGGTGTCGCGCTAATAGTTGCAGGCGGACAGGCTGTTGTTTATTCCGCAAAGGAAATTGCCCGTATCGCAGGTATGTCCGAAACGCTTATAGGCTTGACTATCGTTGCGGTCGGCACATCGCTTCCCGAACTTGTGACATCTATCGTTGCATCAAGAAAAGGCGAAAACGGTATGGCAGTCGGAAATGTTGTAGGCTCAAATATTTTTAATCTTCTGTTTATACTCGGCATTTCTTCGTCAATACATCCTATAAAGGTAAACCTTGCATCAGTCTGTGATATGATAATTCTTATTGCGGTAAGCATAATAATATATCTGTTTGCAGCAAAAGACAGAAAACTCGGTAAACTTGAGGGCGGCGCAATGTTGATAATTTATATTGCCGATGTGGTATTTGCGGCAGTCCGCTGAAGGAGATCTTATGGATATATTCAATTTATTGACGATGATAGGCGGGTTATCCCTGTTTTTATACGGTATGCACGTTTTGGGCGAGGGTCTGACAAAACTTTCGGGCGGACGTATGCAGGAGATACTTGCAAAACTTACGGATAATCCGATAAAGGGTGTTTTGCTCGGCGCAGGCGTTACCGCTGTTATACAGTCATCTTCCGCAACAACGGTCATGGCAGTCGGTTTTGTCAATTCGGGCATAATGCAGCTTAAACAAGCCGTCGGCATAATAATGGGCGCAAATGTCGGTACGACCATAACATCGTGGATATTAAGCCTTTCGGGAATACAAAGCGAAAGCTTTTTCATACAAATGTTGAAACCGACATCATTTTCTCCGATACTTGCTTTGATAGGTGTTATTTTTCTTTTGTTCAGCAAGTCGGAAAAGAAAAATAATATCGGAAAAATACTTATCGGTTTTTCGGTGCTGATGTTCGGCATGGATACAATGAGTACGGCAGTGGAGCCGCTTAAAGATGTGCCCGAATTTACAAGGCTGTTTACCGCATTTTCAAACCCGATAGTCGGAATGATCGTGGGTGCGGTGCTTACGGCGGCAATACAAAGCTCCTCTGCATCGGTCGGTATTTTGCAGGCGCTTTGTGCAACGGGTGCAATACCTTACAATTCGGTCTTGCCCATTATTATGGGACAGAATATAGGTACCTGCGTGACAGCGCTTATCTCCTCGGCAGGCGCAAAAGTAAATGCGAAAAGAACGGCTTTTATCCATCTTTACTTTAATCTTATAGGTACAATAGTTTTTATGGCGCTGTTTTACCTTGCTTATGCAGTTCATCCGTTTGCTTTTATGACACAGCCCGCAAACGCAACGGGCATTGCAGCCATACACTCATGCTTCAATGTGTTTGCAACATTACTCCTGCTGCCGTTTTCAAATGCGCTGGTACGCCTTGCCGAAATGTCGGTAAAACAGACAGACGAGGAAGAGGAGACCGTTTCGGAATATCTGCGCGGACTTTCGCTGCTCGACGATCGTTTTCTGAAAAATCCCGCTTTTGCTCTTTCACAGTGCGCAAAGGCGGTCGATAAAATGGCCGAATTATCCGTGGAAACATTTTATGCATCCACAGATCTTATGTATGATTACTCGGAAGAAAAGGCGGAAAAAGTTGATGAATTAGAGGATGTGATAGACCAATACGAGGAACGCCTGGGATATTATCTGGCAAAGATAAGTTCTTTTGATGTATCCCGCATCGAAATCGACCGTATATATGATCTGCAAAGTTTTATCGGGGATTTCGAGCGTATTGCCGACCATGCAAAAATGATGAAAACTTCATTTAAAAAGCTGAATCGAAAAAAGAGTAAGTTTTCGGAAAAAGGAGCTGCGGAAATAAGCAATATGCTTAATAATGCTGCCGAAATTTGCAAAAGAAGTCTTGATTGCTTCCTTAATAGCGATAAAAACACTGCTGTCACGATAATCGAGTTGAATACACAAATCAACAAAATTTGCAGCAAGGTTATAAAAAGCCACAAAAAACGCCTGAAAAACGGAAAATGCACTGTAGATATGGGATTTATTTTATCCGATCTGACAAATGATGTTAAAAGCGTGTCAGAGCATTGCAAAAACATCGCCGATACGATATGTCGGGCATGATCGGCAGAAAAAGCAAAAGGGGTGCCACCCTCTGGCAAAAAACAGGTTTTTTGCCAATTAGCAGACTTGTCTGCGTGCATCAAAGATACACTTGCAAGTCTGTAGAGTATGCAG
>ODAJ011710166.1_pt1 | contig 14395 bp, 8 predicted proteins | sample 1539241 | NCBI WGS metagenome assembly ODAJ01 (sample SAMN02144231, study PRJEB22623) | gut metagenome | biome: sheep rumen | host: Ovis aries | place: New Zealand
CGTTCAAGTAGGGTTTAGGTAGAGTTCGAGTAGAGGCACGTTTGCGTATTAATTTGCTAATCTGTTATAAATATTAAAAAGTTTTATTATCAGCGAGCGTGTTCTAATAAAAATGTGTATCTTTGCAGTAATGAAATTGATATAAAACTATGAAATATTACGGTCGGTTGATTCTTTTTCTGATAGTCTTGATGCTGCCTCAAGTATCGTTTGCCCAAGAGCAATCTGGGGCTGCTGACTCATTAAGACAGCAGAATGACTCATTGGTGATGGTTCTTCGTAATCAGGTTCAGGAGCTGCAGATGCAGCGCATCCTGATGCAAGAACAGTTGGAGAAGAAAGGAGAATTAGTCCGTAACGACTCTCTTCGTTTGGCACGCCGTAAGTCGCGGATAGATTCCTTACGTAGCTTTACACTTGGTGCACCATTGATTATTAATGGTGACACGTTGTTTTTACTCTATTACCGCCGTGGCGGCATGCTTCCTGAGGTTCGTGTGGCCGATATTCGTGAGAAGATTATGGACATCGGTACGAGCATGACGCTTTTTACAGACTCCATCTATATCTTTGAAGGAGAGTTTACCACCGATATCATGGCTGGCGATATGCTGTTGATGAGTGTTACAGACAATGATGGTTTATGGCAGAACCAGACACGCCAGGAGTTGGCAGCAGCTTATCGCACTATTATAGCCGACAAGATACAGGAGTTGCATGACGAATATGGATTGAAGCGTAAATTGTTGGGAGTGCTCTACGTCCTTGGCTCCATGATTGTTCTGGGACTGCTCATCTGGGCTACCAACTACGCCTATCGTCATTGGCGCTACCGCCTGCTGCGCAGGCTGTTACGCCGTACGCGTCCGCTAGCTATCAAGGATTATGAGGTGCTGAACTTGCATCGCCAAGGCATCCTCTTTCTGACGGGCTTCAATGTGTTGCGCTACCTGATTATCTTACTGCTGCTGTTCATCTTTGTACCGATGTTTTTTGCCGCATTCCCTGAGACGAAGTCGTTTACCTATACCATCTTCGGCTATGTATGGGATCCTTTCGTGTCTATCCTGAAGTCGATTGTGGGTTTCCTGCCTAAGTTCTTCCAGATTATCGTTATCATCTTCTGCTTCCGCTATCTGGTGAAAGGCTTGAACTACCTGATGAACGAGATAGGCTCAGGACGTTTGAAGATTAACGGTTTCTATGCCGACTGGGCACAACCCACCTACTTGATTCTGCGTGTGCTGTGCTACTCGTTTATGATTGTTATGATTTGGCCCCTGCTGCCCAGCAGCGACTCGCAAGTGTTCCAGGGGGTGTCCGTCTTCATAGGTATTATCATCTCGTTAGGCTCTTCGTCCATTATCGGCAATGTGATGGCAGGCATGGTGATGACCTATATGCGTCCGTTCCATGTGGGCGACTTCATCAAGTATGGCGATATGGAAGGTTTTGTCATCGAGAAGAGCGTGTTGGTGACGCGCATCCGCACCCGTAAGAACGATGTTATTACTATTCCTAATTCAAACTTGATGACATCGCAGACGACAAACTACACCTTCTCTGCCCATAACTATGGCGTCATTGTACATACCAAGGTGACTATCGGCTACGATATGCAGTGGCAGCTGATTCGCGACCTGTTGCTCGATGCCGCCTCGAAGACGAGTCATCTGCAGAAGAAACCCGAGCCCTTTGTGCGTATTACGGCACTGGACGATTTCTATGTAGAGTACGAAATCAACGCCTATACCCGTAACTCTGAATTGCTAAGTGATATCTATTCAGAACTGCACCAGAACATCCTTGACTCGTTCCATAGCAATGGTGTGGAGATTATGTCGCCCCACATCTTTGCCCACCGCAACGATCTGCCGGTACAGATACCAGAGCAGAAGGGAGATGTGTGATGGATGATGTAAGATGGATGATGTAAGATGGATGATGTGTGATGTTAGAGGTTTAGTTCCAGCGCCACAGGACAGTGGTCGCTGCCGTAGACATCGGTTAGTATCTGTGCATCGGCAATGCTGGTGCGCAGTCTTTCGCTGGTAACGAAATAGTCAATGCGCCATCCTGCATTCTTTTGACGAGCCTGAAAACGGTACGACCACCACGAATAGGTCACCTGTTCAGGGTATAGCGTGCGGAAGGTGTCAATGAATCCGCTGGCCAACAGTGTGCTGAACTTCTCGCGCTCCTGGTCGGTGAAACCAGCATTCATGCGGTTGGTCTTCGGATTCTTCAGGTCAATCTCCTGGTGTGCCACATTCAAGTCTCCACAGAGTATGACAGGTTTCTTCTGGTCCAGCTGCTTCAAGTAGTTACGGAAGTCATCCTCCCATGTCATGCGATAGTCCAGACGCTTCAGTCCGTCCTGCGAGTTGGGCGTGTAGCAGCAAACCAGATAGAACTGCTCCATTTCCAGCGTGATAACGCGCCCCTCGTGGTCGTGCTGGTCAATGCCAATGCCGTAGGCTACGCTCAGCGGTTCGTGCTTGGTGAAGATAGCTGTGCCAGAATATCCCTTCTTCTCCGCATAGTTCCAATAGGAACGATAGCCCTCGAACTGCAGATCCAGCTGTCCCTCCTGCATCTTCGTCTCCTGCAGGCAGAAGAAGTCGGCATCCAACTCCTTGAAAATATCGCTGAAGCCCTTACCCTCGCAAGCCCTCAGTCCGTTGACGTTCCACGATACCAGTTTCATCATCTTTTCTTTGTTTTTTTTAGTATTAACGTTATTGCTTGCTTTTTTATTGCAAGGGTTTTGAAAAAGAAAAAAGCAGCCTCTTGGGCTGCTGTAGTTGCGGAGGCAGGATTCGAACGTGCGACCTCCAGGTTATGAGCCTGGCGAGCTACCAACTGCTCCACTCCGCGATGTTATTTATAGGGCTTTTCTCGAAAAGCGCTGCAAAGGTACGACTATTTTTTGAATTATGCAAATATTTTGCAGAAAAATCTAAAAAAATACGTCTTTAGCTACTTTTGCATTCGTTTTGTTTGGCTATTTCAGAACTATTTCCTAATTTTGCACAATATATTTGCGTTGTGCAATAATAGAAAAGTTTGGGAGGAATAGAACTATGTCCATATCAAAGACACGGCAGAAATTAGTAGATGTTGCTCGCCAGCTGTTTGCTAAGAACGGTCTGGAGAGTACGACCATGAATGATATTGCTCAGGCATCCGGCAAGGGACGCCGTACATTATATACCTATTTTAAGTCTAAAGACGATATCTACTATGCTGTCATAGAGTCGGAGCTGGAGCGCCTTAGCGACCAGTTGGACGATGTTGCTGCCAAGCGCATACCCCCTCAGGAGAAAATCATTGAGCTTATCTATCTTCATCTCAGTATGATTCGTGAGACGGTAGTACGTAATGGTAACCTGCGTGCTGAGTTCTTCCGAAACATCTGGATGGTCGAGAAGGTACGCAAGAACTTTGACGATGCTGAGATAGAGCTGTTCCGCAAGGTGTTCCGTGAGGGTAAGGAAGACGGAGAGTTTGACATTGACAATGTCGACCTGGTGGCAGACATCACCCACTACTGTATCAAAGGACTTGAGGTCCCCTATATCTATGGACGCATTGCCCACGGCATGAAAGAAGAGGACACGAAGCCCCAGGTGGCAAAGATTGTCTATAGTGCTTTGGGAAAGAAAAAAATGTAGTTGAAAGTTGATTTTTAAACATTAATATTTTAAAAGAATTATGGGATTATTAGAAGGAAAGACAGCGCTGATAACTGGTGCTGCACGTGGTATCGGTAAGGCAATTGCACTGAAGTATGCTTCTGAGGGCGCTAACATTGCTTTCACCGACTTGCAGGTTAACGAAGAAACAGAGAAAGAGATTGCCGCTTTAGGAGTAAAGGCTAAGAGCTATGCTTCGAATGCCGCAGACTTCGCTCAGACTGAGGAAGTCGTTAAAGCCGTTAAGGAAGAGTTTGGTTCTATTGATATTCTGGTCAACAATGCCGGTATTACCAAGGACGGACTGATGCTCCGCATGACTGAGCAGCAGTGGGATGCTGTTATTGCTGTCAACCTGAAGTCTGCCTTCAACTTTGTTCATGCTTGCGTGCCCATTATGATGCGTCAGCGTGGCGGTTCAATCATCAATATGGCATCTGTAGTAGGTGTCCATGGCAATGCCGGTCAGGCAAACTATGCCGCTTCTAAGGCTGGTTTGATTGCTCTGGCAAAGTCTATCGCTCAGGAGATGGGTCCCAAGGGCATCCGCGCTAACGCTATTGCCCCAGGCTTCATTGAGACAGCTATGACAGCAGCACTTCCTGAGGAGGTCCGTAAGGAGTGGTGCAACAAGATTCCTCTGCGTCGTGGAGGTCAGGTAGAAGATATTGCTAACGTTGCTACCTTCCTCGCTTCTGACATGTCCAGCTATGTCAGCGGACAGGTCATCCAGGTTGATGGTGGTATGAATATGTAAACAATTCAGATGGACGAAGAAAGAATACTGAACGCTGAAGCGTCACGCTACCTTGACGAGGCTGCTTTCGTCTCGTCTCTGGTGAGCAATAAAGAACGTGAGACGGGTAAACTGAGTGATCCTGCCCACATGTATCCGTGCTCAAAGAGTGAGGCCGACCAGATGGCTGATTTGCTGAAGAAGGCCAAGGATGCAGCCAAGGATGCTGCTGAGGAGACTTTTGCAAAACGCTACGATACGCTGCAAGGTATTGTCGACTGGTCAGTGAAGCGCCATAAGGCATGGCAGTGGACACTCGTCCTTGCCGCTCTTCTCGGTGCTGCCGTTCTTTACCTCGTCCAACTCAAACAGCAGGACGATGTCCTGCAGGCGCGTGTTGACAGAGAACAGGTCGCAGAGTGGAAGACCGTTCGTGTCAATAGTGTCGATTTCGATTTGTGTCCTGTAGAGCAAAGCGCTGACGACTATGCCATGCGCCTTGCTTCTGCAGAGCGCTATAAGACCTATAAGCTGATAGACCTGAAGAGTAGGGCACTGAAGGACTCTGCGCAGTATGCTGCGCTCCGTGCAGACTATGACTCGCTGAACGCTATGGGCTTCAGGCAGATTCATGAGGTGGCATTAGCTGACCTTGACGAACATGTCAGCAGTCAGGAGACGTGGCACACTCTGCTCTATGTGTACATGGCATTCCTGCTGGTGCTTATACCTATTTATATTATTACGGGCTATCCACGTGGATACACCATCACTCACCGCAATAACCGTCGCGGATGTCTGAACATCTTCCGCAAGGTTGGTATGGCCGTTGCCATGTTCTGTCTTGGTGCCAGTGTGGCCTCAACGCTGTTGCCCGACTATGTTGTCCGCAATACAGATGCTAACGGAAAGAGCACTGAGAACAAGGAACATAAGTGGTTCTCGGGCTTACTCATAGTCCTGCGCCTGATACTGATGGTCGTCGGTGCAGTACTGCTGTGTCTTGTTGCCAGTATTGTGATGACTGTTGAGAGTATTGGTGGACTGATTGACATGTTTAGGAAATGCAAGTAGTCTACGAGGATAACCACATCATCATCGTTTACAAAGAGAGTGGTGAAATCGTTCAGGGCGACAAAACTGGCGATATACCCTTGTCGGAAACGGTGAAGGAATATATTAAGGAGAAGTACCAGAAACCTGGTGCCGTCTTCTTGGGTGTGGTTCATCGTCTGGACCGTCCCGTTTCTGGATTGGTCGTCTTTGCCCGTACCTCAAAAGCGCTGACCCGACTGAACAAGATGTTTGCAGAGAGCGAGGTGCACAAGACATATTGGGCGATAGTAGAGACCTCTCCCGACCTCCCCCAGAGGGAGGAACTTCTGACACACTGGCTGACACGCAACGAAAAGCAGAACAAGTCGTATGCCTACGACCATGAAGTGCCCCACTCGAAGAAAGCCATGCTGCGCTACCGTGTAATAGGCCATTCAGACCGCTACTCGCTGGTAGAGGTACAACTGCTGACAGGTCGCCATCATCAGATACGCTGTCAGTTGGCTGCCATAGGCTGTCCTATCAAGGGCGACCTGAAATATGGAGCACCACGCAGCAATCCCGATGGCAGCATCTCGCTGCTGTCACACCGTGTGGAGTTTGTTCACCCCGTGTCGAAAGAAACCATCGTGGTGGAGTCGCCACTGCCTGCCGACCCGCTATGGTCAAAGATGATAATGAATGGCTAGAATATGAAAAAAGCATTCTGGTGGATATTGATCATTTTGCTGAGTCCCGTGCTGCTTTTCCTCGTGCTCACGGTGCTGCTCTACCTGCCCCCCGTACAGAACTGGGCGGTAGACAAGGTGACTGCCATCGCTTCCGAGAAGACGGGTATGGATATCTCGATAGACCGCATTAATCTGTCGTTCCCCATTGACCTCTCGATAAACCATTTCCGCGTAAACAAAAGCCAACAGCCAACAGCCGATGGTCAACAGCTGAATGATACCATTGCTGATGTAGAGCGCATGGTGGTTGACGTACAGCTGTGGCCCTTGTTCAGCAGCAAGGTCGTCATCAATGAGTTGGAGGTTACTAATACACAATTCAACACCCTCGACATGGTTGCTGCCGCCCAGGTCAAGGGACGTTTCTCCCGTCTGTTTATGGCCAGCAAGGGTATTGATCTGGATAAGCAGACGGTAGACCTGAACGGCTCACGTCTGGAGGAAGCCTACTTGGATATCCAGATGGCTGACTCTATTCCCGAAGATACAACGACCAGCGAACCTACGCTGTGGAAAATATATGTTGACAGCATAACCGTGGACCGCAGTGATGTGGTTTTCCACATGCCTGGAGACACCATGAGCGTCAGTGCCCACATGGGAACACTGACAGCCCGCGAGGCACTGATTGACCTGGGTACACAAACCTATACGGTAGGAAGTGTGGACTGGTTGAACGGTGCTGTAAAGTATGACCAGAACTACCAGCCCCACATTGAAGGACTGGACTATAACCATATAGATCTTAGTGACATCACCGTAGGCATAGACTCCATCTACTACTGCGACCCGACCCTGCGACTGCACTTACGCCAAGTAGCACTAAAGGAGAAGAGCGGACTGGCTGTGACGCACCTCTCGGGACCTGTGGCCATGGAGAATGGGGCTGTCAAGTTGCCTAAATTCCGCTTGTCGACACCCTATAGTGATATAGACGTCGAACTCGACATGCCGCTGTCGCTGATGGAACCTGTTGACCCAGGAAAGATGCGGCTGAGGATGAATGCCTCGCTGGGTAAGCAAGATCTGATGCCATTCATGGCAGATTTGCCTGTTGCCATGCGCCAGCGCTGGCCCGAGTATCCACTGACGGTCAGTGGCTTGCTGAAGGGCAATATGCAACATATGGATTTCCATGATTTAGAGGTGGCGCTGCCTACTGCCTTCCATGCTACGGCCACCGGTTTTGCCGCCAACCTCGATAATCCTGATATGTTGCGTGCTGATGTGCAGTTTAAGGCCAATACCCAGAATCTGGGTTTTGTTATGGCTATGATGCCCCGTGACATGCAGCGCGACTACCGCATACCGCCTTTGTCTGCACAAGGACGTGTGAAGGCTGACGGTCAGCAGTATTTTGCTGATATTACAGCTCGTGAGGGTAAGGGAATGGTCAAGGCTAAAGGCTCGTTCCATGCCACAGCGATGCGTTACGATGCAGACATCAAGATACGTGACCTGAACGTTCACCACTTTATGCCCCGTGACAGCATCTATACCCTCTCTGCCGATGTGACAGCCAAGGGACAGGGCACCGACTTCTTCTCTCCGCGTACGCGTCTTGTTGCTGATGCGAAGATTCACCATGTGGGCTATGGCAAACTGAATATCGACAATATCACTGCTCATGCATTGGTCGGTGATGGTAAGGCTCATGCCAGCCTTGTCAGTCTCAACCCCTTGCTGCAGGGTGCTGTCAACTTTGATGCCTTGCTGTCGAAAACTCGTTTCGATGGTACGCTGAGTACCGACTTCCAGACATTGGACCTTTATAAGATGGGTGTTACACCCGACCCGCTGACCATTGGTCTGTGCGGCCATTTCGATGTCAATTCCGACCTGAAGTTGACGCATCATGCTACAGGATTCATCAATGACCTCTTTATCAAGGACTCCATTCACGTATATCGCCCTACTGATGTTGACTTGGCACTTCATACCACTCCAGATACCATCTTCGCACGTGCCCAGAGTGGTGACTTCATCGTGAAACTGGATGCCAGCGGCAATTACGAGGAATTGCTTGACCAATTCACGCTGTTGGGCGACTCTGCCATGGCGCAATTGGAGAGAAAGACTATCGACCAGCCAGCTCTGCGTAAATTGCTGCCTACCATGCGTATGACACTGGAAAGTAAGCGCGAGAATCCTGTTGCTACCTTCCTTAAAGCCAGTGCCGACGTCGACTTCAAAGATATGCTCTTTGACGTTTCTACCTCTGCTGAAGCAGGTATCAACGGACGTGGCTATATCCACTCGCTGACGATTAATGAGTTACGTCTTGATACCATCAATTTCTCGTTGATACAGCGTAAGGAACGGTTGTCCTTTGGTGGTCAGATACGTAACAACAAGAAGAATCCGCAATTTGTCTTCAATGCCCTTTTCGATGGCATTCTGCAGGAGCGTGGCGCTACCCTCGGCGTGCGCTACTATGATGCAGACGACAAGCTCGGTGCCCGTATCGGTGCCCAGGCAGAAGTGGTAAATGGCGGATTGTCACTGCACCTTGTGCCCGCACGTCCTACACTGGGCTATAAGGAGTTTGTGGTGAATAGCGACAATTTCCTATTCCTTGGTACTTCCGGAAAAGTGAAGGCTAAGGTCGACCTGCGTGCCGACGACGGCATGGGCATCCGTCTCTATTCAGAAGAAACAGATCCCGATGCCTTGCAGGACCTGACACTGAGCCTTCATCAGTTTAACCTGGAAGAGGTTACCTCTGTCATCCCCTATGCACCCCGCATGTCTGGTGTGCTGAATGGTGACTACCATGTTGTACAGGATGCCAGTGGCCAATTCTCTGTTGCTGGCGATATGGGCGTTCGCAACATGACCTATGAGCGTTGTCCTATTGGTAATGTCAGTACGGAAATGGTATATCTGCAGAAAGAGAACGACGCCCATGCCATTGAAGCACGTCTGATGAAGGACAATAACGAGATAGGTATGCTTACAGGTACCTATTATAATGAAGGTGAAGGTTCGCTCGATGCAAAGTTGCAGTTGGAGCACCTCCCCCTGAGTATGGTCAATGGTTTCGTTCCTGACCAGCTTTGTGGTTTGCAGGGCTTCGGTGAAGGCGAATTGACGATACAGGGACCTTTGTCCCGTCCGGAGGTTAATGGTGAAGTCTATCTCTCCGACTCCTATTTGGAAAGTATACCTTATGGTGTCAAACTACGCTTTGATGACGACCCCGTACGTATCCAGCATTCCAACCTGCTGTTTGAGAACTTTACAGTTTATGCCCATAACGATAATCCGCTGAATGTGCAAGGTAATGTTGACTTCCATGACCTGGACAAGATTATGGTTAATTTGCGCATGCAGGCCAAGAATTTCCAGATTATCGGTGCTAAGGAGCATGCCAAGAGCGTAGCCTATGGCAAGGCCTTCGTCAATGTCTTTGCCATGATGAATGGCTCACTGGAAAATCTTAACATGCGAGGACGTCTGGAGGTGCTGGGAAGTACGGATATGGGCTATATCCTGCGTGATACCCCTATTACGACAGATAATCAGTTGGATGGCTTGGTGAAGTTTACCGACTTCAGCGACACCACTCAGACGGCAGTTACGCGTCCGCCTATTAATGGCTTCCGTATGGATATGACGCTCAATGTCTCCAATGGTGCTCACATCATGGCCTACATGAATGCGGACCACTCCAACTATATTGACCTGATGGGTGGAGGAACGCTACGCATGCTCTATAGTCCTGCAGACAACCTGCAGTTGACAGGCCGTTATACCTTGTCGAACGGTGAGATGAAGTATGCCTTGCCCATTATTCCGCTAAAGACGTTTACGATACAAGACGGCTCTTACATAGAGTTTACGGGCGACCCCATGAATCCTACACTGAATATCGCTGCCCAGGAGCGTACCAAGGCTACAGTGACGGGTGCCAATGGCGTTGGGCGTAGTGTTGCCTTTGACTGTGGCGTAAACATTACCCGTACACTCAACGACATGGGACTTGAGTTCACGCTTGATGCTCCGGAGGATATGCAGTTACATGGTGAACTGCAGGCAATGGGTATTGAGCAGCGTGGTAAGTTGGCTGTTACGATGCTGACAACAGGTATGTATCTGGCTGATGGCAATACCAAACCCTTCTCCATGAACTCTGCCCTGAGCTCATTCCTCAGCAGTGAGATAAGCAATCTGACAGGTAATGCCCTCCGCACTCTTGACTTGTCGTTTGGTATGGACAAAACTACCGATGCTACGGGACAGTCTCATACGGACTATTCGTTTAAATTCGCTAAGCGTTTCCTCAACAACCGTTTAAAACTGGCTGTTGGTGGTAAAGTGACTACTGGCGCTGAAATGCCGGGTGGTCGAAATAACTCGTTCTTCGACAATGTGTCGCTAGAGTATCGCCTGGACGATACGGCCAATAAGTACCTGAACGTCTACTTCCAGAATAATTCTTATGACTGGCTTGACGGCTATACGCAGAAGTATGGCGGTGGTTTCATCTGGCGTCGTACGCTCCAGAACTTTACTGACATTTTCCGTTTCAAGGACAACAGCAGCATGATGTCGCTGCCTCCTGTTCGTAATGACTCCATAAAGACAAAGCGCAATGACAAATAATAGGATAGGTTCTTTTCTGCAGGGCAGAGCGTGGTGCTGCGAATTGCTATTGGCTATTGGCAGTATGCTCTTAGTATCCTGTTCCATGACGAAGGATATCCCTGAAGGCGAGCAACTCTTCACGGGACTGAAAACCATTAAGTGGGAGAATGCCGAACCATCGGACAACCTTATTGAAACCCAGGCTGAGATAGAGGCTGCGCTGGCTACAGCACCTAATGGCTCCCTGTTTGGCAGTAGCTACTATCGTCTGCCTTTCTCTTTTGGTGTCAGTGTGTGGAACAAGTATTCCGAGAAAGATACCCCCTTTGCCCGTTGGATGACGAAGACGTTTGGCCGCCAGCCTGTGTTGATGTCATGGGTCAATCCTGAGCTACGTGCCTCTGTGGCGCAGAATGTGTTACGCAATCATGGCTACTTTCATGGACAGGTGAACTATGAATCCGTACAGCAGAAGAATCCCAAGACGGCGAAAATACAGTACACGGTAACACCTGGCCGTCTCTATATGATTGACAGCATTGGCTATTATGACTTCCCTGCACACGCTGATAGTCTGATACAGAGTACGATGGATGAAACAGCTATCCATCGCGGCGATCCATTTGTCGTGTCGCACCTTGATGCAGAGCGCCAACGCATCAGTAACCTGTTGCGTAACAATGGCTATTATTACTATCAGCCGAGTTATGCTGCTTACTTAGCCGATACCTTTGTCGTTGATGGCAAGGCGCAGTTGCAGTTCCGCTTAGCCAATGATGTACCTGTGGCGGCTACCCATCCTTGGTATATTGGTCGTATCAATGTCAATATGAAGAAGTCGTTCATGGAACAGCCAACCGACTCGTTCCGTAGCCGCTTTCTCACGATTCGCTATTCAGGGAAGAAACCGCCAGTACGCCCCCGTGTGCTGTTAGCTGATATGAAGTTGCGTCCTCGTCAGCTGTTCAGCTATACTGACTACGTGGAATCTGCTAGTAAAATTAATGCGATGGGACTGTTCTCGATGACCGAGTTTCAGTTTACCCCACGTGATACCACTGCCGCATGCGATACTCTTGACTTGACGCTGAACTGTACCTTCGACAAGCCATGGGACTTTTATGTAGAAACCAACTTTAATGCGCGAACCATTGGACGTATGGGTCCCGAGCTGAAAATGGGTATCACCCGTCGCAATGCCTTCCGTGGCGGTGAGAAGATTGACGTCAATGTCCACGGCTCCTACGAGTGGGCAACAAGCAATGGCTCGTCGATGAATAACTACGAGTATGGTGCCGATGCCTCTGTGGAGTTCCCGCGTATCATTGCACCATTTATCAAGAACTTCCAGCGTCCGCGCCGTGACAAGAACGGTCGTCCGCGCCGGCGCCTGTTCTATAGTACACCAACCACAATAGCTAAGGCATCTACCAATATCATTCATCGTCCGGGCTATTATAAGATGCATGTCGTCTCTGGTGAGTGGACTTATCGCTGGCAGACCTCAGAAAAAAGCCGCCACGAGTTCTCGCCGCTGACTCTGAAGTATCAGTTTATGAACAGCCATACGGAAGCTTTTGACGATATTGTCGCCAAGAACCCATACCTATGGGTAACCATGCAGGACTATTTCATTCCGGAGATGCGCTATACTTATACCTATACCTCTCCGAAAGGCACGCTGCATCCTGTACGTTGGGAGACTACTCTTGCAGAGTCGGGTAATGCCGTTGCTCTCTATGATGTCCTTACTGGTAAGTCTTGGAATGACAAGGACAAAACCATGTTCAAGAATCCCTATTCACAGTTTGTGAAACTAGAAACTGACTTTACGAAGACGCTTACCTTGGATAGTCACTCCAAGATAGTAGGTCATGTCAATGCCGGTATTATCTATCACTTTGGCAATAGTGACTGGCTGCCCAATAGTGAGATGTTCTATGTGGGTGGTGCTAATAGCATTCGTGCTTTCTCTGTGCGTGGCATAGGTCCTGGCTCGTTCCCCGGCCTTGGAGATAAGGCGGCCTCTTATCTGTTGCAGAATGGTGACATCAAGTTTGTTGCCAACGTTGAATACCGTCGTCAACTGTTTGGCTCACTGCATGGTGCCGTGTTCCTTGATGCAGGTAATGTATGGACGACTGAGGAAGAGCTTGGTGACGAGATGCCGGGTTATGGTTCCACTATCTTTAAGTGGAAGGATGTCTTCCAGCAGATGGCTGTAGGCACTGGCATTGGCCTTCGCTATGATATGGACTTCCTGGTACTGCGTCTGGACTGGGGCGTTGCGCTCCACTTGCCTTACGCTACGGAGAAGTCGGGTTTCTATAATGTTCCCAGTTTCAAAGGTAGTCATACGCTGCACTTTGCTATTGGTTATCCTTTCTGATGAAATACTATTAGCTATTATAAAGATACAAACTATGGAAAGAACATGGAGATGGTTTGGCAAGAAAGACAAGATTACGCTTGCCCAGCTGAGACAAATTGGAGTGGAGGGTATTGTTACTGCTTTGCACGATGTACCCCTTGGAGAGGTATGGACACGTGAGAAAATACGCGACCTACGTGAATACATTGAGAGCTACGGCATGCGCTGGAGCGTGGTGGAGTCGTTGCCGGTAGTAGAGACCATTAAATATGGCGGTCCTGACCGTGACCACCAGATAGAGGTATATAAGGAGTCGCTGCGTAACTTGGCAGCAGAGGGCATCCACTGCATCTGCTATAATTTTATGCCCGTGCTGGACTGGGCTCGCACCGACCTGTTCCATGACAATCCCAATGGCGCTACCAACCTCTATTTTAACTATGCAGAATTTGCCTACTTTGACATCTATATTCTGAAACGCCCCGGTGCTCGTGAGGAGTGGGAGAAGTTCCAATTCCCAAAAGGGTGGGGTGAAGGTCGTAGTGTTATTGCCGAGTGCGATGAGTTGGCTAAGACTATGACCCCCGAGAAAGACCACAAGTTGGTGGAAAATATCGTCATCAAGACACAAGGTTTCGTAAGTGGAAACTTCAGTGAGAACGATGAAGCTCCTATCCAGAAATTCCGTGAGTTTCTTGATTTGTATAAAGGTATAGACAAGGCTCAGTTGCGCGAAAACATGAAGTACTTCCTGGAGAGTATCATGCCCGTCTGTGAGGAGTGTAATATGAATATGTGTGTGCATCCCGATGATCCCCCCATTGAAATTCTAGGACTGCCACGTATTGTCCGTACCGAGGAGGATATCCAGTGGTTCCTCAATGCCGTGCCCAACAAGCATAACGGTCTGACATTCTGCGCTGGTTCACTGTCAGCAGGTGCTTATAACAATGTGGTGGAGCTGGCTAAGAAATTTGCGTCACGTACGCACTTTGTACATTTGCGCTCTTGTCATATTTTCCCCAACGGTGACTTCACTGAGGCCAGCCATCTGGGTGGTCGTGCTGACCTTATCGAACTGTGCAGAATCTTTGAGAAGGAGAATCCTCAACTGCCTATGCGTGTAGACCATGGTATGACATTCACGGATGAGCCTGGTGGCATTATGGATGAGAGCAGTCACGGTCATAACGCTGGCTATACCCTACTCGGCCGCATG
>ODAJ011620836.1_pt1 | contig 14385 bp, 10 predicted proteins | sample 1539241 | NCBI WGS metagenome assembly ODAJ01 (sample SAMN02144231, study PRJEB22623) | gut metagenome | biome: sheep rumen | host: Ovis aries | place: New Zealand
GAAGGTGAGATAAGTCACAATAGTTAATAATGGGTTATCTACTTAATCCACGATACGAAGCGATATTTGCCTTAGAGAGAACTTTGATTTTCCTGCTAATGTGAACTTCCGCGTAACGGCCTGACAGTCATAGCAATACGAAACCACCGTTTCCAGAGTTATCAGACATTCATCAGACATCCGGGAAATTAAGCCTTTCCAGCTCATTTCTATACAAAAGTACTACTTTTTACCCAAATGGGCAATAGCTTTAAGAAAGTTTTATACGGAAGTGTAAATAAATGTTAAGAAAGAGGCGGTTCAGACAGGCGGTTCTGAGGACTGTGAAGAGTGGTTCGGAGCGGAAATCGGAAAAATCGGGGCAGAAGGTGTCAAGATAAAATTTGAGGCGATGCGAAAGAGACAAGAATTCGTTTGAAAACAAAAATTAATATTAGTAACCATTGTTTAACTAAATCCGTTGGCTCTGATATATTTCGGGGCCATCGCAATTTTTAATTATATGACAGGAGCTTGCCTCCAGACATAAATTTGATTTAGAACGATATTTTTTTGATAAGAAAATATTAACGGTATGAAGATAGCAGTAGCAGGAACCGGCTATGTCGGTATGAGTATCGCCACCTTGTTGGCACAACACAATCACGTAACGGCAGTGGATGTAATCCCAGAAAAGGTGGAGAAAATCAATAAGAAGATTTCTCCCATTCAGGATGATTACATCGAGAAATATTTGGCAGAGAAGGAACTGGATTTGACGGCTACACTTGATGGAGCTGCAGCCTATAAGGATGCAGACTATGTGGTGATAGCTGCACCTACCAACTACGATCCACAGAAAAACTTCTTCGATACCCATCATATCGAAGATGTGATTGATTTGGTTCTGAGCGTCAATCCCGATGCCGTGATGGTTATCAAGAGCACTATCCCTGTGGGCTATTGCCGCTCGCTTTATGTCAAGTACGCCTTGAAGTTCTTGACAGATCCGGAATTGAAGGGAAAGAAGTTCAATTTGCTCTTCTCGCCTGAGTTCCTGCGTGAGAGCAAGGCACTGTATGACAACCTCTATCCCTCTCGCATTATTGTTGGCTATCCAAAGATTTTGCCCGCAGACCGCAACAAGAAGTGGGACGAAGAGAATGCCGCTATCACAGCAATAGGCAATCCCGAAGCTGAAGAAAAGGCAAAGAGTTTTGCTGCTTTACTGCAACAGGGTGCTATTAAGGAGAACATAGACACACTGTTCATGGGCATGACTGAGGCCGAGGCTGTAAAGCTCTTTGCCAATACATATTTGGCTCTTCGAGTATCATATTTCAACGAACTTGATACATACGCTGAAGTTAAGGGTCTCGACTCTCAGGCCATTATCTCTGGTGTAGGCCTTGACCCGCGTATTGGTACACACTATAATAACCCTTCGTTTGGCTATGGAGGCTACTGTCTGCCTAAGGACACCAAGCAGCTGCTGGCCAACTATGCCGATGTTCCTCAGAACATGATGACTGCCATTGTCGAGAGCAATCGAACACGTAAGGACTTCATTGCTGACGAGGTGCTGCGCAAGGCCGGCTATTACGAGGCCAGCAGCCAGTGGGATGCCAACCGCGAGCAGCGTTGCGTCATTGGTGTCTACCGCCTCACCATGAAGTCCAACAGTGATAACTTCCGCCAGAGCGCCATCCAGGGCATCATGAAGCGCATCAAGGCCAAAGGTGCCGAAGTCATCATCTACGAGCCCACGATTCCCGATGGCGAATCGTTCTTCGGTTCGCAGGTCGTTAACGACCTCGCGAAATTCAAAGAACAGAGCAAGGCCATCATCGCCAACCGCTATGATGCTTGCTTGGACGACGTGCGTGAAAAAGTGTATACGAGGGACATCTTCAAGAGAGACTAAAAATCATAGAGGCTTGCAGCCACAATGATTTTCCGAAAATATGTGTTTATCACTTTTGACAAAGAGATAAGATTCTTGATGAAATTAGGTATTCTTCATAAAATATATAACGTAATATGTGGTTGGCTGAATTATAGGCCCAAAAGCAAAAAACATAATATGCTGTTTGAACTACGCGAGGAAATTGCTGGTGCAATAGACGATGCATACAAGTTAATGGCTTTTAAGCACTACATAGAATACATTCTCTTTATTGGTCGTGGAGATACTATCCCAGGATTGAAAGCTCAGGTAGGTACAGATTGTGTTATTGATTATAGCATGGATACCTATTATGATAAAACGCGTACGGATTTCTACCTGCATTATTTAAACAGAAACTATCGTAAAGACGGTTTTAGTTATGAGGGGGAGAATGGAATTGATGATCTGAACATTGAACTAATGATATACTGCCATTTATGGGATTCCTCGTATTTCATTAAGTCTCTTTGTCGAATGGCATCAATAGTATCTGGAGGGGGCTATCTCTGGAGCCAAGAGATACCTTGGCTACATAGAGACACCTTTATGCAAAATAAAATAATAAAGCCTCTTAAAAATAGTGGACTAAAAATTGGCGATATTGTTGAGTCTTGTTATGACGCTAGTGTTAGAAACTCATTCGCTCATTCTTTATATACGATAGATGCAGAGCAGCGCAGAATTAGTTTTCGTCCTCAGAAGGGTTATATGACTCTTACTTTCGATGAGTTTCAAAGAATGTTCTTGCAATCTGTTGAATTGATGAACTTGATGGAGAACGCCCTGGAACTGAATCATATTGAGGCTGCAAAATTAAACGGTGCTTTGACAGAACCATTTAAGACACCAGAAGGAGTCAAAGTCCAAGTATATGGGCAGATGGCTAAACGAGGTTCAATGATACTACCTGAGTTTAGATTAGTAAAGATAAAAGGAAAGTAGATTGTACGCTCCAGGCACATCAGCGCTTTGCGCAGATAAGCCTTCCACTCCAAAATAGGTGTTTATCACTCTTACAGAGAGATAAGATTGTTTATATGACAGGAGCATGGCTCCTGATAATTGAGAGCATACAATTAAATAGCATATGATAGAACCAACCGAACTTCGTGTAGGTAACTACATACTCTATAAAGACCAGCCTGCAATGGTGAAAGGTGTTACTGCTAACACAGTAATACTTGATGGTGTAATGTTTGAAACGGGTGATCCCAGTTTCTCATTTCATTACAAGACCATCTATGCAGCAGACAATAGTCTGCGTGCAATACCTCTTTGCGACACTATCCTTCAGGGAGTGCGTAGCAGAATACCACAGAATTATGGATATGCTTATACCTATTATGGCTCAAGGGCTACATTCCTGATTTATCCAGACAATGAGGGGTATTTCATTGGTGTAGATTTTAGAGGTAACTTAATACGTGTTACTCCTAATCATATTAATACAATGCATCAGTTGCAGAATATCTATTTTGCGCAATATGGTGAGGATATGGAAATTAACGAGAATCGGCTTAAGCAGGCTGTAGCTACAGCTATAGAAAACAAAGAAATTTAAATTTGGTAATAATGGAACCAGCAAGATTTGAAGAAATAAAGGCAGGAATGTCATCATCCATGAAGATGATGATGGACCATATTAAGCGTTACCTTGACTTAGGTAAGGCTTCAGCCTTCGTGGGTGCTGGTTTCAGTAAGAATGCCTTGATTCCAGATACAATTGAAATCAAAGACTGGAACAGACTTGGCTTGGAGTTCTATAAACGACTTTATGGCCATGCACCAGAGGGCAGGGATGCCATGTTCTTAAGTCCTATTCATCTTGCTTCGCAAGTAGAGTCATCATTTGGTAGAAATGAGCTTGATACGCTGATATACCAATCGTTGCCTGATGATGCAATTATCCCAGGCAAACTGCATAAAGGCTTGCTAAAGCTGAAATGGCATGATGTCTTCACTACAAACTATGACAGATTGCTTGAAAGAGCATTCTTGGATGCAGGGCGTCCATATAGCATTGTAACAAACAAGTCAACCCTGCTTTATTCAAAAAGCCCACGTATCATTAAACTGCATGGCTCTTTCCCCGATATTAGACCATTTATCATCACTGAAGAAGATTTCCGAACTTATCCAGATAAGTACCCTGAGTTTGTAAATACAGTCCGCCAGTCGCTTATTGAGCAACTGTTCTGTCTAATTGGTTTCTCTGGTGATGACCCTAACTTTAAGAGTTGGCTTGGTTGGTTACGTGACGTAATGGGCGAACAGATTGCTCCTGTCTATATGATTACTTTCGACAGGAAGTTGCATAACGCCCAACGTAAGCTATGTGCTGCACAAAAGATAGATATACTTAATTTGGCAGACCTTCCTGGAGTTCAAGGCTTCCAAGAGGGCTATGAATTCTTCTTTAAGTATCTAGGCGAAGCCCAGAGTACCCTTTGGAATGGAGGTGTTAGGTCAATGCTTGGCAGCATAGAATCAAAAGAAGATCTCGAATCTATTACAGACGAGATGCGACAGGTTCGTGTCTCTTATCCAGGTTGGCTTACGTTGCCATTGGAGTACTATAAATACTTCGATGATGTATCTTATAGTATAGTAAGTTTGCGTTGGGACAAGATTAAGGATTTAACATGGTCGGTAAAGATTGCATTCCTTTATGAAATCAATTGGCGACAGTCAATCTCTAATACACCTTTCGGCCTTGACTGGTTTGTTAATAGTTTGGTATCGTTACCATATTCATCAGAGGAATACAACGATGAAGACCCAGCAATGGTTATTGAGTTGAAACTTACATTGTTGACATATTATCGAAAGAAGGGAAACTACGTTGCCTATGATATGTTGGTAGAGGAGTTAGAAGGACGTATAGCTTCCTTCCTGCCAACCCAGCTACGCAAGTTCTATTATGATAGATGCCTGAAAGCTTCGGCATGTTTAGACTACGAGCAGCTTTTCAAACTCCTTAAGGCCTGGGACGTTCCTTTTACTGATTACGTTGGTGTTCTTTGGAAATCTTCGCTGTTAGCTGAAATAGGAAATAATTCTGAAGCAATAGGTATGCTTAACGAAGCTTTGCAGCATATTCGTAAGACCATTCTGACCCTGTCTGAAGACTCTTACTTTATGCAGTCATGCTGGACAGCAATACGTAAAGCTCTGCGGTTCTATACTTTAGAACCTATTGATCAGTCAGTAGAACTTCGATTTGATGCTCATGATACAATGCTTCATTTCCAAAGAAGACTGCTGGACAATAAAAAGAATCCAGGGAGAACAAGAGAGCATTCTTTCCATGTAGGACGAACCAGTTCTTCTTGGCACCTTAGCGGTGGAGGCTATGTACATGATTATTTGTGGAGCTTTCGTTATTTCTCATTGTGCGAGGCATTAGGCCAATCACATGGCACCACAATTAGCCATATAGATATTGGATTGAATTCTTTCTTTTTGAATAGATTGTTCCCATATAATGAACCTTATGCTATAGGCATTATGGTACGTAGCAATACTAAAGACTACGTAAAGGATTGTATAAATAGGAAGAATCTGTCCCAGATGTCATCAGAAATGGCAGATATGATATTCCAGCAATACCTGCCCTTTACCCAATTACCATTAACAGGAAAGAATGAAGCGTTGCGTCAGCGTGTGCTACATGTATTAACACCGATGTTGTCTCGTTTGTGTACAAAGGCTAGCCTGCCAAATGTACTCTCTCTTCTTGAAGTACATAAGGATGTTTATCTTAACGCAATTCATTTCTTAGACAGAGATAGTATCAGAATTATATATGAGAACCTTCCTTTAGAGGAATACACTAAAGTGCAACTCAATAATTTGTGCTTGCCCTATATTCTTGACAATTCCCATAATGAGGATTTTCCTCAAATTGGCAATTATCTGAATCAACTTCAGATAAACGAAGAGGCAGCAAATCGGATAATAGAAGGTCTGACCAGTGACAATAGAGCTATTCGTAAGATGGCTATATATCGAGCAAATATTGCAATGATGGCAAATTGCCCTGAGGAGCTTAAATCAAAATTATTGCAAGCAGTAGTCAATTGGAGAAATTCTTCAAAAGATGGATATAGCTTAAGAAATTCCTATGAATATGCTTCGGAACAGAAAGACTTGGATAGGCACAAGCGCGTTGATTTGCTAAGGAAAGACCTTGCAAAATTAGAGGCATTAGAGATTCAAAATATTCATAGTTCTCAGACTCTAACCACAATAGAAGGTCTGCTTAGCTATTTTTCTCTATTTGCTGATTTGATTACTGAGAAGCAACATTCACTGATAGTGTCTAAGTATGCTGAGCTTGTGTTGAACAATGAGCAATTGCTGGAAAGGGAAGATGCGGATGAAGTTTTCGGAGGCTTTTATACATATCTTTCAAATGTAGCTCATGAAATGGAAGGCTATTTATACAAGACTCAGCATTTAAGCTTACCGGCGGCAGTTGTTAAGCAACTACGGGAATCTATATTTAAGTTAAAGGAAAAGAACTACAAGTATCTCTCTTTGGAAATATTGCTCCAGAAATATGATAAATCATTGAAGGAAGCAGATATTAAGAAAGAAATTGAGGAACAGATTGCAATCCCTTCGTTCTATATTGATGCTGTGCAAGCTTTGATCTTCTTGTCCAAACGTAATAAAAACTTCCAGAGTATCATACAGAGAGTTATCCATTTCTCTATGTTTAGTAATAGCATAATGGTTCATGACTGGCTTTACTACTTGATGATGTTCGTCAAAAACGAAATGTTGTCATCAGGTTCTTATAATGAGCTGATAAAGATGCTTAAGCACATTTATGAACATTTGGAAGAGACGACAGACGATATTGAGCTTATTAATGATATCTTCACAAATACGGCAAAGGTTGCTGGCGCAGTAGCCAAGAAATGGGGTGAAAAGCCCGAGACTAACATTTGGAAGAATATTGGCTCTTCAGATAAGGAGATATTTAATGAGGCTCGATATGCCTATAAATATGGCTATGAGTTAGTATTGAATGGTTAATTTGAAAAGGTCCCTTCATGATATACTCACACTTAGAATTACAAGTATTTGACCATCTGCGCCAGGAGATAACAGATAAGGCAAAGGTGGATCTTACCTATGAGATGCCTATATCCCTAGGAAGAAAGTATGATGCTGACATTCTGATTTATCATGAGGATGCGCATATCGCCCTTGTTGAAGTGAAGAAGCCTCTTACGCCTGATAATATTGGTCGTGCAGAGATTAACCTCAAGAATCTGGCTCTAAGCCAAAGCTATCTTTATGCGATTATTACAGATGATGTGCGTTATCTTCTATGGGAGGCTAATGATGGCTTTGAAGGTGGTTTTCGAGAGGTTTCTTTAGCAGATATTGTTGATGTCTTTAAATCCATCAAGACTCTTATAGATGATGTAGAAAGCAAAAAGCCACATGCTGATGATTTTTGCAAAGAAGTACATCGATTGGCTGATGAGTGTTTGGCTGGCGATAATGATAGGATAGGTAGAATAAAGACATTTGTTGCTGGTTGCAAAGATATAGATTTCGAGGTGAAGGATGGAAAGCTTCGCTTCTCTGATATTAAAAAAGAGAATGAGTTCTTCGAGCAGCTTATAGAAACATTCATTGGTGATACTGTTTATCGCTATACATCTCTTAATTCATTGTTCTTGACGTTGCAGTCCGGAAGCCAAGGTATGTGTTGTCTGGTGGGCATGAACGATAAGAGTGAGGTATATTATGCCGATAGATATTTAAATCGCGAAAGTGGCAAAACAGCATATGATCGAAACAAAGAGAATAATTACTTTATCCTATCGTGTGTAGAAGACAAACCTGATGAGGATCTAATGATGTGGCGTTTGTATGGCGATAATACTAAGGGTGTTCGAATTAAATATACTCCAAAGGATATGCCTGATGGATTCCGTTTCGCAAAGATATTCTATGGGTGTGATATAAAAAAACATCCAGGGCTAGATTTCATCAGGGAGATACAAGAATTAAAATTTGGAGCAATTAAATTCTGGTTTCGTCATTTTGACTATTGGAAACATTTCTTCAAACCTTATGACTATGCAATAGAGCATGAAGTACGTTTGCTATATGAAACAACAGCTTCAAATCCTCCAAAGAAAACTGACTGGATTAAAGGTGGTGAATTCTCTATACTTATGCCTTTGGCCTTATTCGATGAAAAGAAGTTTCCTCTTGATATCGAGGAGATAAAGATAGGACCCAACATGAGCGCACGTGATACAAACCTGTTGCAGATACGCCAGTTGGTTAAAGAGAAATCTATCCAACCTATATCTAAAGATGTGGATAAGAAAGTTACGGTATCAAGAATTGAGCACTATAGGAGCTAGTTAGCACTTGCGTGCGCGATTAAAATGGAAATTATAATAAATCAACACAATATGGATATTGAGAAAGTATTAAAGGTGTTTTTCACCATCATTGCAGTGATATTATTTTGTGTAGTATTATTCTCGTATGTTGTGGCAGATTAACTAAATATACTGCTTAGAAACAGCAAATAAGAAAATCGTTACGAGGAGGGAAGGTGTAAACCTCTCTCATAAAAATTAAGGTTCAATAATGGTTTCCCTCTCCTCTTTTATAAAATACTTTAGACACTTATGAAAAAACTATTTTATTTATTGGTAGTTTTGTTGAAGTGTGTTGGTATCAGTGCAATTGCACAATCATACGAATTAGTTAATAATAAAGCAAAAGCATACTTGACAGAAGTTGATTATTCGAATGATACTCAATACCTAAATAGTTTTGTTAGTAATTATAGGGCAAATCCTGTAACTGATCTTACTCTTCCATTACCAGTAACACTAAAATGGCATAGTGCGAGTGATTATGAGTCTTTAAAACTATTTGTTTCGAGTGATTTGAACTTCTCTGGTGCATGGGTTTATTCACTTGAGCCGGATGTTGTAAGTTTTGATGTTTATAATTTGATACCGAATAGAAAATATTATTGGAAAGTCGAAGGGCTTAATGGTATTAGTGAAACAATAATTGAGTCTGGTCAGTTCTTTACTACAGGCTCAAGGAGATTGTTACAGATCCCTGGAGAACATATTGGCAATTGTAGAGATTTAGGCGGCTTGCCTTGTACTGGAGGATTTATCAAATATGGAAAACTGATAAGAGGTGCTGAAGTTCTTCGGGATGATAACGGTCCATACATGAAAATTCGTGAGGAGGGTATATATGATCTAAGAGAGAGGATAGGGTGTACTGTTGAGTTGGATTTTGGTGATTTATGGCAAGAAAGCCCATTGGAAGGCAAAGGCTTTGAAGTATATAGAGATCATGACTTATATGGTTTCTACGGTTATGACAGAGATGATAGAGGGCTTAGAACTGCTATTGGCAGAGAATGTCTACATAATTGTTTGGAATTAGTAATTCATAAGCTATCCGAAGGAAAATCTGTCTTTTTTCATTGCAATAGTGGTGCAGACAGAACAGGAACTTTTGCTTTTATTATTGAGTCTTTGTGTGGTGTTAGTGACAACGATAAGTCTAAAGATTTTGAATTGACTTCACTATGGGCAACTTGGTATAAATCTCCTTATGATAGGTATACCAATTATTTTAATAGATTCAGAAATGCTCCACCCGATGGGAAATACGGATATAACACAATGATAGCATATATCAATAGTTTGTTTAGCGGTGAAACTCTGAATGACAAAGTCTATGATATGTGTACTAAGTCAATCGCCGATGGAGGTTTAGGTGTTACTGGAGAATCGATAGATTTGTTACGAACATTATTAGTTGAAAATAGGGTAACGCTTAAAGCGAAGAACTATACTCGCGAATATGGTGATGCCAACCCTACATTTGAATATACTAGTGAGGGGGCAGCTCTTGTTGGCATACCTGAGATTACTTGTGAAGCGACAGCAACGTCACCAGTCGGAACATACGACATTGTTGTAAAGCAGGGGACAGTGTCAAACTACAATGTAACCTATGTTGCAGGTACACTGACCATCACTAAGGCACCGCTGACAATTTCCGCAGGAACCTATACAAAGAAACAAGGTGAAGCTATGCCAGAGTTCACGCTGACCTATGAAGGCTTCAAGAACGATGAAGATGAGTTTGTATTAATAAAAGTTCCTACGGTAACGACTACTGCCACAGAGGAAAGCGAGCCTGGCGAATACGATGTTTTAGTTTCTGGAGGTGAGGCTCAGAACTACGAATTATCTTATATCAACGGTAAGTTGACAGTGCAAGAAGATACAGGCATTTCTGACATTGTAAAACCCATGGGATCGTTCGATGTTTATTCTATAAATGGTCTATTGGTAAGAAAAGATGCCACATCGTTTGAAGGATTGCCAAAGGGCTTATACGTTGTAAATAGAAGGATTATTAGCATTCATTGATTATACGTGATAGATTGTTCTTTGACAAGTTATTTTTCATACGATAGGTTTGTTCATAACTTTTCTTTTTGAACGATAATAATAAACTCATAATATATGAAAGGTATAGTTTTAGCAGGCGGTTCAGGCACACGCCTTTACCCTATTACTAAGGGTGTGAGCAAACAATTGCTCCCAATTTATGATAAGCCGATGGTTTATTATCCTATTTCAGCATTGATGTTGGCTGGTATTAGGGATATTCTGATTATCAGTACTCCGTATGACCTCCCAGGATTTAAGCGTCTCCTTGGAGATGGTTCTGACTATGGCGTACACTTTGAGTATGCTGAGCAACCCTCACCAGATGGATTGGCTCAGGCATTCATTATTGGTGAGAAATTCATCGGTAATGATTCCGCTTGCTTGGTACTTGGTGACAATATTTTCTATGGCGCAGGTTTTACTGCTTTGCTTCGTAAGGCAGTTGAAGATGCAGAAGTTAATGGTAAGGCATCTGTGTTTGGCTATTGGGTTAGCGATCCGGAGCGCTATGGCGTTGCAGAATTTGACAAGCAAGGTAACTGCCTGAGTATAGAGGAAAAACCCAAGGAACCAAAATCGAATTATGCTGTAGTAGGATTGTATTTCTATCCTAATAAGGTGGTAGATGTTGCCAAGCATATCAAGCCTAGTGCAAGAGGTGAGTTGGAAATTACTACGGTTAATCAAGAGTTCTTGAACGATGGTGACCTAAAGGTGCAGGTCTTTGGCCGGGGATTTGCTTGGCTGGATACTGGTACCCACGACTCATTGGCAGAGGCATCTACTTTTGTGGAAGTGATAGAGAAACGCCAAGGTTTGAAGGTCGCTTGTCTGGAGGGTATTGCCTACCGTAATGGATGGATTACTGAGGAAAAGATGCGTGAACTGGCAAAGCCAATGCTGAAGAATCAGTATGGCCAGTACCTCTTGAAGGTAATAGATGAAATGAAAGAGGATATTAATAGTGGTACGCTGGTGCATGTATAGTTCTAGAACACGGAGTAAATTTATTGACATGGTGTGGGCTCTTAAGGGAAATAGCATTCAAATAATAGAGAAATAGTGTTATATGATAAGTAGAATTTATAATAGTATTAAATATCGAATCAATCACTTACTATTTGAGGATAAGGTACTTGTGTCTCTTGGTGATTACATGTATCTAAGAGATGATAATTCCATAAGAATGTATCATGTTATTATAGGAAGTCGAATTCTTGATATTGAAAAGTGGAAAAATACTAGAGAACCATTTTTTGAAAACACCAATGTAATTTCAAATGTATTATATAATGCAATGAATATCAAGCATGACTCAAAAGATGATGATATAAGGTTCCAAAATTTATTAGAATCATATGATAAAAATGGATTTGATCCATCATCGTATCTAAGAATTGCTAAGAATTTTACTATTAATGATGGTACTCACCGTGCTGCTTTGGCTTTTTGTTATAATATTTTTCAGATACCAGGTTACTATACGAGAGTGAATCCTTATTGGGATACAGAAATCCCCTCTTATCTAAATGAAGACAAATCTTGTCATGTTGTATTGGAAAATATAAAAGAATGTATTTTTAAAGCCCAAAATGATCTGAAAGAAAACGGAGTTTTGTTGACCTGTGTTGTTCCATGTGATAGTAGTTTCCCTTTGGATAAAGTAAAGGAGGAATTAGAAAAAGAATGTACGATAGTTAAGGTAATCAAGAATGACAGAATGAATTATACACTTATTACGCTGTTGCCAAAAATCTTTGATTATTACCAGAAGAGAGGGAGATTAGCCTTCAAAGCTATATCAAAACTCGGTAGGAAACTTAAAAGACAATATGGAAATGTAGAGTTGACCGATAATTTTGTTGATGGTAAAGCGGTGTATGATAGGTGCATGAACTAATCATTTAAAGAAATCACAGCAATTATAAATAGATTGAAACACTATTCAAAAATGGAAGTAATAAAAACTACAATTGAAGGGGTACTCATTATTGAGCCAAAAGTTTTTGGTGACAAGCGTGGCTATTTCTTTGAGAGCTTCTCACAGCGTGAGTTTGATGAGATGGTTGCACCCATTTTGGGTCATACAATCAACTTTGTCCAAGACAATGAGAGTATGTCGTCGTATGGTGTAATGCGTGGTCTGCACTTTCAGCGCCCTCCTTATACCCAAAGCAAACTGGTACGTTGTGTGAAAGGTTCTGTTCTTGATGTGGCAGTGGATATTCGCAAGGGTAGCCCCACATACGGACAGCACGTAGCCGTTGAATTGACAGAGGATAATCACAGGCAGTTTTTTATCCCAAAAGGATTTGCTCATGGTTTTGCTGTATTGAGTGAAATAGCTGTATTCCAGTATAAGTGTGACGAATTCTACCATCCAGAAGCTGATGGAGGTATCAGTATCCTTGATGACTCTCTTGGCATAGATTGGATAATACCTACAGACAAAGCTAATCTTAGTGATAAGGATACAAAACATCCAATGCTAAGGGATTTTGATACTCCATTTTTATATTAAAACAGTAATTGCGATATTGTAGCATGAAGAATTTAGTAATAATAGGTGCAGGAGGATACGCGAAATCTGTCTTGGACTCCGTAGATTATATGAATTTCAAGATGGTTGGTTATATTGATGACATTAAACCCAAAGGAACAATGCATCAAGGATATCCTGTATTAGGAAGTGAGATAGACTGTCTTGACAATCCTAGTGAGAATGTTTATTTCATAGCAATTGGAAACAATGCTAAAAGAAAAGCATGGTTTGATAAATTAAAGGAGAGAAATCTTTCTTTAATAAATGTCATTGATAAATCTGCATTGGTATCCAAAGCGTCAACAATTGGTGAGGGTAGTTTTATTGGAAAACTAGCAATTCTTAACCATGGATGCTCAGTAGGTGATAATTGTGTTATTAACACAAGGGCACTTATAGAACATGGATGCCAAATAAAGGATCATGTCAATGTTTCTACTAACGCTACATTAAATGGGGACGTTATATGTGAAGAAGGGAGTTTTGTAGGTAGTGGCACAGTTATTAACGGTCAGTTAACCATTGGTGAATGGGCCTTGGTAGGTTCAGGTGCTGTTGTTATCAAAGATGTAGCGGCAAAGAAGACCGTAGTGGGTGTGCCTGCAAAAGAAATAGAATCAAATAACAGAAAATATAATTAACATGCGACACATATATATAATAGCAGAGATTGGGTGCAACCATTGTGGAGATCCTGCTTTGGCTAAGAAAATGGTAGATGAGGCTAAAGCTTGTGGTGTTGATGCTGTAAAGTTCCAGACCTTTAAGGCAGCTGAACTCATATCACGTTATGCTCCAAAAGCTGATTATCAGAAGGTAACTACTGGAAATGAAGAGAATCAACTGGAAATGACACGTAAACTTGAATTACCTTACGATGAGTTTATAAAACTACGTGATTATGCCATCAGTCTTGGCTTGGATACGTTCTCAACGCCTTTTGATATGGATTCTATTGCTTTTCTTGAAGAGCAAAAGCAGGCTATATGGAAGATTCCTTCTGGAGAGGTTACAAATCTCCCTTTCCTTGAACGTATAGCAAAGTTCCGTGTGCCTAATAAAAAAATAATCCTTTCAACAGGTATGTGTACCGTTGAGGAGATTCATCAAGCTGTTGATATCATTTGTAAATATGAGGCCCCCAAGAATCTAGTAGTCCTTCATTGTAATACAGAATATCCGACTCCTGATGAGGATGTAAATCTAAGCGCGATTGATACACTTCATAAAGAGCTTCCTGGCATAGAGATCGGATTCTCTGATCATTCAGTTGGTTATGTTGCGGCAATTGGCGCATGCATGAAAGATATTGTTCTTATTGAAAAGCACTTTACTCTTGATAAGAATCTTCCTGGCCCAGACCATAAGGCATCTGCAACACCTGCAGAACTAAAAGAACTTTGTGCAAATATTAGACGCATCGAAGTAATGGCAGGTGAAGG